>Ga0180732_1002150_pt1 | contig 10894 bp, 19 predicted proteins | sample KR11_01MetaG_FD_148674 | JGI IMG/M metagenome (GOLD analysis project Ga0180732, IMG submission 148674) | Groundwater microbial communities from the Olkiluoto Island deep subsurface site, Finland - KR11_0.1 MetaG | ecosystem: Environmental > Aquatic > Deep subsurface > Groundwater | place...
TCATTTCGTTTTCTGAAAGTGAGATCGAAGCGGATTTGAGAACAACCGTAAACCCCAACTCCGGTCTTGCCAGCATTGGACGGAGGATCGGAAAGAAATATCCAGGTCAAAGGTTAAGAATCATTGTCTTGAAAGGGGTCGTGCCGAGCGCAGAGCAAGCACCGAAGTAACCAACTCCGCACTTCGCTTCGCTCCGTGCGAAGCCTTTATTCTCTTGTCAGGATGCGATATGGCGCATGAACGGAGGGCAGGCAGGGTTAATGTATGCCTAACTTAACATACGAAAGCTTTATTATCAAATAATGATATTATCAAAATATCATATATGAAACAAGGTGATATAATGAAAGATGTAAAGCACAGTATAACTATAACAGTCGCTACCGATAAAGTAATCCCGATAGCGACAGAACCGAAACTGAAGAGAATAGCCATATTAAAAAACGCAAAAGGTGGCGTGGTGCAATTAAAATCTCACCAGATAAAAAGGGATTTAATGAAATTTCTTGAAAGTTCCGGGTTATCTCTGGAATATATCGATGCTCCGGCTGGATGTAGAGGAAAGACCGAACTCAATAGAATCCCTGTAAAAATCAGTCCGATCAATCACAGTAATTATGATGCCGGGGTATTTATAAAAGTGGAAGAAGAAGGCGGTGAAACGGATTTAAGCAATACCCTAAAAGTTTTGAGATATCTTACCAAGAAGGGAATCGATATTGATAAATTCTGTAAGACCAATGAAAAAGGAACGTCTTGTCTGATGCGGTTTAAAGACGAATTAAAGAAGGGGGAATAATTATAAAAACAATAACGTGTCCAAACTGCAATGAGGATATTCTTATCGCACACCGGAAAAGAGAACTTGAAGCAACCCCCGCAACGCAACAAAATTTACACAGGTTAATCACATCAATCTATGACGTTCAAGAGATGCGACTGCGATTTGAGGCACGATTTAAAGCCACAGAGGAAAGCCAGTATGCTTCGTATGCTGACAACCTGTTCACGCTTGAAGCAATAATGAAAGACGGAGCAGAAAGGCAAACGAAATTATACCCGATCCACGAATGGATCATCGCTCAGAACGGATTATCTTACGACCTTGCAGGACAACTTATCGGATTGATCGGCGAAATAAAACGATTCGATAATGTATCGAAACTGTGGGCTTATTTCGGTCTTGCGGTCGTGGACGTATGCCAGAACAAAGGATGCGGCAGACAGTGGTATGCTCCGACTGAAAAGGCGCAGAAGATCGCCAATATCAAACGAAGGCAGAAAGAACAGGAAGATAAAAAGATCGTTAAGACAGAAAAAAGCGACCCCATCCCTGCCGAAAGTATGGTCTGTAATTGCGAACATCCGAACCTTATTAGAAAATCTCAGAGACCGATCGCTGGCTGTCTGCTGGATTATAACCCGACCGCGAAAACGCTTGCATTAGGCAAAGTCGCAGGTCAGTTCGTAAAACAGGGCGACCTCTACCGAAAATTATATGATGAGTTCAGGGTGGTATATGAGAACAGGGATGATTTGAAAGCTGAGGTTAGCACTAAGAAGGGTAAACTAACTAAGGGCAAGAACGGTACTGCCATCGAAACCACCGGTACAATGCACATTAATCGAATGGCAATGAGAAAGATGGTTAAGATCTTCTTGCAGCACTTGTGGGTACAATGGCGAACCCTGGAGAATTTACCCATATCAGAACCATACGTTATTGCCCGCATGGGTCATAGTGATTATATTGAGCCCATTAAAGCCTGAAACCCAAACGAGATCTGCAAGCCAGAACAAACGTGAAACCCACTGAAATAATGCGAGCCAGGTAGATAATGAAACCCAACTACCCATTGCGAGCCAGATAATCATTGAAACCCATTGACCACATGCGAGCCATCTCGCTTCTGAAACCCAGAGAGAAGATGCGAGCCATGCAATGATTGAAAACCACTGTAACGATGCGAGCCAGAATGCCCATGAAACCCTCATAGATTGTGCGAGCCAAGGCGCGGATGAAACCCATGCCCGGATTGCGACGAGCCATGAAAAAAATGAAATCCAAACAATAGATGCGAGCCACGAAGTTTTTGAAACCCAGGAATCCCATGCGAGCCATCTTGTGATTGAAACCCACGGGTCAGATGCGAGCCACACAATAATTGAAAACCACTGTAACGATGCGAGCCAGATTGGATGTGAAACCCACGGATGTGGTGCGAGCCAGGTAAGCGATGAAAACCGAGCTAGGGATGCGAGCCAGATTGGATGTGAAACCCACGGGAAATTTGCGAGCCAAAACATACTTTAAATCCATTGCGTGAATGCGAAACCTAAATTAAAATCGAGGTATAAATATATGAATAAACCAGAAAATAAAAAAGATACGATGAGTGGAAACATTCTTAAAAAGGGAGACTATAAAACAAAGCTTAAAAAAGCTGCATTTCGGTGTTTAAGATGTGATCATTTAACAATAGTGGACCAGGAAATAGATTCGGGGGAAGTAATAACACCATTTGAATGCGAAAATGATGCGTGTGGTAGACACGGACCCTTTAAATTGGTTGTTGAAAAATCAAGCTTTATAGAGGATTAAAATCGAGGTATATAAATATGAATAAAACAGAAACGAATGAAGTAATAGAAGCAAAGTGTACGATGTGTGTGATCTCCGAAGGTAAATAAGGGCTTTGTCGCCATCCTGAGCCTTTGATGGCTTTCCTACGGATCCGGAAGGATCTCCCGGCAAGTGAAATTGAATGTAATGGAACCCCCATGGAGATAGAGCACTGCCCGATGTTTTCCAAGAGCAGTGCACCACCAGCGGATTTTATGGCGCAAATTAACCAACATAATAAGTTCCAGGAATCATTCGTAGGGGCTGCGATGTCTATTCTGAAAGCACAGGGTATGAGCGAGGGACAGATAGAAAAGGTAAAACAGCAGGTGGGGCGGCAGGAAGAATCGCAAATAGCCTTTTCCGTAGCTATTCCTTTCATGAAAGCCACAGGGCTGAGTAATAAGCGGATAGAAATAATTAAAAGCCTAATGAAGCTGGAAGGGGATATAGATAAGGAACTGGATCCAGACGATCAGAAAGATTTGTGTGATCTATATAACATGATGTTGTGTGAATACGTAGATCCGGCAGCTTGCATGGAATCGATACTGCGAATAAGTCTTGGGGAGAATTATCCACAGGAGAACATTGATAAGATGTGTGGGGTTTCAAAGCTGATATGGAAAGATTATATTGAGTCTATAGAGAAAAAAACTGAAGAAGAAAAGAAGATCGACGCCCTGAAAAAAGATAACGACGATTTGAGAAGGCAAATAGATGCCGAGAAAGAATAGCTGAGTTAAAATTGCCAATGATATGAGGTGGCAACATAGTTTTAGTTACTCTATTATTGCTCCGCTTAAAGCGAGGCATGACGCTACTTTGAGCGACCCCTAATTTTATATTTTTATACCTATAATGCATAGCAAAACTTATATACTTGCATAGCATATAGGAAGTTGAGGTGTTTATTATGGAAAGACAAAAAATCAACGGAATTGAAACCCGCAGACGCGGGGAAATAATCGAAATAAGAACAGAAAAGGGATGGAAACCCACAAACGACCCAACACTGCTCCGAGAGGTTCACCAAATAGAACTCACTGATCTCTATGCAAGATGGCCGGTTCTTTATGGGGTATGATGCCCATCCTTTCTTTTTCAGAGGATGAAATTGAAACCGATGGTGATATATTCGCCGTTGTCAATCCTGCTGGCTTAGCTTATGTTGGCAGAAAGCACAAAGGCAAAAAGGTTAGAATTCTCGTCATGAAGGGGTCGAACACCAGTACACCGAAGTGACCGGAAACCTCTGGCTAAAGCCACGAAAGAGGCATGAAACGGGTACTTCGTGCTGCGGCACTCAGAAAACTAAAGGATAACGCATGAAACTAAAATATTTCAGTGGATTTTCGGGTAGGTGGCTTTGACCATGGACGGTGTGCGAGTCAATGGGTAAAATTATACATAATAAATATAACTTGATTATAAAGCCAGGGCGATAAAAAGAAAGTGATAACATGAAAATAGGAAGAAATGATATTTGCCCGTGTGGATCCGGGAAAAAATATAAAAAATGCTGCTTAGCGAAAACAAAGCCGTCTATTAATTACGCAGAGGAATTAAATAAAATCGCTGAAGAGAGTTTCGGCGATATGATTGTAAAGGAAAAATGCGACAAATGCGGCGAGATCATGACGATTTATGAATATCAGGAAGGCTTCGGGACAGAGGCAGGGATCAATAAAAAACTTTGCCTTAAATGTGCTGAGTTTTTAGACTTCGATGTCAAAAATGCGTTATTTCTGGGAGATTAAATAAATAATATGGACATAACCCTATGCGGGCTTATGCGAGCCTTCAGGATGCGATATAGGGCACGATCTATAGGGTAGGGGGGATAGATGTATGCCATATTTTTCGTTACGGAATTATTGAGTTAATATCCCGTAACGGAGTAACCAAATTAACCATTTAGTAACCAAAAGGTAACAGTCAGTAACCAAAATGCCCGTAAAGTAACCGTCAGTATGGTATGGTACGGGTATGGTATGGGTTGTTTGTTGGCTTCTGTTGTTCCTTTCCTTTATTTTTCTTTTTTTTTAAAAATTTTTTGAAATTTCATAAAAAGGTCAAATTTGAACTAATTATGATGATGCATATACGCCGCAGAAGAAGCAGATAAAGTACAGGGAAAAGTGCTATACCTGCGACTGCGCCGAGCCAACACCTTTAGTGAGAGGTGAATAGGTGAATGAATGCCAAAAATCCAATGCCCATAGTGGTTGAACAATATATCGAAATGTGTGAAAAAGCTGCGGAAATCCAAGACTGCTATCGTTCAAGGATTCCAGCAGCCGATGATATTTTTGTTGGCAAGATAACACGTGGTTCAGTATTACTCATACAATTATTTTGTATCAAACACGGACAAAGTTTTTGAGGTATTATGAATATGGAAAGATTGGGGTTTGTGAAACACAGTGAGAAGAACGCTAAATCAGCTTTGGAAGAGTACCTGAAAACTGTCTCACTTGGGAAGGCGAGTGGAATGGTAGTAAAACAGGGAGACGATTTTTATATCATATCAGATCAGTCTCCAGAAATCTTCTTAAAAGAGAATGGATTGGAAGTAGTTCTAACTCCCCTGGATTTGGGCTATTCAAATATTGTTCCGAAAAAAACACCAGAGATGCTTTTCGCTGAGGAAATGAGTTTCTGGACTGGGAAAGCTGAATTTATGAGGAAACACGGAAAAGAGTTTTCTGATTGGTGAGAACATGAATGAAATCGATCCAGGAGATAAAAAACCCGAAATAGGCAAATGGTACACAAGGTGCTGCCAACGAGATTTAGAGCAAATAACATCAATGGGCGCATAAATAAAAGATAATAAGAGGTTAAAATATGATACCAAATATAGATAAAATGGGTAATCCCGTTGATGTGTGTATGAAATGCATCAACGTTGATATTGATGTTGGTGTGTCTCCATGCACCCCAAAAGACTGTGAAATATCAGCAATATTATCAGGAACATTCCAATATTTAGCAAATTTACCGAAACTGGAGGTATAAAATGACCTGCCGGATTATAAAATTGTGAAGAGAAATAGGAAAACTAAAAGTTTGTTACAGAAACTAATTATACTCAAAACTAAAAGTATCTAAGGAGAGCCAAAATGAAACTATCTATAATAGAACATAATCCCACCGCGTTAAAAGGATTTTTGAATAATCCAAAATGTAACACAGGAAAACTAAAATCCAGTTATTTCTTATACTCAGGGATATATATGTGCGAGGTTAATGATTTGGAGGATTGCATCGCGGATACTGATGGATATGGAACGTGTGGAGATTTGGCTTTAGAATGCCCCTGGAGATTGAAAAAGGATGTTATGCCATGAAGTTCATAAAGGTTAGATTTTGCTTTAAAGAAAGTGATAAATATGGGTGTTCAAATTGGAAACCACTTTACACAAAATTCTTTGTGCGAGCCCGGATGAATCTGCTCCCCGAAGTGACGCACACCGCACGCCGCTTCGCTCTGTGCGGCTGCCTCTGAACTATTCTTTGAAATACCTGATACTGAGATCCTCATCAGACCGCATCATATCCTCGCGGATCAATCTGTTCAAATAGTCTTTCAGCGACTCCCCGGTCCGCGCCAGCTTCTCCTTAACAAGATCCATGCGCACAATCTCCACGCTGGTCTTTTCGCCTTCAGTGAGTTTCTGTCTGGGCATTGCGCTCCTTCCTGTACTTCATGTACGCTTCGGCTTCATGGACTACGAACTGCAGGTCTCGCAGGGATATGTTCAATCCAGTATCGTGGAACTCAATCTTGCCTTCCGGAGATACTACAGCCTGCCCTTCCCCGATGTTGATGCAGAGCTCTGCCAGCGCAGAATGGTGTGTTGGTACCTGTGCTGTCATCATATCTTCATTCATCTGCTTATATTGTTCCTCAGCTTTTGTCCAGTCAGCAATCTTTTCAGCCTGCTCTTTATTCGCATCCTGTATCTTTTTATCATCGATTGCTTCATACCAGCACCGCGCATCGCACAGTCCGAGGTTCTCCAATTTGACGCCAGTATATGCATGCACAAGATGGTCCTGTAGAAGGTCATAAGTTCCATCCTCTTTTTTATAAAATATACTGCCCGCTGATATTAATCCAATGGTTTTGTCGTATCCGTATGTGACGCACATCGGCTTGCCTCTGGGCTGTACGACCTCCTCTCCGCGTGCCTTTAGCAGATCCACAAATCCAAGATGGATTTCACGAATGGTTTTTCCTTCACTCATTGCTGCGCCTGTTCCTTCTTTTCCCAGACATCCACACCTATGAGAAACGCAGTATTTCCTTCGCTGCTCTTTAATCGTTGAAGGGTATGGATTGTGACCTGCGTTTTGTCATCTGCGCCGCCTATCGTCAAACCCCTTCCCAGACGAACCGGTCTGGCGGCTCTTTTCTCATATTCACCCACACCAATCCCAAGCATTTTAGCCGCATCGATTCTTGTTTGGATGATCTCCATCCGTCTATCGGCTTCGTCAATGTCTTTAACGATTATGCCAAGATCTTCATGGTCCTCGTCTTTGATTCTTCTATATGTTCCTTTACTCATGCTGCGCCTCCAAAATCTCCTTCGCTGTAGTAAGCGATATCAGTTTTATCCCTGCGCGGGACATTGCATCTCCAGATCCTTCCTGTCTGTCCACGACAGTTATCACCGTATCCACAAGCAGCCCGGCATCTCTCAGAGCATTCACTGCGCTTAGAGATGACGCCCCGGTAGTGGTTACGTCCTCAACCAGTACCGCAGTTTTTCCGTTCTCAAAATCACCAACAAGTCTGCCTTTGGTCCCGTAATCCTTTTCTGCTTTCCTGACGATGATCAGTGGTAAAGTCCACCTATCGCTTACCATCACTCCCAGGGGCACGCCGCCAAGTTCAACGCAAGATATATAATCAGGTTGTTTTGGAAAGCCATCTAAGATTTTCTCTATACGCTTGCATATCTGACCGAGTACCCACGGCTTCGTTGCAGCCAGCTTCACATCAATGTAATATTTCGATTCCTTCCCGGACGCCAGGATAAAATCGCCGAACTTTATGGCGCCGCTATCTTTGAGCAACTGGATTATTTCTGACATTTTCTCTCTTTTCTAAAAACTCGAATTACAATAGAGAAGTACGGGGATAAGATCATGGAGACCGCATCATTTCCTTTTTCAATGAACACATTGGAACCTTCGTTTAGTAAAGAAAAAACCATATTCCCCAAACTTTCATGTGTCGGATTCCATATTTTCTTTGCTGTAAGGCCGGGTGTGCCCATGGAGTTAATTATTTCAGTTATCCGCGGGTCAACGACCTCATACTTAGCTACCTTCGCCATGTCTTTTCTCAGGTTCAAGTTCTCCTCTGCTAACCCGTGTCCCGGAACTGGGACGCCTGCCGCTTTGGGCATGCAGTACACTCTGGTTATGATCTTGAATCTTTTCAGTTTTCCATCCATGATACAAACAAATTCAGTATGCGCATCATCAACCCATTCACGCTTCAATTCCTCTGAATTGGCTAACATTGTATAAAACCACCAGTCGATATACTGACTTCCAGTACCTATATCTTTTATAAATATATCAAATCCTATCGGAGTTACACCTTCTGGTAGTTCGATATCCTGCACCCGGCTGTCTTCAGGTTTAATAGATCCTTTCAGGTCGTATGAAGTGATTTTGTATGGGATCATTTTACGCACCCCACCCACTTTCCCTTATTAATAAGACATGAATCGTTTGTCCTTTCACAATCGTATACTCACCAATGATCCCTTCTCCCAGGATTGTCCTGGTCTCGCTGAACCCATCTTTGCGTATCGTCTTTTCGGTGTTCTTCTCAAGCCCTTTAATGAACTTCTTGAGCGCTGGCAGGATAGCTTCAGGCTTCAGTTCGAACAGATGTTCAGCCTGCTTATCCATGATCTTGTCGCCGTACTTCTCTATGATCTCTTTCTTTATGGCTGCCCAGGACATTGGATGATCGAATGTTTCGACTGCTATGACACCCACCGGGTTGAAGATAATCGCACCGACCTGATCATCGAACAGAGGCACCTTTTGCATCATGTCGTCGAGCATAGCCTGACCTTCTTTCATTTTCTGCATGTGCCCCAAGAGATCGTCTGAACCTCTGCCTGATGTGCCGTGTATCGATGCACCGCCCATGCCTGTGGTTTGTGTGAACTGTATGCCCGACTGCCCCGTGGTTCTGTCGCTGGATGGGTTACTACCAATTGCGTGCGAAAGCCCAATCGTGTGGCTGCTGAACCTTGCTCTTGATGACATGCTCTGCCCTCCACGCCTCGGCGCGAATGCATAATGTGTTTCTGAATCCCTCACGATATCCGGTCTGGAATTTGACAAAAAATCTGAGTCAGAGCCGCCCGTGTACCTACGTACAGATTCCCAGACACTGCCCTGGCTGCCACCCATAAGATTCATAGTCACGCTCATCGGCGCAATATCGCCGAATTTCATCTCAGATCCTTGATGTATCCCGCGAGTCTGCTGCACACATCTCACCGGCACGTTCTCCTTTGCGCCCTGGTACACACCTGAATGCTGCGCAGCGCGGTTCTGGGTAGCACCTGCAAATATCGTCCCCGCCCGAACAAATACTGCTTTCCCTGCCCCGTTCTGCAGCTCGACCTGATCAATGCACCCAGTATCTTTCATCCCGATATCTTTCAGGACCTCATACATAGTCACATACTCCCTCTGCGGGGCGCTCTGCCGTAATATCGGCACAACAACACCCAGGGTTTCTTCTGAATATTTCCATGGTGTTCCGAGCTTATAACCAAACTTGCTGTCCACAACATCAGTCAGGAATGACTGAAGCTGCTGTGGTATTATGATTTCTTCTAATTTACCTGCCAAATTTAATCACCATCCTATCAAAAGAGTTTATTTGATATAAAGATATCGTTTTAACGATATCCTTAACCATTACATGTCAGGATGCGAAGATTGCAACCGCACCCGGAACGGAAAACCATGCCATCAATGGATCAATTGCCTGAGATATAAACGCATGAAAAAACAAAAGAAGCTCATGGAGGAAAAGGAGTATGATTTTTGGCAGTGGTACAAAGATTATTTCAGGGGCGATGTAGGTGCGCCTGATATAATATTATGATTACTCCAGATATTCCTCTTCATCGAGTTCCATATTCCAGTTCTTCAGTATCCTGATCACACATTCTTCAGTCATGTTGAGATCGTGGGCTATGTCGCTCATTGGAATAGTTAGCTGCAAACCGTCCAGTTTTCTTAGATATTTCCGAACCTTTTCTTCAAGGTTGTTTTTATCTATCATTATAGAGGATGGCGACATTTCTCCTCTATCGTTCGTGATATGTGTGATAATAATAGAATAACACTTAGGGCATTCTATATGGTCAATTGAGGCTGCATATTGCACTCCATTCATGGCTGCATACCACGCAGGTTTGTCATCCATTACATCCCCAAAAACACTGTTTTTTTTGCTCTGGCTATCCATTTCATCACCATTTGCAAAATTCGAAAATTCTGGAGAGAAGGTCACGGAACTCAGAAATAGTATCTCTATCCCGTAACCAACTCTGGGCATTGAGAGATGCCCTTATCCCTTTAATAGTATTGTTCACGCATATATGCTTTTCTGTTCTTGGAACTATCCCTTGCTGACAGTCCAGTACACTTCCTTCCCCTTCTCTCGCCCAGTTACACCGCACTGGCCGATATCCTGCATGATGGCTTCTGTCTTAGCATTCGCGAACTCGTTAACCTGCTCTGGTGTTGCGCTTGTGCTTCGAAATTCGATAACAATATGGCGATAGGTTTTGACTGTGACGACCATGATTTAGACCTCTTTCTTTACCATATCGCATAAACAGGCAAGACCTGCAAGAAGAGTTATCTGTTGAATAGATGAGTCCACGTTATGGCAACTGAACTCAAATCCTTCTTCTTTACGAGTATGCCAATCAGATGGATGTAAACCACATGCGTCACCAGGACAGTTTAGAATAAACTTACCATTATCGATATAAGCATTAATGGAATGTTCAGAGAATTCCCGTGAACTACCCCACCCTTTCGGGCTGGGGCTTCCTACGAGTATGCCGATCTCTCCTGTTTAGGGAGCATCAGCCCTGTTTTTCGTAGATTATCAACAAATTGTTGATAGCCAGTCCACATGGCATTTTGTGATAGAAACCGTAACATGATGAAGATAGCACTGTTTCTATCTCTATCAATCACGTTCCC
>Ga0180732_1002151_pt1 | contig 10892 bp, 9 predicted proteins | sample KR11_01MetaG_FD_148674 | JGI IMG/M metagenome (GOLD analysis project Ga0180732, IMG submission 148674) | Groundwater microbial communities from the Olkiluoto Island deep subsurface site, Finland - KR11_0.1 MetaG | ecosystem: Environmental > Aquatic > Deep subsurface > Groundwater | place...
TTGGTATTCCTACTATCTCGGCGTCATAACCGGCACTTGCTGACATTCCTATAATCTTAAATTGATCGGGATTATATTTATCCAAAAATGTAATTGGCACACCCATAAATCCTTTATAATCATCAGGGATGTCTTTTGTTGCATTAACATTTATCGCATTATAATTATCATATTTTGGATATTCGCTTTCATGCCCTTTGTAGGTCTTAATAAGAATCAAATCTTCATGACGCTCTTTGTAGTCTAAATTGGTATACCAACGAACCCCCTTAACTCTAATATATTTCTTGCCGTTTTCATCAATTCTGCTGCTAGCCGCGTTTAGCGGATAATCATCGGGGACTCCAAATTCTCTGTCTCCGCTATGAATACTATGCCCAAGCCAAATTTTATTTTCTTTGATAAGTTTAAAAATTTCTTTATAGGTTATGGCGTTTAAATTGCCGATTATTACAAACTTTTTATCATATTCAACTAATTGCGCCACATACTCGCGAAACAGAGAAAATGGCGGATTGGTAACAACGATGTCGGCTTGCTTTAATAATTCAATGCACTCTTTGCTTCTAAAATCGCCATCGCCTTTTAGATGCTTAATGCCAATTTCTTCAGGATTCGGAATTTTATCGCCATTTTTGTCGCCGGTGTATTCCAAATAAATCGCTTTTTCGGAATTGTTTCGGCTGAATAAATCCGGCTGTTGATTTTTATAACAGGTGGTAATTAATTTTTTCAAGCCCAATTTTTCAAAATTATAGGAAAAATAGTGAAAAAAATTGCTTATTCTCGGGTCATCGCAATTGCAAAAAACAGCTTTGTTTTTGAAATGTTTTTCATAATGCCCCAATTCTTTTTCAATATCAGAAAGCTGAGTATAGAACTCGTCTTTTTTGGCTTTGCTTGCGTCGCGCAAATTTTTATTTGAAGATTTATTTGCCATAATTATTTATCAAACAGAGCCATATATTCATACAACTCAAAAGACCGATTTCTTGAAAAACCGGTTTTTTCGGATACAATTCCTTTCTCTGTAAATCCTTCTACGAGCCGATTCGCTGTTATAAACGCAATGTCAAGTTCCGACGCGATTTGATTGACTCCCATAATCGGCTGTGAAAAAAGTTTGAGCAAAAGTTTCTGTCCAAGTTCAGCGCGTCTGCCCATTGACATTATTTTTTTCTCATATTTCTGACGCAGAATTACTATCTTCTCAAGAGTTTCTTTTCCCTTGGTCGCGGTATCAACGACTCCGGACAGAAAAAATTTTATCCATTGCTCTACACTATCTGATGAACGTACAAGGGTAAGCGAATCGTAATATGACCCTTTATTCCTTGCGAAGAAATCCGACAAATAGAGTGTCGGACGACGCAATACCCCTGCCTCAACTAATTGAAGAGTTATAAGCAACCGGCCAATCCTTCCATTTCCATCAAGAAACGGGTGAATGGTCTCAAATTGATAATGACTCATTGCTATCTTCAGTAAAAGAGGAATATCCAACTGCTTATTATGCCAAAATTTCTCAAGGTCAGAAAGTAAATCTCCTATCTCGCTTGGGTGCGGAGGAATAAAAAAGGCATCCTTTAGGTTTGACCCTCCAATCCAATTTTGGCTCGCGCGAATCTCTCCGGGTGTCTTGCGCTCTCCCCTCGCGCCAGACAGAAGAATTTTATGCGCGGACTTAAGGAGTCGCATTGATAACGGCACATTGCGCAGTTCTTTGATTGAAAAGTTTATCGCTTGGATGTAATTTTGAACTTCTCGCCAGTCATCTCTGCGCTCGGGTTGAATATCTTCCTTTGGAGAAAGTACCTCATCAATCCCCGTTTTAGTACCCTCAATTCGGCTAGAAGTGATCGCTTCTTTGGCAATGTGCATCCTAATGAAATAGTCCACATCAGGCACAAGCGTTGAATAGGCATTAAGTTCGCCCAAAAGACGCATTGCTTCCGCAAGCAAGACATCAACCTTTCTGTCTTCCCATTCAAACAATTTGTTTATGGGAAAAGGACTGAAACTCTTATATTCCAGCTGCTGTTTATATATGCCCGCTTTGAATGTTTGCTTCATATCTGTAAGTATAATTATTTATATTTACATTTTAGCATATATCTGAAAATAAGCAAATTCATATTTTCACTTCAATTATCGCCGTTGCGTCGTTGCCAAAAATACCCGCTACGCGCGCAGCGACAGTATATTTTCCCGTTTTTTCGTGGGTATGCTCTTTTTTCGTCGTTACCACTTTTGTCTTTCGGCTCAAGCCGCGCAAATCTTGTTATTTGCTTTTGATCCGCTGGCATAGTTATATTTCTGATTGTAAATATCCACCCCGACATCATCTCTAAAAAATTCGCCCATTGCTCTGTCGGAAAAATTCAAAACATAACCACCACCCATTTGGAAAAGTTTTTCTAAAATTTGCTTCTCAATTGTGGTTAAATTTGCCATATTTCTATTTAATCAAATCATCAACGCTTACATTTAACCCCTTTGCTATTTTCTTTAGCGTTTCAATGCGAGGATCGGGCGCGCAATCCGATATAGCGAACCTTTTTTAATTCGCCGATGCGCTTTGCTTTCGCCAAATCTTTATAAACCTTGCCAATATCATCGGGTCCGATATCTCTTCCGCCCAAGCCGTAAATATAATCCTGAATTTTAGGCGCGTTTTTTTCACCGGCGAAAATCGCCCGTATTTCATTTGCAATGGCCGCGCGCGCGCCGGGCGCGATTGCCTTGTCCAAAATCGCCAGTTTTTTTACCCGGCTTAACGCCCGCTTAATAATTTCAGCTGGAAACGGCCGAAACAAGCGTATTTTCAGCAACCCTGCTTTTATTCTTTTATTTCGCAATTTGTCCACAACCGTCTTAGCAGTTCCGGCGGTCGCGCCCATAAGCGCAATGGCAATATCGGCGTCTTTCAGGCGGTATTCTTCAACAAACGAATATTCGCGGCCGCTGACGGAAAAAAATTCGCGGTCAATCAATTTTAAAACTTTAAGCGCGTTTTCCATCGCTTCAACCTGCTGGCGCTTATGCTCAAAATAATAATCAAACAAGTCCAAAGCCCCGTAAGTTACCGGATGCCGAATATCAAGCAGAGGATAAAGCGGCTTATATTCGCCGATGAATTTTTTCACTTTTTCGTCCGAGAGCGTAAGGACATTTTGCACCGCGTGGCTGGTGGTAAACCCGTCTTGCATAACCATTGCCGGCGCAAGAACTTTTTTATTCTCCGCCAGGCGCAAAGCGATCAGCGTGTTGTCGTAGACCTCCTGGGCGTTTTCCGAAAATAGCTGAATCCAGCCGGAATCGCGCAGCATCATGGCGTCGGATTGGTCGCCGTGAATATTGAGCGGAGCCGAAAGCGCGCGGTTTACCACGGCCATAACAATCGGCAGCCGCAAACCCGAAGCGATATAGCAGACCTCCGCCATATACGCGAGCCCCTGGCTTGAGGTCGCGGTCATCGCGCGAACCCCTGCAGCCGAAGCTCCAACAACCGCGCTCATCGCCGAATGCTCCGACTCCGCATTAATCAAAGAAGTGTCAACTTTGCCATTGGCGACGAATCGCGCGAAAGTTTCAATAATCGGCGTCTGGGGCGTAATCGGATAAACCGCCACCACTTCGGGATTGATCTGGCGCATCGCTTCCGCGGCAGCTTCAGCGCCGGAAAGAGCGCGGTAAGAAGTTTTTTTAGTGGAAGACATAGTAATTATATTTAAGATAAAATTTCTAATTCTTAATTTCTAATTTCTATTAAATTTTTAATGATTTAATTTTAAATTTAGGTTTGAAAATTAGGCTATTGCCCGCCTACGGCGGGTCCGCCGAAGGCGGAAAAATTTATTGAAAATTGTAAATTGATAATTGAAAATTATTGTCGCGGCTTATTCTTTCACCATCTCAATCGCCTTCACCGGGCATTCTTCGGCGCAAATGCCACAACCCTTGCAAATATCATAATCGGCGCGGTCAAGCATCACCGGTGTTTTTGCTTTAAATACCGCTTTCTCTTTATCAGTGAGGTCGCTTTCCGACTTTACAGTTATGGCGGCGTCAGGACAAAAAATTACGCAGCGCATGCAATTTGTGCATTTGCTTTTATCGGTTATCGGCTTTTTCGTGCGCCAGGCGCCTGTTTTAAATTGTTTGGCGTTTCCCGCCGCGATAATTACTCCGCCAATGGGAATATCTCGCCACGATTTTAATTTCATAATATTTTTTGTTTTTTTACATTTAGTCAATGCAAATTTAATTACCTTTTAAGCACCAAATCACAAGCACCAAATTCCAAATAAATCACAAATTCCAATTATCAAAACGCGAGAATGATACCGTTTGGAATTTTGAATTTAAATATTGGAATTTGTTTGTCGTTTGGGATTTGTAATTTGGAATTTAAAATCAAACTTATCGGCAAAAAATAATTTATAAAATAATACTCTCATACCCCTTTCTAAAAGCATTGATATTCTTCTCCGCCACTTCTTTTCCTTTTTTGCGGCTAAATATTTCCTCAAGCTCTTCTTCCAAAGCCGCTTTTGAAACAATGCCGGTAATTTTATTCAGCGCGCCCATAAGCGCTATACCGGAAAAATCCTTTCCCAGTGTTTCAACGGCAATTTTAGTGGCGTCAAGAGAATAAATTTTTTGCGCTTTTTTGGCTTTAATCAGCGATTTTATCTCGTCGGGGTTTTTCGCGGTATTTATAATAATCGCGCCGTTGCTTTTAAGCCCGCCCAAAACATCAACCAATCCGAGCAGAGAAGAATCCGCCAAAATCACTATATCGGGATTTTTGACATTACTGTGAACCAAAATCGGCTTGTCGGAAACCCTCACAAAAACCTGCATCGGCGCTCCCGAACGCTCCGGACCGTATTCGGCAAACGCCTCGGTGAATTTGCCGTCTTCTATGGCCGCTTCAGCCAAAATCTGGCCGATGGTTTTCGCGCCCTGTCCTCCGCGCGAATGAATGCGGATTTCAAACATATTATTCATATCTTTTTAATGTATATATTTAATAAACTTGCCCCGGATTCCCGCCTACATCGGGCGGGTTTAAACATTTTTCCGTGCCCGGGAATAATCCAATCGGCGATTTTTAGAATTTTTTTGCGGCTTTGCTTTAATTTTCCAGGACTTTCAAAAACAATTAATTTATTATCCCCCGCTTTCCAGAATAAATCTCCGATAACCGCTATTGTTCCTTTTTTTGTATTTTTTGCGATTATTGAAATATCTTCCAAAGCATGCCCAGGGGTTTTAGTAATGCTTACATTTTCAGTTATTCTTCGTTCCGCTTTTGCCAATAAAAATTTATCTCCTCTAAATTCCCCCAAGCTATCCACAAACAGCGCATTCTTAAAAAGAAAATTATTCCCGATATGGTCCGCGTGCGGATGGGTGATAATTACAATATCGATATTCTCCGGCTTGAGTTTTTCTTTTTTTAGCGCCACGATAATTTTTTTATCTTCACCCTGTGAGCCGGTATCCACCAAAATATTTTTTCCACTATCGCGTATCAAGATAACATTGCTGCCGGTTTTGCAGCGATTTTTGCCAATCCATTTAAAATAGCCGGGTTTGATAATCTTAACTTCTGTATTCATAATCCGTTTCAATTCAGGATAATATTTATCTTTATTTAAACTTGCGAATTAATTTTCAATTATCAATTTACAATTTTCAATCAAGTTCCAATGATTCAATTTTCAATTGAAAATTTAGAAATTTAAAATTCATTGAAAATTGGTACTTGAAAATTAAAAATTAAAAACACTCTGCAACATAAGAATAAATTTAAACTAACTATAACTTTCCAAGAGCACATAACTAGCTTACCAGCGCGCTCGTATCCCCTTCCGGCAAACCCAGCTCTCGCGCTTTCAGCACTCGCCTCATAATTTTTCCGCTTCGGGTCTTCGGCAATTGGTCAACAAAAGCGATATCGCCGATAACCGCCACCGGCCCCAAAGCGCGCCGCACTGTCAGCAGTAATTCTTTTTTAAGTTCGTCTGAACCGGTAAATCCTCGCCTTAAAATCAAAAATGCCTTAATCACTTCGCCTTTGACCGGATCCGGCACGCCGATTACGCCTGCTTCGACTACCGCTTTATGCCTGATAAAAGCGCTTTCCACTTCCGCAGTGCCGATTCTGTGTCCGGCGATTTTCAGCACATCATCGCCGCGGCCTTGAATCCAAAAAAATCCATCTTTGTCTTTGAAAGCGATATCGCCGCTTGCGTAAAATCCCGGCATTTCCTGCCAATAAGTTTTGACATAGCGATCGGGATTATTGAAAATCGTTCGCGCCATTGAGGGCCATTGATTAAGAATCACAAGATACCCGCCTTTGCCTGCCTTAACTTTCTTGCCGTCTTTGTCAACTATATCCGCAATAATTCCCGGAAAAGGTTTTGTAACGCTTCCTGCTTTAAGAGGCGCGGAAGGAAGCGGCGTAATCATATGCATACCCGTTTCGGTCTGCCACCAAGTATCCATAATCGGACAGCGATTCTTGCCGACGAATTCATAATACCATCGCCACGCCTCTGGATTGAGCGGCTCGCCCACTGAACCGAGAATTCTCAACGATTTCATTTTATGCTTCGCGGGCCACTCGTTGCCGTATTTTGCCATGGCGCGGATTAGAGTTGGCGCGGTATAGAGAATATTTACTTTATATTTTTCAATTATCCGCCAAATTCTGTCCGGCTTGGGCATATCCGGAACCCCTTCATACATAAGAGTTGTTATGCCGGCAAGAAGCGGTCCGTAAATAATATAGCTGTGACCGGTAATCCAGCCCGGGTCAGCAGTGCACCAAAAAACCTCTTTTCCGTGCAGGTCAAAAACCCATTTTATCGTGCGCAAAACTCCCACCATGTACCCGCCGACCGCGTGAATTATTCCTTTTGGCTTCGCCGTGGTGCCGGAAGTGTACAAAACAAAAGCTGGATCTTCGGAATCCATCTTCGCGGTTTTTGCTTCGGTGCGCTGATTTTTGATTAAATCGTGATACCAAACATCTCTTTTTTTATCAAATTCTACTTTCTGGTTGTTGTTTTTAACAACAACCACCCTTTTGACCGACTTGCATTCTTTAACCGCCTTATCGGCAATGCTTTTCAAGTCAACGATTTTTCCGCGGCGGAAACTTCCGTCCGCGGTTATAAGAATTTTAGCGCTCGCGTCACGGATTCTGTCTGCCAGCGCCATCGCGGAATATCCGGCATAAACCACAGAGTGCATGGCGCCGATTTTAGCGCAAGCGAGCATTGAAATCGCGGTTTCGGGAATGTTCGGCAAATATATCGCGACTCTGTTTCCTTTTTTTACGCCGAGATTTTTAAGCGCGTTGACGAATTTATTTACCTCCTTAAAAAGTTCCAGATAAGTGTATTTTCTGGTCCGGCCGGTCTCGTCTTCCCAAAGAATCGCGGTTTTAGCGCCAATACCGGCTTCAATATGGCGGTCAAGCGCGTTGTATGCCAAATTAGTTTTCGCGCCGATAAACCATTTGTAAAACGGTTTATTGCTTTTGTCCAAGACCTTATCCCATGTTTTGAACCAAGTTATGTCTTTGGCCGCTTCTTCCCAGAATTTCTCCGGATTTTTTGCCGCGGTTTTTAAGGTCTTTTCATAATCCTTAACATTCGCGTTTTTAAGAATTTCTCGCGATGGTTTGTAAATTTTTTGCGCGCTCAAAAGCACTTCGGTTGTTTCCCGGGCATTCGCAGTCTTTGCTTTTTGAATTTTCAACGCTTTTTTCTTCGCCGATTTTAGCGGTTTTTTATCCCGAGTACTCGGGATTGTCTTTTTTGGCATAGTAATTTTTAAATATTAATTATTTGACATTGAATTGACATTTGAAATTTGTAATTTGACATTATGAATGAGATTGCTTCGTCGTCCCGAGTACTCGGAACTCCTCGCAATGACAATGTAATTTAGATTAATTCTTTAAGTTATTTATTTTTAACTTGCTTAAATCTTTTTTTGACAACAATCCATTCTGCGCGCCGGGCGCGGCAACTACGGAAGCCGTGTTTAGAATTCCCAGCTTCATCGCTTTGTCAATGTCGCCACTGAATAATTCCATGCCTGCCACGAAAGAAGAGCCGAATGCGTCGCCCACCCCGGTAGTATCAATCCTTTTCTGTTCTTTCTGAATTTTTGCAAAATGGACTTCTTTGCCGTCATAAGCCCAAGCGCCGTCTTTGCCGCAAGTGATTACTGCGATTTGCGAACCGTAACTTTTAATTCGCAATAATAAATTTTTAACATTATTCAAATCAATGGTTCGACTTGGTTCGATTTTACTCACCACAAGCCGCTCACCATAAATATTTTTTTCTTTTATTTCCGAATCCGACATTGCCAATTGTATCGCCTCGTCTTGATTTAGAATTAAAACTTCAGTTTGTTTTAAAAATTCCTTTAATTTCGTTATTCCGCCAATCAATTGACTTTGACCCGGATTCCAGGCGATTTTTATTTCCGGTTTTTTATTTTTTACATCAAAAACTTCAGTTAAAATTTTCTGCCAATTTCCGCTTAGCGAAGCCAGATATATCCATTTTGTTTTTTTTATCGCCGCAATACTTTTTCGGCTTAATTGTAATTTGTTTTTAATCTTATTATCAAAAAAAATAACTCGGTCTTTGTCCGGACCTATTATAATAACCGCGAGATCACTGCTTTGGTTCGGTATTTTTTGCGTCAATTCAGCATCAACTTTTTGCTTTTTTAAATTAGCGATTATTTCATTGCCAAAAATATCTTTGCCGATTGCGACAATAGCCGCGGTTTTAAATCCTAATCGCGAAAAAGAAACCGCGGTATTTGCCGCGCCTCCGCCGAAACCATAGACAACTTTTTCGGAGTTGATTTTCGCGCCGTGCTCAAACGCCAATAATTTCTGACGCAAAATATCTTGCTTATTGTCTATCAAAATTCCCTCATTTTCAGCCGGAAAAAAAGTAATATCATAAGTGGCGCCGCCGATGGTGATGATATCATATTTCATGGGATAAATAATTAGCCGAGATTTATTCGCAATAACTATAATATTATAGCACAACTTTAGTTTAAATCAAAACGCAAAAACCAAATACCAAAAGTACAAACCAAAAATAAAAAACAGTTAATTTATATATTTAATGATTTTTAATCTATAGTTTTGGTTTTTGGTCTTTAATCTTTGGTTTTAGAAATTAAATTATTTTAATTTAATTTCGCTTTCAATTTCCATCAACCTGTTATATTTTGCCAGCCGTTCGCCTCGCGAAAGAGATCCTGCTTTTATAAAATCCGCGCCGACAGCCACCGCTAAATCCGCGATAAAACTGTCGCATGTCTCGCCTGACCGGTGCGAAACAACGATTTTCCAGCCGGCTTTTCGCGCGGCATTAACCGTTTCCATTGTTTCGCTAAGCGTGCCGACCTGATTGGGTTTGATAATAATCGCGCTTCCGACCGTTTCCTTTATTGCCCGCGTTATTCGCTTCAAATTAGTTGCTGTTAGATCGTCAGTAACAACCATTAGCTCCCCCTTTGCCGTTTTTAGCCGCCGGTAAGCGCCCCCCCATTCTTCCCAGTCCTTTTCGTTAAGCGGGTCTTCTATGGAAATCAGGTTGTATTTGTTTATCCATTCTAAATAAAGCGAAACCAGCCGATCCGAAGACAGAGAAACGCCGTCGGCTTTAAGAATATATTTGTTTTCTTTCGCGTCGTAAAACGAATTTGCTCCGGCGTCAATTGCCAAAGCAATGTCTTTTCCCAGTTTAAAGCCGGCTTTTTTTATTGCTTCAAGAATCAAATCAAACGCGAAAGCGGTTGACTTGATATCCGGCGCGTATCCGCCTTCATTGCCGATATCCGTATCCAAATTATGCTGGGATAAAACTTTTTTCAATTCATGGAATATTTCCGCGCCATAGCGGACTTTTTCGGAAAAAGAAACATTGGCAATCGGCACAATCATAATTTCCTGAATATCAAGATTGGTATCGGCGTGCTTTCCGCCGTTAAAAATATTAAACATCGGGGTTGGTATTTGGTATTTGCTTGCCCGCCGTAGCTTTAGCGAAGGAGGGGTATTTGCCTGCCCCGCAGGATTGTCCTTCGGGGGTATTTGGTATGTTTTTGAGATGTATTCATAGAGCGGCATTTCTTCGGCTTTTGCTCCGGCTTCGGCGCACGCCAAAGAAACCGCCAAAATCGCGTTCGCGCCTAATCGCGACTTATTTTCCGTGCCATCCAAATCAATCAATGCCGCGTCAATCTCTTTTTGCCGCGCGGCGTTTTTGCCTTTCAGGATTTTAGCGATAATCGCGTTAACATTTTCAACCGCTTTTAAAACCCCTTTTCCGCCGTACCGCTTAACATCATTATCGCGCAATTCTGTCGCTTCCGCGCCGCCGATAGAAGCTCCGGAAGGCACTGATGCCACGCTTTTGATCTTGCCGAAAAGTTCAATCTTGACCTCGATTGTCGGATCTCCGCGCGAGTCAAGAATTTCCCGGGCGTAAATATCTTTTATTTTTATGCTTCTTTTCCCGCCTGCGGCGGGTCCGCCGGAGGCGGATATTTTGGTGGACATGAAAATTCATTTTAACAATTAAACAATTTAGCAATTTAACAAAAATAGGATTTGTTTAGTTGCTTAATTGTTAATTTGCTTAGTTGATTTTAACTCTGCAAATTGCAATTTACCTGGTTCCAGGTGTTGATATCGGCGTAGCCCAGTCCTTGAAGGATAACCGCTATAACCAGCCATGCCGCGAATATTATCGCTAATCCCGCAAGCGCGTAGGTAATTGCTGATTTTGCCAGTTCAATATTTCCGGGGTTTCCGGCTGAGAAAGCATAGA
>Ga0180732_1002152_pt1 | contig 10889 bp, 16 predicted proteins | sample KR11_01MetaG_FD_148674 | JGI IMG/M metagenome (GOLD analysis project Ga0180732, IMG submission 148674) | Groundwater microbial communities from the Olkiluoto Island deep subsurface site, Finland - KR11_0.1 MetaG | ecosystem: Environmental > Aquatic > Deep subsurface > Groundwater | place...
AGAGCTTCGGGGAGAGAAAGCGCAACACCCCACTTATCGAGCGCCCATTCCTGCAAAATGTCATTCACTTCATCAAGATCGTCAACGGCAATCAAGACATCGTAATATCCCGTCAAATATTTCACCTGGCACACACGCACATTTTTCCGTTCAACTGCCATTGTCATAACCTCGTTACATTAATCTCACGGCTTTCGCCATGTCATTCATCGCTTCATCGGCCATACTATCGGCCTCGTCATCGGAAAACCCGCCGAACCCGCCTTCTTCTTCGCCGCCGCCTTCCATACCGCCGCCCTGGGCCGCCATTTCTGCCGCCTGCTTGTTTTGCATAAATACGGAATTGAGTATAATTGCACCCAAGCCATCAGGGAGCGGGGGAAGGTCAAGCTCGGCCCGAACCTCGTCAACAGTCTTTATCGATTCAACGTCTTTCTTGCGAAGGTCCGCCTCGAAAGACTTGTCCTCTATATTCAGTCCATTAAACTTAAAAAACCAATCTTTTGCGAACGGGAATCCGCTCGTTTTCAGGAATCGATTTACTATAAATGAGAACCCGTTCAGCATCTCGCGAGTACCACGGTTTTTCGAGAAAAGTTGCTTGGCATCCTGATTCTCGGAAAGAACTGATTGAGCCTGGTTGAGTCGTAACCCGATTTCGGAACTATCGACGCCCATTATCGCGCACGTCAAGGCTCCGGTGAATTCCATGTATTTCTGATATTCCATGTCCCGGTTGTTGGGCAGAAGATTCAGAACCTTCGCATCGCCATTCAAAAGCGGGATATTCCACTGGCCGTCTGTTGACATGAAATTCGCGGCCCATTCATCCTCGGCATCCTCAAGCTGGTCCTGAGTGTACCCGGATTCTTTACCCATCGCAATCGCAATCTTCGGAATAGCCCCACGGGAAAGGCCATTTGAATTAAAAGTAAGAGAATTGATGAACGCAACAATCGCGGTATTCGCTTTTTCCGTGACCGACATGCCCTGCTTATAGTATCGAACATCGTTATATGGATTGGCGATATCGTACAATAGGTCAGTTTCCCGGAAAGCAGCCGTTATACCGCCACCGCTACTACCGTATAAAAGTTCCTGAATATACGAAATTTCTTCGACGGGAGGGATATTTTCAAGACGAGCTTTCCTGATTTCTTCCGATAGTTTGTTTATTCCACCACCAAGGCCCACCCCTATCATCGACGTGGACCCGTAAAAGCCGCCTGGAAGCACAGGGATGATCGTAGCGCCATCCAAAACCCATAAAGCCGCCGCTATGCCCTTCCGGTCCCGTTCTATTTCCCAGACCACCTTATCAATGAGCAGTCGATCCCGGACATATTTCGTAATCAAATCCCGGAACGTATCCTGTTTCTGTTCGATACTCACATAATCGGAGCGGTGAGTATTGACCATAAAGTCCGTAAGGAATTCGAGTTGCTTTTCTCGCTCTTTTGAGAGAGTTTCTTTCTTGTCTTTAAGCGCAAAATTCCAGCCCGGAACGTCCGGGTCATCGCTTATCTGGGAGAATTCGATTGCTTGCTGTACCCGAAGAGTTATTATCGCGCCGACAATACCGTTTCGACGCTCGATTATTCTGAGCAGCCTGTCCGGTATTTTATCTTTGGGATATATGACATTGTTAAAAGAAGTATTATTGAGCCAGTCGTATTGAATGCCCTTGTTTATTGACTTCAACGTCTTTTTATCAAGATGTTTAATAGCGTCCCGCGCCTCTTTATATGCTTTATCATAATTGACTAACGCGGGAGAACTATCAATGTCAGTTATTTTCCGGACCGGACTCTTCACCGTTATCGTCGCCTTCTACCTGTTGATCGGCTGTCGTTTCGTCAGGAGAAGACTTCGACTTTTTGCCTTTCCCCTTCTTTGTCTCATCGAAGGGTATTTCTTTAATATCGTTATTGTTATCAATATAACAAAAATTGTCAAGCCCTTTTTCTGCCTGTGCAAACGCCATCATGTTCCAGAAAAAAGCAAGTGTCTTTGCCGTCGCCGGTGATACCGCGAAGTTCCTTCCTTCCTTCGCTGCCCTCTCTTTTTCTAAATCAAATGCCTTATCAAAAGCCTCACTGAATTTCATGTTTTTTCTCCTTGTGCCGAATTATTTTAAGAACACATTTTAATGATTTTAAGCTCTCTTCTTTTTGAATAAAAATCCTGTTTTCTATACCATGCAATCCAATCCTTCGCGCTCTTTCGGCTATTGCAACTCTTGCAAGCAGGGACTATATTATTATAGCTGTTATCCCCACCTTTTGAAAGAGGTATAAGATGATCAACCGTTAATCTCAATTCAACTGAACATCCACAATATACACATGTATTTCCAAATATTTTTAATTTATTTTTATAATGAATAGCAATATCTTTCACAGAACCGGCTCTTTTTTTCAATTCTCTTCTTTTGTGATCTAATATTTTATAATGCTCTTTATTTTCTTTTCTCCATTTCTTATTGTTTTCTTTAATCATTTCTTTGTTGCATTTTTCACTACAACAATTAGGATTTTTTCGAGTTGCAAAATATGATTTTCCACAAATTTTGCATTCTTTATTTTTAGGATATGCTTTAATATACCTCTCTTCTTGCCACATCGATTTTATTTTTTTATCTTGATCATCTCTACATTTATCACAATATATTGCATTAAGATGAGTTTTGCTTATAGCGTTACCACAAATTGTACAAATTCTCCCATTAGGGAACTTCCTTTTTTCTATTTTTAATTTTTTTATAATATTTTGAGAACTCTTTTTTGAATTTCTACATTCATCACAATATTTAGTATTGTGGAATCTCGTTTCTATTCCTTTTCCACAATCTTTGCAGAAAATAATTTTTGTTTCACTCAATCTCCTTTTTCTTTTTATTCTATTTTCGGGGGAATCAATAAGCCCATTTTTTCTACATTTTTTACTACAATATTTCATTCCAATTCTTTTAGCAATAAATTCCGATCCGCAAACATTGCATTTTATATTTAAAAATTTTTTGTTCTCCAGCCTTCTCCTTTCGTTTCTTAATTTACCATTAGCGATATGATGACATTTTTTACTGCAATATTTTGAAAAGCTATATTGTGTAGAATAAGACTCGTTGCAATTTTTACAAATTTTATTAAACATTGAGATTATTCGCCATTTTTTAAACAAATTTCATACTGCTTGGCTCGTATGCTCTCGTAGATTATTACATCCGTAAGTTTAACCAAGTGAGACTTCTCGAAGTATTGATCGAAGAAAGGAACAAAGCCCATTTCCCGTATGAACATCAAAAGCTGATGTCCCTTTAACGGGACCACATTCGGGTTATTCTCGAAAGGTATCTTTGCAAGCTCTTTGCGCTGTAATATCAAGGGCAGTCCTAAAATCTTATTATATTCCCGCTGCTCTTTTGCCGGAAGCTCACGATGGCCGCCTGCATAAGTTAAAAAGTAAGTTTCATCAAAATGTATCTTCTTTCCCGCAATAGTCTCAAATCTTGGCATATCACACCATCCTTTTATTCACACGATTTAAAAACTGACATCGGAATAACAAGCCCTTCATTATTTGTTATCAGCACACATATATTCTCATGCTTTAAAAACGGAATCGAATTCACGTCCGAAGCATACGGTTCATATTCTCTGCCACAGTCCATACATTTTGAAATACCGTCCTGGACATCCGGTATGGTAATCTTTCCAAAACAAAACGGACAAAACATTATCTGAATACCGCAAGAGAGAATGCGGCTCCTGCTAACGCGGCTCCAGCGACATAAAACCTCCAGTCCCCGGACCGGGATAGTTCGATTTCTACGTCTCTCGAAGCCTTCCGCTCGTGCAATTCTCCATAGATGGTATATCGATTTTCTTCTTTATGCTTTATGTCAAGGATGAAATTTCCCTGATCGTATTTTTCAAGATGACCTTTGCATTCATCAAACGTCAAGGCGCGATCCCTATAAATCGTATTCGTCACCACCCGGTCCTTGTAAATCACGCCAGGCTCTATATTTCTCGTACCATAATAATAACCTGAAAAAAAAACAAAGACACAAAACAGGATGAAGCAGACGATTGATACGATTATTTTTTGAGCAGTTTCCACCGTCAATTTCCCCGCTTCACGTCAATAGAAACCTTGCTTTTGGAGTCACAAGAAATCCCCTTGCCTTTTTCATAGTCACAGGACTGATCGGAAAGAATAATCCACGAAAAAAACCCAATGGCTGCGATAAGATAAAGAATTCTCATCCATTTATTTGACTTCAGAAAATCAACTGCTTTATCAATTTTTCCAGGCATGTTATTTACCTTCTGCCAAAATTCTTTCAATTTCGTTTTTTTCGTCCTGAGTAAATGTCGCAACAAACCGCGACTGATATCCGTTCGGGTGAGGATGAGTATGAAACAATAACTTTTCTAAAAACATTTTGCAGAGGGCTTCCTGTTCTTTTCCGAGAGCCATCTTCATCACCGCCTCGTATGAGTTTTGTGGAAAGGCGGGCTGGAGGTTTAAGTCTTTACCCGCCCGGCCAAAACCGTTGCCTTTAATCTTCCACCACGGATTATATGTTCTATTTAATAGAGAATTTCATGAAAGTTATTTTGTCAACTACTTATTTTTTTCTTTCTTCCGGGCCTCCCGCTTCTCCCGGCGCTGAGATTTTATAACCTCGCGCATCTTCTTGCGCTCGGCTCGCTTCACGTTTAATATCTCTTTTTTGCCCTCCGATACAACCCCCGCCAGGACCGATGGCTTGCCTTTACTTCTCGACAGAGGCTCCAGTGCGTACATGTGGGCCTTTATAGCGTCATCAAACAGGTCCACCGGGTCTTCCAGTGCGTTCCCGTCCTTGTCTTCTTTCCGGTGATATTGCTGCACCTCCTGGGCCGTCCTGGGGCAGCGGCTATCGTCTATGACCCATTTTTGAGCTTTTAAAAAATCGATTCCTCTTTGTACCGACCCCTTCCCCTTTTTTGCCCCAATGGCCCCATACCCATGTTGCGCCCATTCTTTTATTTTGTCTGGAGCTTCACTATCGCAAATAACATGTTCACCCTTATGCAGTACATCAAATTCATCATTCACATCTATACACTCTTTATTGTGCTTTTCAAAAAGACACAATTCGTTATACGTGTACATCGTTCCATCCTTAAACCCGATCTTTACTATTACCTGGGGATGGACATAGCCAAAATCTTGCCCGTTATAAATAGCGTCAAAATCATCTTCAGAGCATGGAGACTTCCCAAATGACCAGTTATTAAAAATTATATTACCGAACGATCCCCACTCTCCAAGGCAATATACGCGGTAAAACTCATAGTCAATATCCTTATAACTTTCGAGAACCGCCTTATAATCATCATCAATAAATTCATTATCAAGATACGTGGTCTTCAGGATACAAACTTTCGTTCTCTTTTGATACGAACGCAAATCGAAAAACTCTCGCTTAATCCAATGCTTATCGAAAATAGGATTGAGCAAAAGAGTAATTTGCAATGGAACTTTTGCCTTGCCCCGAAGACGAATATTTAATTGATCGAAATCCTTTTGTGTTATCTCGCTTGCTTCTTCAACAATTATATCCGTTAATATTCCATTCGGGAAAGTAATTGATTTAATTTTTTCAATATCATCCAGCCCTTTAAAAACTGCCATATACCCCGTCGCCTTAACGGTAACGGACATGTCGGTCTTATTAACTTGAAAAGCCTGGTTTAATCCCATGTCGTTAATCAACTGAATTATCAACGCATAAGTGCTGGTTTTATTTGTTGCGGCGACTTTTCTTGCGATAAGATAATTATGCCCAGGTTCGGCAATCAGTTTGTAAATTGCCTCTTGAAACGCTTCAACGCTTTTTCCCGATCCGCTTCCGCCATACGATATACGAATCCTACTTTTATCGTCGAAAAAATCCCAAAAAACTTCATTCAGCAAATCATAAAATTCAGTGAAATCGACATCCATAGCATTATTCTTTTTTCTTATCCGGTCTTATTGCCGGTTTGACCACGATTTCAAGTGTTGCAAGGTTACTATCCTTTTCGATCATACCCTGGAGCTTGGCACGAAGTTCGAGAGCTTGTAACTTCGGGTGCATCCGTACCTCAAGCATATCATCCGTTCCGTATGCCGTTTCTTTCTTATGCCGTTTAATAGATTGTATCGCCTCTATGGCACCAGGTGGTATTTCACTGATGTCCTTCACTTTAAGAGTCCCATTTTCGAGGTCCACTACATCAGAAATGTTGGAATTGCCGATTGCATGAATCATTTTATATGTTTTTGATTTTTCAATTTCGGTATCTTTTTCTTTAAATATTTTTTTATATTCCGCGTCGATGAGCCGTTGAATCTTAACATTGTTTAACAGGCGGCTGGCACTAACCGCAGCAGTAGCTTCTTTTGTTTTCGGATATACTTTCATATATGCCTGAGTACCGTTGCCGTAATGAACGACGTACTCTTTAGCAAATAGCTTATGAATATTTTCTACTTTTCTCGCTGGTTTTTTTTTCTTTTCCGCTTCCATTTTATTCCAACCATTCAGGACGATTGAGCGTCCATTCTATTATTCTTTTTATGCTTTCTTTTCATTGCGCTGTCTCCTTTTCGTTTTTCTTTTTAACGTAGAATGCTTCGAGCATGGAAATTATTTTTGGAGGCAGCTTGATTTTATTATCGGTAATGATTCTGACGAGTGCGGCAATGATACCATCTTTGACGGCCATTTCCATTTTAATCATTTGTATTTTTGATTGTTTTCCGTTCATTTATATTCCTTCCCTTTTGTGAATAGTTCAACGATGATCCAATTTGGCACATTACGCTTCACCGGGTCTTTATCTATAACGAGTCTATGGATATTTTTGTCATTGTCAATCACTTTTGCGTCCTGCATGGAATCGAAAATTGGCTTAATTGATGCGTCCAAATCGTAGTGAGTACCGATTGATATTATCACAGTATAAGGCGGTGCAATCTTTTCAGCGCCAATAGCATTTATTTTCAATAGCTTGATTAGATTTTCTTTTTTCATCCTATAAGATTTTTTGAGCGAAAAGTCTTTACGGAACTTATCGTTTATCCTTGGGAGCTCGATTGATTCGACACTTAATATTTCCATGATTACTCGTATTTATAAATTTTTCTTTTTCTACCACGGGAATTATCAAAGTGCAATGATATAATTTCGTTATCAAATAATTCTTTTATTATTTTATTTCGTTCTTCTTTTGTTATCATTTGAGTTTTCTGATTTAATTCTGAAGCGGATACACCTTTTTCTCCGGCATCCTGGATCATCGAAATAATATCCTGGTCGATATGCTTTCTCATTCGAGGGCGTTCAAATGCTTTTATTATTGATTTTTTTAGAATTCTTTTAAACTTCATTTTCATTAAATAAATAGAATTATTATCAAGATATACATTGTTATCTATATATAATATAAATGTTTCATTTTTAAAAGTTAATTTGGAATTCATTAAGTTTTGTATTTTTTCTGTAATATCATCGAAAATATTATATTCAGGATTATGAGTTTTATCTTCAATTGGTTCAAGGGTTATGTATAATGAGAAATAATCATTATTGTTTTCGTTCCATGCAACAAGTATATCATAATTTAATGTGACTTCTCCTAACGGGAAATATCGTTGTTTGGGATTTCCCATTTCTGTTATTAAGTAATCTATTATTTGTTTTCCTATACTCATGGCATTTTCTTTATATATTTTTCAAGTTCTTTTTCGGTGTACCAAAGACCATTGATTTTAATAGCGTTTATCCCACCTTTGCCTTTATTCCTGCATACGGGGCAATATGGCCGTCCACTTGACACCCTCCATTTTTTACTGATCAGGAATTCTCGTTTGGAAAATCCTTTTCCGCGCATTGGATGAACTTCTATTGAAACATTGCCACATCCGGCGCAAGTGATTTTGTTTTCATGGTCTGCGATTAACATAATTTAGTACATGGATATAGAATAATTGATTTGTCAATACTATTTTTTAAAATAAATTCTCATTTTCATTCTTTCAAATGACTTCAAAATTGCTATACAATTTGTATAAATACATTTGTATAGTAAAATATTGAAATAGTATAGAATAAAATAATAACAAAAGTATATATTATACATATAATATATATATAATACTATATATGTATATATATTATATGTATATTTTGTTATTTTTTTTACAAAGCCCATTAATTCAAGTGGGTCTGGGTTAAAAAACTAAAACATAGACTTTATAACGTCTTTAGTCTATTTTCAGAAATTAACACAGACCCACTTGAAAAAAGGCGACTTGTAAAAAATTTAACAATTTAACAGTTGAGATTGTAGGAATTAGTGATATTTGAGAGGATTTTTGCTTAAAACTGAACAGTTTTAATTCGGTTGAATAACACTTATTGGTTCGTTTAATTTGTACAGCAGTCATGAAGTCATTTGAAACAATGAAGTAGGGTTTTATTTTAAAATTTAATCTCAATAAAAAGCCCCCCTGGGATTGGGGGGCGGTTTTAGAAAAAACCTGAAGAGGGTGTTGGATGGGTAAGTCGATCATAAATAATCCTCAGAGACAAAGAATGACAATAACCGTGTACTTCCGGCGTGTCAAGGGATTTTTTCCCGATACAACAAATTTTTCACCGATTTCAGGAGCCTTTTTCGCAAAATAAGCAATCTGGTACAGGGGAGGGCCGTAAAACCTTGCTGGGAGCTCCTGTGTACCGCTGAAAGGCGCTGGAGATAGGGTATCACGTTTTCTTTATACTCACAGGACTGCTGGTAAACCCGTTCTTACTATTCCCGGCTCGTCCCTGGTGCATAATGACCGCCTGGGGCGCATATGAGCGCCTACACGGGACTCCACAGGCTTCGCAGGGCATAGTAGACGGGAAAGCCGCCAAGTCCTCAAAATAGGCCGTTCTAAGTGTTCCACAGGCATTACAGCGGTAATCTACGTATTTCATGACCGATTTTCCTTTAAGTTGTATAGATTTTTTGTCTGAGAATAAGCTAATTTTAGGAATCCCTCAAGCTCTTCTTTGGAAAACAGATTTGAAGCAATATTGTTTTTAAGATCGACGCTATCGGGGTCAAGCGTAAAATCGGAATATATGTCATCGCTCAATCCCTTCGCTGTCTTCACCTGGCAATAAAGAGGCGTGTTTGGCTCCGGGGCCGTATAATAGAACTGCGATACATCTAATTGCAATTTTTTTGCAAATTGTATTGTAGCGAGTATTTCTGTTTTTGTTTCGTCTGGATATCCTATCATAAATGATCCGGTGCATTTTAATCCCGCGTTCTTTATCGCATTAACAGACATTTCAATGAGGTCAATATCGAGCTTCTTATTCATTTCGCCTAAAATTCTATTTGTACCTGATTCTATTCCAAGATGAACATTAAAAGCTCCAGCATCCTTCATAAGAGTAAGTGCTTCCATATTGACAAGGTTTGCGCGTGATCGAACGCTCCAATGTAATTTAACATTTTCTTTTATGATGAGTGAACAAATTGATTTAATTCTATTTACATTCATGGTAAACAATTCGTCTTGGAACATTATAGAACGAATACCCAGGCTTTCAATATGTTTCATTTCAGCGACAATATTTTCAGGTGATCGCAATGTTACGGGTTTATAGTTTCGTGACGCGCAAAATCCGCAATGGAATGGGCAACCCAGGCTCGTTATCATACTTGTGCAAGGATTCTCCGGCGCAAAAGGCATTTGATAATTTTCGATAGGCAAAATTCCCCTGTCTGGTATCGGGAAATCATCGACATTGACAAATTCAAAAGTCCCTTGTATCTTTTTTTTGCAATTATTCTTTGTATAAACTCGATTTATATTGTCAGTATCAAGATTGTTTTCAAGAGCGTCACATAATTCTTTTAATGGAACCTGGCCAAAACCTGAAATTACAAAATCAAAGTAAGGATATTGCAAATTTTCCCACGGGTAAAGTGAAGCGTTTTGACCGCCGAGACATATTTTTGCACTTGAATATTTTTTGATCTCTTGCGCTAATTTCCGCACTGTTACTACTTTCCCGATAACCTGCGTGATGCCGACTAAATCTGGTTTAAATATTTCAAGTTCATCTTTGATCGCACTAATCGGCAATTCGAGTGCGTTCATATCGAAGATTTTTACTTCGTGGAACGGTTTTAAATAAGAATATAGATAAAGTAATCCAAGAGGGTGCTGATTGCTTCGGGCTTTAGAAGAATAATCATTAAGCGTAAATAATGAAATGTCCTCTTCGTCTTTTGGCGGAGCGATTAAAAAAACTTTCATTAGAATAACCTTAATTGAGATTTTACTTCATCGATTCTATTCTTCGCAATCTTGAAATACTCCGGGTCTTTTTCGATGCCGATGAAATTACGGCCCGTGTTTATGCAGGCCACGCCGGTACTACCTGATCCCATGCAATTATCAAGTACAGTTTCATTTTCAAGGGTATATGTTTTTATTAGGTATTCTAAAAGCGATACTGGTTTTTGTGTTGGGTGAAAAGATACTCCAGACTTATTATCATTTACATAAAACAAAATATTAACCGGAAACCTTTCGCCATTATTTACAATAGGGTTTTTTATTGATTCGCCTATTGAGTGCTTTAAATTTCTTTTGCGTGCGGTGTCTTTATATTTTTTGCCTTTTTCTTTTATTGGATAATAAAAAACAGAATTAAATATTGCTATGTTTTCGTTTATTATAAATGGTCTGGTTTTTACTGTTGCATAATTACTGCCCTGTTCTTTTTCCCATATCCAATCATACTTATAATCCTTGATATTACTCATTCTTAAATGACTTGAAAACGG
>Ga0180732_1002153_pt1 | contig 10871 bp, 9 predicted proteins | sample KR11_01MetaG_FD_148674 | JGI IMG/M metagenome (GOLD analysis project Ga0180732, IMG submission 148674) | Groundwater microbial communities from the Olkiluoto Island deep subsurface site, Finland - KR11_0.1 MetaG | ecosystem: Environmental > Aquatic > Deep subsurface > Groundwater | place...
GCGGCGGCCAGGCTTGATATATCAGGTGACAGGGTTGACGAAGCAGAAAATAAGGTCATGAATTATGAACGTCTGTTGACCCAGACAACAGACAAGGTAATTGCCATCGGAGCCTCAACCGGAGGAACCAAGGCCATCGAAACGGTGCTGAAAGCCATGCCAAGAACCGGGCCCGGGACGGTTATCGTTCAGCACATGCCCGAAAAATTCACGGCTACGTTTGCGGAGAGGTTGAATGAAATATGTGAAATAGAGGTAAGGGAAGCCAAAAACAATGACTTCGTCACTTCCGGAACCGTATTGATCGCCCCGGGGAATCATCACATGCTTTTATACCGAAGCGGCGGAAATTACATGGTTAAAATCAAGGATGGCCCAAGGGTTCATTACCAGAGGCCCAGTGTGGATGTTCTGTTTCAATCTGTTGCCACCCACGCGGGGAAAAATGCTGTGGGAGTACTGTTGACCGGAATGGGAGCGGATGGGGCGAAAGGCCTGCTTCAGATGAGACAGAATGGCGCCTATACCATCGCCCAGGATGAAAAAACCTGCATTGTTTTTGGAATGCCCAAAGAAGCCATCAAAATGGATGCGGTGGATAAAATAGTACCTCTAAACTTTGTAACGAGAACCATTTTCAGCGTGCTTGAAGACAAGACCACGCAAAGCCTGGCAAGCTAAAAAAGGGATAAGATCATGACCTCCATTTTCGGAAGCCTGAATATTGGAAGAGTGGCCCTTTCGGTCCAACAAACCGCTATTAATGTAACCGGCCATAATATTGCCAATGTCAATACCCCGGGGTATACTCGGCAGCGAGTTAATATGGTTTCAACCAGCGTCCAGGGATACCAGAACTTTGCCATGGGTAGCGGTGTGGCTGTGGATGAAATTGAACGGATTTATGACAAATTCATCCAGAAACAGATTTCCACGGAGAATCAAGAGCTGGGCTACTGGGAGGGGATGAACAATTATCTCGAACGGGTTGAAATCGTGTTTAACGAGGCATCGGGTTTTGGAATTAGCGGGGCTATGGATGACTTCTGGAATGCATGGAATGATCTTACCAACAATCCTTCCGGATATGTTGAACGCATCTCCTTATTGTCCGCCGGCAATACCCTGACCATGACTTTTAACGAAAACCATGACAGTCTTGCCCAACTTCAAGATTATATTTCCTCGGATATGGCGGCGAATATTGAGAGCATCAATCTTAAAGCAGGCCAAATCAGGGAGCTGAACCAGCAGATTCTTCAAACTGAAACCAGCGGATCTTCGGCAAATGATTTAAAAGATCGAAGAGATTTACTCGTCAATGATCTGGCAAAAATGATTGATCTGAAGGTTTCAGAAGACAATAATGGAAATGTTAATATTTATGTCGGAACCGGTCAGCCTCTGGTGACAGGGACCGATTCATGGAAGCTCGCAACCACTCCGAACCCGGCATCGCCGAACCAGGATCTTGTTGTTTGGAAGAGTAAAGACGGATCCACAATTGACATTACGAATAATATCAGCGGCGGCAAACTCAAAGGCATGCTGGATGTTAGAGACAATATCATTTCAGGGTATATGGACAGAATGAATGATCTTGCAGAGACGATTATTAATCGTGTGAATGATCTGCATGCCTCAGGCGATGATTTAAACGGTGATCCCGGAGGACTGTTTTTTAGCGCCCCTGATGCAAATGCTCCAGCCAAATACATGAGTGTGGCCATTACGAATACGGATTTGATTGCTGCTGCCGCGTCAGGCGGCGGGGTTGGCGATAACACTACAGCGCTGTCCATGGCCAAGCTTCAGAATTCCATGACCATGGGGGGAACGGCAACATTCGGCAATTTTTATCAATCTCTCATGAGTGAAGTTGGCAATTCGGTTCAATATGCTTCAAATAATTTATCCAACCATACGGCCATGGTGGACCAGCTATCCAATTACAGAGAGTCCATTTCCGGTGTTTCTCTTGATGAGGAAATGGTGAATCTGGTGAAATTCCAGCATGCCTATTCTGCGGCCGCAAAGCTCATCTCTGTGGTGGATGAAATGCTGGATACGCTTCTCCGTCTTGCATAATCGGTTTTTATGGGGGTATCGATATGAGGGTAACCAATAATATGATGACAAATTCCATGTCTGTCAGTTTGCAGAAAAAAACCCAGTCGTTGGTTGATTTGTCAGAAAAAGTATCCACTGGAAAGAAAGTGCTCAGGCCATCCGACGATCCCCTGGGCATGGCCCGTATTCTGGATTATCGCGGAACTCTTTCCCAAATCGAACAATATATGGAAAATATCAACCGGGGCCAGACCAAGATTGAAGTGATGGAACATGTATTGAGTGAAGTGGAAAATCATGTGATCAACGCCAAACGGATTGCAACCGATCAGTCCACAGCCGTTCTGGAAACCCGGGGAACGGCAGCCTCTCAAATTAAAAATATATTTGATCAAGTGTTGGATCTGGCCAATAGCGAATTGCAAAACAATTTCTTGTTCGGGGGAAACCAAACAAACGCTCGTCCCTTTACCAGAAATGCCGACGGTATTGAAGGTACTGCGGATGATTATGAGGTGGTTTACCATGGGGATAACGGGGAGCAAAAAATCCTCATCGGCAAAAACAGCGATGTAGAAATCAGCTCCAACGGGAATGATATTTTCACCGGGGATACGATTTCTAACGGCGTCAATGTCTTTAATACCCTGAAGGATTTGATCGAAGGATTGGAAAATCCGGATACAGAAGCCGGAACTACCCAGATAAGGTCCCAATTGGACGTGCTGAAAACAGCCCAGGAGCAGGTGAACTCCGTAAGAACTCTGAATTCAGGCATTAACCAGCGACTAAACTCATCAAAAGACTATTGGAGTAATTTCAAGGGGGTCATGGAAACTCAACTTTCGAGTGTTCAAGATGTAGACCTTACGCAAGCGGCGGTGGAATTTCAAAAGGCCCAGCTCGTCTATGAAACCACCGTTGCTCTGGCCAATGAAATGCTTCAAAATACCTTGCTCAACTTTTTGAAATAATCAGATGCGGATACTAACCCCTTTATTCATGATCATTTTCTTCCTTGCGGGTCTATTAAATCCTTTGTTGGGTTTTGAGGCGGACGGCTTGATCCGGTTAAAAAAAGCGGGAATCAGTGAAAATATCATAGAAATGGTGTTAAATGAAAAATTATTTGAAACCTGTGCGTTAACTGCTGACGATATTATCCAGTTGAAGAAGGCGGGTTTCACCGATACTTTGATTTCAGCCTATATTTGGCGTCAATCCTTGCTGGGAAGGGACAAAATCAAAGTTTACACCAATACCAGAGGTTCCTCATCCATTAACCGAGTCACTCTTGAAGATCTGGAAAGATTGAAAGAGGACGGTTTCAGCGATGACATTATCAAAGCTGTCATCGCCTCCCAAACAGATGGAAACTCAAGCAACAAACAAAATCATATTCTCAAAATGTTCGAGAATATGGAGCTTTCCGTTCAAGCTGGAAAATCAGAACATGAATTCGGCCAATAGCCCAACACTTATCAATTATTTTCTCAAGCCCGGCTATATTTTCCTGGCTGAAAAACCAACGGTCATTTCCACGGTTCTGGGGTCCTGTGTTTCGGTATGTATTTACGACAGGAAACTGAAAACAGGCGCCATGAACAGGTTTCAATACCCTGTGACCGCAGACCGCAATAAAACAACTGCCTCTTTCGGCAATGTGGCCACCATCGCCATGATCAGAATGATGGAAAAAAACGGGTCCCAAAAAAAACACCTGGAGGCCCAGATTTTGGGCGGAGCCCATAATCCTGAAATTTCAGAACGGAATATCGGCAGGGAAAATATTAAAACCGCTGTGAGCATCTTGTTGAAAGAGGGCATTTCCGTGGCATCAAGAGACGAAGGCGGAGAAAAAGGCCGGAAGGTGGTTTTTAACACTTTTACCAACGAGCTGATGGTTTTCAAAGTGGAAAAACTCAGATCGTCCGACTGGTTTCCCTATGAGGGGAACAGGTAGTGAAGGACCGGCTTTCCCGTGGAACGATCTTTTAATCTTCTTGGGAATTGAGGTTCTGATGGGGCAACAGATCAACGATTGACGGGAACTGGGATAGGTGAAGCCCTGTGGTTTCCATAGACCTCGTCAATTGAGAAAGGTCGATCCTTTCAATTTCCAAACCTGCCTGGAATTGACTCATGATGATATCCGCAAGATAAACAACATGAGAAAGATTCGAGCCTGATTTTGATTGATCGGGATGGTGATGAAACCGGATGGTATCCACATAAACATCCGGCAGCCCCCATCTTTCAGCCAGAAGAGCGCCGATTTCCGAGTGATCTATGCCAAACGTTTTCCTTTCTATTTCAAGCATATTCATGCTCTCATTATTTTCCTGCCTGTAGAGATAGGGATAGGCTGAACTCATATATTGGTCCAGAACCACCTTGCCGATATCATGCATCAAACCAGCCACATAAGCCATGCTTGCTTCTGATCCACCGATCCCGGAGGCGATTTTTTCCGTGATAATCGCAGTTCCAACCGCATGATGATACAATCCGCCTTTGCATATGGAGTAACCGAAGTCTGTTTGACTGAAATAATTTTTCACGGCCGCAGAAAGAACCATCTGAATAAATCGATTTCTTCCTAGTAAAACCAGCGCGTCTTCCAGGGATTCAATTCTATGGCGAAGCCCGAACATGGCGGAATTGCATATTCTCAGGGTTCTTGCACTGAGCACCTGATCTTTTTTTACTTCATCTGCAATCGTTTGCGTACAGTAAGTATCATTATATATGATCCTTAAAACCTTGAGGGCCACCTGGGGGATGGGTAGAATTTTGTCGATGCTTCGTTCCACTCGCTTCCTGTCCGGTACCGAAACGGTTTCCTTTGAGCAGGTTTTGGTGTCATAGGAAGGTTCTATCTTTACTTTTAATTTGGATAGATCCATGCTCAGGGAACACGTGAAAACTCCTCCTGTTTCCGAAGCTTCGATGTCCAGCTGATGCTGGTCAACAATATTTTTCACAATCTCGCTGGTTTTCCCGCCGATATCCAGAGCAAGATCCTGCTCGTTGATGGGCCCAACCAGAGCCCCACCAGCGATGACCACCCGCATGGATTCCTTTTTTGCCCCTGCATCCAATAGGGCTTGTATGAAAAGGGGCATTCCGGTTGAAGCATATCTTTCAGGATGGTTGGCCATATTCAAGGAAACGGGCTCAGGCAGTAGAAGATGAAGCAGTCCTCCAACACGGTTTTTTTTATCGTAAATAGCTACCCCCACACAGGTGCCAAGAATGGCTTGAAGGATCAAAGGTTCCGATTTTGAAACAATATATTGCCCGGATGCCACATACTTAATTTTGGGTTGAAACATTCTCTTGAAATCCTGTATGATGGGTTGATAAGAACCCAAATATTCAAAAAGGCCGAAAATGGAAACCTGTATTCACTGCAAATACTACTTCATTACATGGGACTCAAAACGGCCCCACGGGTGTAAAGCAATGGGCTTTAAAAGCCGGGAAGTTCCCTGTGTGGTGGTCCGAAAATCATCACAAGGACTGGATTGTCTTCAATTCAAAAGGAAAGATGATAAATCAAAATAAGGCAGTGTTTTTTCCAACTGAAAAAACACTGCCGTCATGTCCTGATGCCTGATATGGTTATTCGGGATTTTAAAAGCTTTGCAGCTCTTTTTCATCCAATGGGATCACCTGTTCAGGTCTTATTTCGTTTTTTGATGCATAATCCACAGCATAACCCAGTCCATCTCCTTGGTTTTTACCATATCTCAGACTTTGTTTCGGTTTGCTGTAGGCTTGTGAAGCAGCTTTAACCGGATGATATTCTTCCTGCTCATTTTTCATCCGGGCATCTTTTCTTCGGGTTCCGCCTCCCACCAGCGTTTTCATTTCATCAATCATATACTTCATTTGCTGTGCCTGGGCGCTCATTTCTTCAGAAGCGCTCGCTGTTTCCTCGGACGTTGCTGCGTTCTGCTGAACCACCTTGTCCATTTCGGTGACCGCATTGTTTACCTGAAGGATTCCCTGGGCCTGTTCCTTTGACGCAGCAGCGATTTCAGCCACCAGTTCACCAACTTTTTTGGAGCTTTCCGAAACCTGGACAAAGGAGTTGTTTGTCTTGCTGACCATACTGGAGCCATCTTTTATTTTTTTAACCGTCCCCTCAATGAGAAGGGATGTATTTTTTGCAGCTTCGGCAGCTCTCATGGCCAGGTTTCTCACCTCGTCCGCCACCACTGCAAAACCGGCTCCGGCTTCACCTGCCCTGGCGGCTTCAACGGCTGCGTTCAAGGCCAAAAGATTGGTCTGGAAAGCGATTTCATCGATGGTTTTAATAATTTTTGAGGTTTCATCACTGGCTCTTGATATCTCCTCCATGGAACGGGTAAGAGCCGTCATGGATGCGTTGGCATCAACAACGATGATGATTGCTTCTTTCATCAAGTGATCCGCCTGTTTGGCATGTTCGGCATTCTGTTTTGTCATGGAGGACATTTCTTCCAGAGAAGAAGAGGTTTCCTCGATTGAGGCCGCCTGCTCGGAGGACCCTTGCGACATGGTCTGGCTTGATGCAGATACTTGTTCGGATGCTGAAGCCACTTGCTCTGCGCTTTCCCCAAGGCCTTCAATGATCACGGAGAGAATGTTGTTGATTTTGGATGAAACCACCCACCCGAAGACAAGGCCGGTTCCGATCACCAGAATGGAAATGATGGTGATCAGCATACTGGATGATTTCTCCATGCTTTGGGCTGATTGGGATGCCACAAGAATCTGTTCATTGGCTTTTGTCCTGATCTTTGCTATGGCGTTTTCAAGTTTGTCCAGCTGAGGATTGAGCTCTGCTTCAACAATCCGGTCTATTTCTTTATCCAAAGTTTTGATAGCTTGAATGTTTTCAATTGCCTTGTTGGCTTTCTCCTTATACTTTGCAAACTCAGCCTTGACTTCAACGCTCTGGCTCGGATCCACCGCATACATGAAGACTGACACGTTGGTGTCTGAAATCAATTCCGTAAATCCCTTGAGCAAATCCACATTCATGCTTCCCAAAAGAGCTTTTTCTTTCTGTTCCAACTCCTCAACATAGAACTGCTGTGTGGAGGATGTGCCATAACCGGCAAATTTTGCCCTTAGCTCAACCATCTCCTTGATCGTTCCGGTATTGCCATCAGCGCCATAGCTTCCCAAATCACTAACCGCTTTGAGGAATTCCGCTTTTTGGGCGATAAAACCCTCAAATATTTCCGAATAGGCTTTGGACTCCATATTGGCTTTTTTAATGAACCCTTCTATTTCTCCGCCGGAGACAGCTTTTTCCACAGCGATTCCTTGGAAATCGCCAAGATCCTTTCCAAGGTCGGAATTGCCATTAAGAAGAGCCCCGTTGAGCTTCTTGTATCTTTCCATATTGTCATGGGAAAAAGCAATTTTCTCTTCAAAGAGCTTCTGATCTTTTTCGATGGCGTGAATCCCGTCGATGTTCATTCTTTCATTCAGCAGGGCCTGAACCATGGCCGCCGAGACCTGCTGCTGTGGAACGTGCATACTTGGGATCTCATGATAAGTGTTTGCCATAGCCTTGAATCGGGAAATCAGGACCGCCGATAACCCCGTAATAAGAAGAGAGAGGACGACGGTCATTAAAATGAGTCTTTGTTTTATGGTTAAATTCTTCATAGCTTTCCTTTCAAAAATACAATCCGTCCGTAGGAGGGCAGGTTAGGGTACTTATCAGATGGACTTTTCAAGAGTCATGATTTCAGCATTGTTCAATACTTTGTCTATATCCAGAAGTATCCTGACCTTCCCGTCGTTTTTGGCCATGCCGAGGATGTATTCCGTATTGAGTTTTGCTCCGAAATCCGGAGTTTGCTCAATATCATCCCCTTTAATGTTCATGACCTCTGAAACAGCATCCACGACAACCCCCATGAGGATGGTCCCGATCTGGCCTTCCACTTCCACAACAATAACGCAAGTTCTTTCCGTATATTCGTCTTGAGGCATGCTGAAACGAATCCTTAAATCAATAACAGGAATCACCTTCCCCCGAAGGTTGATCACCCCTTTGACAAAAGTAGGGGTTTTCGGTACAGGGGTAATATCCATCATGCCGATGATTTCTTTGATTTTTAATATTCCAATACCGTACTCTTCCTGGTCCAGGCTGAAAGTCAGGTATTTGCCTTCGTTTTTTCCTGTTATCGCGGTAGTTTGGTCGATTGCCGGTAAGCCCATGGGGTCCCTCCATATGGTTAAGAAAATAAATAGATATTCTATTTCTAATTTTAAATTTTAGTTATTGCATCGGCAATTTTAGGGGAAACTTAAATGAAAAACTCAAAGGATCTAAATAAGTTTAAATAATTTTTGGAATTTTCGGCGTGAAAAGAGGGGAGTTTTAAGTAAGCAGCTTACATAAAGGGAAGGGGTTTCCCGGTTCGATAGCAAAGGGCTTGGCAGGTGGCAATCAACCTGCCCTGGGAATCCGTCACCCGGATATCATAACCGGCTGTTTTGCGAGTACTGCTGATTTCCCGGGCAATGGCTTTAAGCCGGGCTTTTTCACGGGGCCCTGCTATATAAGTCACATTCACATTCAGGGCCACGGCCAGGGTGCCGTGGGTTTGGCAGGCGATCTGGAAAGCTTCGTCCATCAGGGAAAAAATGGCGCCACCGTGGGCCGTACCAAACAGATTGTTCATGGTTTGAGGATCATATACAAACTCCACCTCTGAATAACCCTCATCCACGGCTTTCAGCTCAAAACCCATGGTGGCCGAAAAGTTTTCTTGTGCGGCGGCTTTGAACAGTGCGGCTTTTAGGGTTTCATCCATAACCTAACCTTAGCCTTTTGAGAATCGGGTTGCAATGGAAATTTTTCATATTTCCATAAACCCTTTCCAGGATATTAATCCATTAAATTCATTTTATAATCCATGAAATTCTGATATATGGAGTGCACAACAGGCCCACCTTTATGAGCAATCGAATCAAGCTGAAATCAAACGGGAGTGAATTGCGATGATCAGTGTTGTTGTCATGGCAGGGTATCAAAACAAGCGCGAAGTCAAACGATACAGTAAAATTGTTGCGGAGAATTACGGGGAAGCTTTTATTGAAAGCGGGTATAAGCCTTTACGGGAATTCACCATTTACGACAAGGGCCAAACCGTTTCAAAACCCCTGATCCAATTCACCCTTGAAAAGCTTTTTGATATTGATGAAGTGGAGGATATTGTCATCGTCGGGCACCAGATGCTCCTGGAGCAAAAGTTGGGGGATGTTTTGCAGCATGCAGGAAAACCATGCGTGATCATCAATCAGAACAAACCCCTATCCGAAGATATCATGATGAAATATAATATCGTGCCGGGAAAAGTAAAACATAATTCCATCACGGGAAATATGATCAAGGGCTATGACGCATGCATGGCTTCATCGAAAACAAAACACGCGCTTTTTGCGGCAGCCGATTCACCGCTGACCACGCGGGAATTTATCGAGCGATTTATAGAAAAATCAAGCGCATACCTGGCTTCATCGGCCATTGTTGTTCCGGTGACCATCATGAAGGATAAAACCGACAAGCTGAACCGCCACCCCTTAAGGCTTATCAACGACACCCCGAACCCGCTTTCCGGATATACCGACGCCCAGGGCAGGCATGGATTTCGCCTGTCCTCCCTGCTGCTTGCCAATCCGAACCTGTTTGATCTCAATGCGGTGGATATGGCCTACAATCTCAGAAAACTCCTCAACCCAAAAATTCAGATCCGTTTGTTTAAAATTACACGCAACCTGGGTTTTTCAAATGTGTATTCTAAATATTTCATGAAAAAAGATCTCAGTATTACGGATTGCGAAAAAATAACCTCCATGTTTTTCAACGGGCACTTGTCCATTCTTCCCATGGACGGAGAAGAGGCCTCCTACGATTATGATGGTACCGAGAAGGAATACAGATTAATCAATGAAATGCTCGAAGGACCAGCCTGAAGCCATGGGTTATTAAAAATGCGGGCTCCCAATTGAATCATACCGGCATGAACCAGACATTCCATATTCTTGATGCCCCTCTCTCCGGGGTGAATCTCATTGACGCCAGTGCAGGAACAGGCAAAACATACACCCTTGAAGGCTTGTTTGTCCGCCTCGTCATGCAACAAGGCCTGACCGTTGATCAGATTCTTGTGGTGACCTATACCCGCAAAGCCGTTGAAGAGCTTAAAACCAGGATTCGAAAAAAACTGGTTCAGATTCAAGAGGGTCTGACGGGTGGGAAAATAACCGACCCTTTTGTTGAAGGCCTTCTTGGAGAACCGGGTGACCTGTCATTTTATCCTGAAAGGGCAGAAAATGCCCTTCTTGATTTTGACCAATCCGCCATCTTCACCATTCATGGCTTTTGCCAGAGAATCCTTCACGAGCAGGCTTTTGAGACCGGAAGTGCCTTTGATGGGGAGATTCTGACGGATCCCTCCCATATAATAAAGGAAGCGGCAAGCGATTTCTGGAGAAATAAAACTTACGGGGCGCCCGGAGAACTTGCCTTCTATGCCACTCGGAAACTCGGGGGCCCCCATTGCTTTGCCCGGCTTTATGGAAAAAAACACCACCCGGATATAAAAATCATTCCTGAACCGGAAATCGACCCCATCCTAAGCCTTGAACCCTTTCGGTCAGCCTATAAAACGCTTAAGGAATCCTGGAGTAAAAACAGATCCTCAGTCTTGGAGTGTTTGAAGTCACCAGCATTGAACGGTACCATCTATGGCGCATTCAAAGCAAAACCGGAATCCCCCGGAATC
>Ga0180732_1002154_pt1 | contig 10855 bp, 7 predicted proteins | sample KR11_01MetaG_FD_148674 | JGI IMG/M metagenome (GOLD analysis project Ga0180732, IMG submission 148674) | Groundwater microbial communities from the Olkiluoto Island deep subsurface site, Finland - KR11_0.1 MetaG | ecosystem: Environmental > Aquatic > Deep subsurface > Groundwater | place...
GGGGCAGCCCCCTGATTCCCTTTCGCCCAATCCGCCCACTCATGAGGAATAACATTTCCCAACGCCTTAGCCGTCCACCCCGAAGCGATCAAAACGCCCATTGACCCGGCCAGCGCGAAGCGCCGATATTTCTCCCATTTCTTCCCGCCTTCCAATTCAAGCAATTTTTCGTCTAATTTTTTATCCCCATTCTTTATGCTCTCCATCAACTTGTCCGCGAATTCAGCCGTCACTTCCTTCCCCGCTTTTTTCTCTTGGCTTCTCTTAATCAATCCTTCAAGACCAACCGCCGCCGCTGAACCGCCCAAAACTCTCTGAAACCACCTGCCCGCCACAACTCCCGTCACCATTGCCGCGCCCGCCGCTCCGCCAACCGCGCCCGCCGCCACGCCTCCCGCTAGCAAACCAGCCGAAAGCATTAGTTTGTATTTCAAAGGCATCTTCCGATACTTCTCAACTACTTTTTTAGAAATATTCAAAACTTTTTCAAACCTTGACGCCCCGCCTCTTAATTCCAAATCCAATTCCGTCTTTTTGTCATACAATTTATTCGCCTCCGCCGCGATTGTTTCTCTCGCGATTTCCGTCGTTATTATTTTCTTAATATCTTTATTTTTCTTATTTTTAGGCAATTTCCCATCTTCAATCCGTCTAACCGCCTCCTCTAACATTTCAACCCTTCGCGCCTTTAACGCTTCAAAATACCTCCCCTTCGCCTCCGCGTATTCCTTCCCCGCGTTCCCGCCATCTTTTTCAAAATCTTCTTTCGTCTTTTTTTCTTTAGAAAACTTTTTCTTCGCTCTAATATATTTCTCCGCCATCAAATCCGCTTTCGCAAACTCCCCGCGCGCCGCCTCCAAAATACCTCCTGCCGTCTCTTTTTCTTCTTTTATCTCTCCCAACTTTTCCGTGTCTTCGTCTTTTTTATTTTCTTCTTTATTTTCTTCTTCTTTTTTTGCTTTTTTAATTTTTTTTAATTTTCTCGCTTCCGCTTTTTTCGCTTTCTTCGTCTTATCCTCCAAACTGCCCGCTATATTTTTCTTAACCAGCGCCGGCTGGTCTTCCCATTTCCTTACCACCTTCGCCACCTCCGATGTATCCGAGCGCTCAAAAACATCGCTTCCTAAAGCGGCTTTCACTAAATCTTCCGCATCCTTCTCGTATTTTTTATCTTTATCGTCCATAAAATTATTATACCATACTAATACTCATATTCCCAAACGACCAGCCCGTTTCCGTCCCTTAAAATAACCTTATCGCTCACATTATTTAAAATATCAATTGACTTGCCCAAAAAAACCCTCCACTCATCGCCAAAAAAATCAACCTCCAAATAGTGGTCGTTATAGCAATACGCGTAATTAAACTGCTCGTTCAAAAACGCGACACATGTATTGTCAACGCTAACCTCATAATTGCTGGAATAATCGGGTATTTCGCACTCGTCTAAATCGTCAATAAAAGAGCGGCAGGCTGTTTTCAAATGACTGTATTCCGACGCGTCAAAAACGGGGCAATCCTCATTCAATGATGGATAAAACTGCTCGCTTTGGTCTAAATATCCCGCGCATTTGTTGGTTCTAAAATCTATTCCCTGGGGACTTATCCCGACAGAGATAATAACCTCATCGTCTGGCGCCAAAACAACATCTGCGGGTGTGCTCGCCGAAAAAGGATACCGCAATTTATGAATCGCTTGCGGAATGTCCGCCGTTTCGTTGCTTGTCTCAATCGTCCATCCACCCATATTAACTGCGTTATCGCTTTCATTAACTAAAACCAAATAATCATTTTCAAAATCGTCTTCGTCGTAAGAAATATCGTCAATTTCCACGGCTCCATAATTAGACGAAACCCCTATTTGAAAACTCCAAGAAGCCGGACTGTGGTCAACATAACCCTCTTCATTCATCGCCCGGACAAAAAAGGTAAATGCCCCATTCCAACCCGACAAATCATACTCCTTAACATAATCATCGCCCTCGCCTTCCCACTCATCGTCATACCCTGACAAATATGTTTCAAACTCCAGTTCGCTTACATCGCCCAAAGGATTAGTTCCTGTGTATGTAAAAGAAATGTCAGTACTCTCTATCGCCTCGCCTTGCGACGGACCGCTCAAAATACTTGTTTCCGGATATCGGTTCGGCTCCGACAATGTTAAAAAAGCGCCCTCATCAAAATCGTCCAAAACATCATCGTCAACGCTAATAATATATTTCCACCCAAAACCATTCCCCGTAAAAATGCCCGGGCTGGGAATCCATCGTTTCTTCCCCAACTCAATCAAATAGACCTCGGGACCGGAGCCCTTTAATAAACTTCCGTCTGGATAATCCTCCCCGTCATCCCAATCTTCACTCCGCGGATAACTCCCCACAACCGAATTCGTGTATGTCTTAATATTCTCCCAAATAAAATTAAAGACCGAGAATGTCTCCGGGTCGGGAATCCAATGCCTCGTTCCTTTCTCCAATAAATACACCTCTGGCCCGCTTCCCTTTATTAGGTCCAGCTTTGGTAAAAACGCGTTCGCAAAAAAAGGCGCGGCAAAAAGAACCAAAAACAAAAAAACAAATTTTAATTTCCCTTTTTTATCAAACATTACATTATCCACATTGATTTTAACATAAAACATAATGTATAATCAACATAACTAATCCCCACCCCTATGTCTTTCCTTAAAAAAAATAAAACAATTATCCTTCTCCTTCTCATCCTATCTATCGCGACATTTTTACGCGTTTGGCAACTTGATAGCGCGCCGCCTGGACTTTATCCTGATGAAGCCATGAACGCCAATGATGCCCTAACATCATTAAATAATAATCAATTTAAACTTTTCTACCCAGAAAACAACGGCCGCGAAGGTCTTTATTTTTGGCTCATCGCCCTTGCTTTTAAAATATTTGGCGTTTCAATCTGGTCCCTGCGTTTTACTAGCGCCATCATCGGAACTTTAACTGTCTTAGGAATTTACTTACTAACCAAAGAACTATTTTCAAAAAAAATCGCTCTTCTCTCTTCATTTTTTCTCGCCATCTCTTTTTGGCACATCAATTTCAGCCGCATCGGCTTCCGCGCCATTCTCGTCCCATTCTTAATGTGCTTCTCTTTTTATTTCCTCCTCCGCGCGTTTCGCAAAAACAATATTCTTAACTATATTTGGGCTGGAGTATTTTTTGGTCTCGGTTTTTACAGCTATATCGCCTTTAGGGTGGCTGTCATTTTCTTAGGTATTATTATCTTAACGCAAATTATTAAAGATATGAGATGGTCTAATCTTTGGAAAATAGGTTTATTTCTAGTTGTTATTTTTATTGTCGCTTTGCCTATTGGTATCTATTTTCTCAACAACCCTCTGGATTTCACAGGAAGAACTGGCGGGGTCTCTATTTTTTCAACGGAACAACCGCTATTAGAATTCGGAAAAAGCGCCGTTAAAATATTCTTTATGTTTAATGTCTTCGGCGATTGGAACTGGCGGCATAATTACGCTGGCTCGCCAATGCTTGTTTGGCCCATAGGCATCCTTTTTATATTAGGAATGATTTCAACGATTAAAAAACTTTTCTCGTCTGAAAAATACCAGTCCATTTTTTTATTGAGCTGGTTCGCGGTTATGCTCCTGCCAGCTATTCTCACCTATGAAGGAATGCCTCATGCCCTTCGCGCTATTGGAATTATCCCAGTGGTATATATAATATCCGCTTTGGGCGGCTTTTGGTTATTTGAAAAACTGTCATTAGCAAAAATGAAAAGCGCTAAATATCTTGCCGCTTTTTTGCTTATTTTTATTATCTTATACCCGGGCTTCAGAAACTTTAACAAGTATTTTTTTGACTGGGCAAAAAAACCAGAAACCGCCATGTCTTTTTCTAATGATTATGTAAAAATTGGCGAATACCTCAACTCTCTTCCTGACCAAGTAAAAAAATATGTCATCGTCAATGAAAAAGGAACTCCCTATTACGGGCTCTCAATCGCCGCCCAAACGCCAATTTTCATTGAAAGCGCAAAATTCGGAAAGCCGCGCGCCACTTATCTTCCATGGCAAGAAATCGGACAAATTGAAATTTCTCCCTACAAAACTGTCATTTTAACTCTTTATAACCACCAGGCCTTTGAGGAACTTCAAAAAATGTTCCCTCAAGGAAAAATAAGACAAGACGAACCCTATCGGTTTGAAATAGAATAAAATAGAAAAATAAACAAAAAGATATGTCTAACCGTTTTACCTACGCCATCGCGTTCCTTCTTCTAATAATCTCTTTTACCCTCTGCTTTTTTACTCTCTTTGACGATTGCTGGACCTTTGACGAAACCGCGCACATCGCGTCCGGTTATTCTTATTTAACTCAACACGACTTTCGCCTCAATCCAGAACACCCGCCGCTCATTAAGGACTTAGCGGCCGCGCCTCTCTTGTTTCTTAATCTCAACTTTCCCAAAGAACATTCTGCGTGGCTCCAAGAAGGAGACCCCGTCTGGTGGCTTCAATTTGATTTCGCCAGCCAATTTTTATACCAAGCCGGCAACAACCCAGACCAAATCCTCCTTTTCGCGAGAATACCAATGATTTTATTATTTCTTTTCCTGGCTTGGTTTGTCTTTTTTTGGACAAAAAAACTTTTTGGCAACAAGACCGCCCTGCTATCACTTTTCTTCATCGCGTTATCTCCTACTTTTTTAGCCCATGGAAGATTAGTCACAACTGACATCGGAGCCGCTTTAGGAACGGTAATCGCGACTTACTTCTGGTTAAAATTTTTAAAAAAGCCATCTTGGAAAAATGTTCTTTTAGCCGCTTTTATTTTAGGCATTTCTTTGCTTCTTAAATTTTCCCTGATTTTACTAATTCCATTCTTGGGCATTATTACTCTTTTTTACGCCTGGGTTTACAAAAAACCCTTCCTAAAATATATCGCCCTCTCCACGCTTATCGGTTTAATCGCTTTAATTTTTGTTATCTGGCCCATTTACCAAGCGCATACATTTAATTACCCCGTCCAGCAACAACTCAAAGACACTGTCTTTCGGCTTGAGAGCGCGTCTGCTCCTGAATTTATTGCAGAACCGCTTCTTTGGATGAGCGATAAACCAATCTTGAGGTCTCTTAGCCATTACTTTACTGGAATAGTAATGACTGTTAGCCGCGCTGGCGGAGGCAATACCACATTCTTTATGGGACAAATGTCCGCCGAAGCGTGGAAAAGTTATTTCCCTATTGTTTATCTAATCAAAGAACCGCTACCATTTCACATTCTCACCCTCCTTGCCCTAATCTGGTCCCTTTATTCAATTTTTAGAAAAAAGAAAATAGCAGTCAGAAAATTGCTTTCCAAGTATTTTACGGAATTCGCTATGTTCATTTTTCTAATTATTTACTGGACTGTCAGCATCAAAGGCAATCTCAATATTGGAGTAAGACATCTTTTGCCGGTCTTCCCTTTTACTATTATTTTAGTCAGTCGCGCTACTATTTCGTGGTTAAAAGAACCCGCCTTAAAAATTAAATATATTTTTGTCGGACTTCTTCTTCTTTGGCAAGCCGTTTCAGTTATCCAAATCTATCCCAGTTTCCTCGCCTACTTCAACGAATTAGTCGGAGGTCCAGCCAACGGATATGAATTTGTGACGGATTCCAACATTGATTGGGGTCAGGACCTAAGGCGTTTAACCGCTTTTGTTGAAGAAAACAAAATAGATAAAATTTATCTTAATTATTTCGGCGGCGGCTCCCCAACCTATTATCTCGGCGCTCGATACCAAAAATGGGACGCCAAACAAAAACCAGACCAATTGCCGCCAAACAGCTGGCTCGCCATCTCCATCAACGAACTGCAAGGAGGAAGAGCAACCCCTGTCAAAGGATTTGACCAAAAAACCGACTATTACAACTGGCTCAACCGATACGAACCAACAGCCATCATCGGCCACTCCATTTTTGTTTATCACTTATAATACACCCTTCCCTCTATCCTTAAATCCACATACTCCAAAGCAGCCAACCCCTCCTCTGTTTCGTTTTTTAAAATAACCTTGAGCGCGTCGATTTGCGAAATAGCCGGAACAGACGGATTAAAATAAATCTGCCAGCCCTGAATAGTCGTTGCTTTCAATTCTTCATCCGAAACAAATTCAAAATCGCGCGCGTCGGGAAAGACCTTTTGGGCGGTTAAAATAAAATTAATCACCCTTGGCGGAATAACTTCGTCTCTGATTTTCGCCGAATTATTTTCGCCATAAATATTAAGAACTAAATTGCCGCCAATAAGAGGCGACTCCCGAAAAATCACGCCCTCCCGATCAATCTTAAAACAACCGCTAAGGGACAGCCGACACCAAATCCCAATCCCAACCCTCTCTTCTATTTTAATCTCCAAAACAGAAGGCATTTTTTTTAAAACATTGACCAGCCGAATTTCAGGAAACCTTTCCAGAATCCTTTTTTCAATTTCCTCCGTCGGCGCCAAAAAAACGCTTTTTAGCGGAATAAAATAAAAAATCTTTTCTTCTAAAACCCTTTTCGCGATTTCTTCTATCTCTGCGGATGAATAATACATCGGCTCCTTGCCATCCGCCGCCTCAACTTTAATTTCACCCACCCAAAAAAAAGGCGACCAGACCAAAAAATAAGCCAAGCCGCCTATCAAACAAAAAAACAGTCCCAAAAAAACAAACTTTTTAAGGGACTTTTTTTTCTTTCTTTTCTTAATCATATTTACCCAATCTTCTTCACTCCTCCCATAAACTTCCGCAAAACCTCCGGAACAACAATCCCCCCATCCTTCTTCTGATAATTCTCAATAATAGCGATCAAAATCCGCCCCATCGCGAAAGCCGTCCCATTTAAAGTGTGAACAAATTCCGTTCCCTCTTTCCCGCGATAGCGGATATTCAAACGCCGCGCTTGCCAATCAGTACAGTTGCTCGCCGAATGCGTTTCTCGGTATTCGCCTTGCCCGGGCATCCACGCTTCAATGTCCCACTTTTTCGCCGCCGGGTCGCCCAAATCGCCCGAACAAATATCAATCACTCGATAAGGAATTTCCAACATTTTCATCAACTTTTCCTCCAACGAAAAAATTAAATTATGCTCGTCCTTTGATTTATCGGGATGACAAAAACTAAACATTTCCACTTTATCAAACTGATGAACTCTCAAAATCCCCTTTGTGTCTTTCCCGTACGCCCCCGCTTCGCGCCGAAAACAAGTTGAAAATCCGACATATCTTTTGGGCAAATCCTTTTCTTCAAAAATCTCGCCGCTATGCATCGCTCCGATTGGCTGCTCGGAAGTGCCAGTCAAATACAAATCGTCTTTTTCTAAGTGATAAACCTCATCCGCTCCTCTGTCCAAATAACCCATTCCTCGCATAGGCGCGTCTTTCAGTAGGACGGGCGGAATAACAGGAATAAATCCTTCTTTGCCTAAAACCTCAAGCGCCAATTGGATCAGCGCGAATTCCATCAAAACCGCTTCGCCTTTCAAATAGCCAAACCTCGTCCCGCTAACTTTTGCTGCCCGCGCGACATCAACAATGTCCAATTTTTCGGCAATTTCCAAATAATCCTTCGGCTTAAAATCAAATTTTCTCTTTTCCCCTTCTTCTCTTAAAACTTTGTTATCTTTATCGCTCGCCCCCTCAATCACATCGTCAAAAGGCAGATTAGGAACCTGCCTCATTAATTTATCAAACTCCTTCTTAACCGCATCCAACCTCGGCTCCAACTCTTTAATCTCTTTCTTTATCTCCTTCGCTTTTTCACGCAAGTGTTCAACGTTCAGGGTTGAACATTTATTCCTCTCTGCTTTCAACGCCTCAATCTTCCCCATCAACTCCCGTCGCTCCCCATCCAATTCCAAAAGCCGCTCCAAATCAACCTCCGCCTTCTTCCGACGGCACCCCTCTTGCGCCTTCTCTAAATTGTCCCGAATAAATTTAATATCCAACATAATTTTTTTTATATTTTCCAGCCGTAAAATTTTTTTAAAATATCGTCAAATCCCAAAAAACTAAATTTTATGTCTGGATACTGCTCTATAAATTGCTTGTATTTTTCTTTTTTTTCTCCGCCCGCGTTAAACTTAATTTCCAGCGCCTCTTTCTCTACGACAAAATCAATTTCTTTTTTATCTTGAGTCCGCCAAAATTTAATTTTATCAGCGTCTTTTGTTTGTGTCAAAAGTTCCTTAAAAACAACATTTTCCAAGCAAGACCCCTTATCCGCCCTTTTATTAATGGAAGTATAATTATTCAGAAAAAAATTTCTTAAGCCCGAATCGTAAAAATACACTTTCGGCATTTTTGTTAGTTCTTTTCTTAAATTTCCGTAAAACGGCTTAACAAAAGCCGCTTGATATGACTTATTAATGACATATAGATAATCTTCTATTGTGTTGTGGGCGACATTAAGAGTATTTGACAATTCTTGGGAATTCACCAATTCGCCTGTTTGGTCCGCCAAAATTTTCAAAAGAGAAAAATATTTATCAGTGTTTTTAATACCCGCGTCTCTGATGTCTTTTTTAATATAAGACGAGCCAATCTCTTCAAGCATTATCTTTCTCATATCATCATCTTCCGCCAAAACCACCTTAGGATAACCTCCGTAAGTCAGATAATCGCCCCATAATTTAAACAATTTTTTCTTATAATACAAAGTTAATTTCTCGCTCTTGCGCGTCAGCAAATCCGTCTCATTATTAAAAACCAAAAATTCGTTAAAGTTCAAAGGATAAATTTCAAATAAAAATTTGCGTCCAACCAAACTATCCTTAAATTTTTTGTCAATGTAAAACGACGATGAGCCAGTGGCGATAATTTTAACCTTGTCCCTTTTTTCGTCGTAAAGAAGTTTTAAAAAATTAGTCGGGTTGTCAAGATATTGGATTTCATCAACAAAAATATATAACTTGCGTCGACTCTTGGGAAGCAATTCAAATAAATTAAAGGGGTGCTCGTTCAAAAGATTGAGCGTCGTTTTATTCTCCAAATTAAAATAATAACCCGTTTCTTTTTTCTTTTCTATGTATTTTTTAAGCAACACCAAAAGCGAGGTCTTGCCAATTTGCCTCGCTCCCGTCAAAATAATAAATTCCTCCGCAGAAATTACTTTTTTAATATCGGACAAAATATCCCGCGAATAAAGCATAAATATTTTTTAGTATTATAACTACAATATTATCCGATAATTTTATACTTGTCAACTATAAAATTATCCACACTTACAATTCGGCTTTCGCATAGCCGACTTATTATGCTTTCGGTCGCATTAAGGGGAATAGAATTGCTTCTCTTAAACTTTTCGCATCTGTCAATAAGAGCACCAGTCGGTCTATGCCCAGACCAAAACCAGCGGCGGGGGGCATTCCATATTCAAGCGCTTCAATAAAATCTTTATCGTATCTTTGCGCTTCCTCATCTCCTTTTTCGCGTTTTTTCTCTTGTTCCTCAAACGCTTTTTTCTGCTCAATCGGATTATTCTGCTCGGTAAACGCTTTTATTAATTCTACTCCGCAGGCAATACCCTGAAGCGCCTGTCCGTCTTTGCAAAGCGGCATATTCGGCACATTCAAAACAAAAGTTGGCTTTTCAAGTTTAGCGTAAGCCGCCTTATCGTCGCCATTTTTAACAATTTCTCCGTATTCCACTCTGTCCCATTTTTTTGGAAAAACCTTCGGATCAAGATGATACATTAAATCCTCCGTAAATTTCATCAAGTCCTCCCAATCCCAATAAGCCGCGTACCATTCCAACATTGTAAAATCAGGATTATGCTCCCTGTCCATGCCCTCATTTCTAAAACATCTGCCAATTTCAAAGACCCTCTCAAACCCGCCCACCAAAAGCCGCTTCAAATACAATTCTGGCGCGATTCTTAAATACAAATCTATGTCCAACGCGTTAAGATGTGTCGTAAAAGGTTTCGCGTTAGCGCCCCCGTATAGCGACTGCAAAATGGGGGTCTCCACCTCCATAAAATTATTCTTTTCCAAAAACTCTCTTATTTTTTTAATAATTTCATTCCGTTTGACAAAGACCTCGCGAACATCCTTATTCATGATCAAATCCAAATATCTTTTGCGAAATCTTTCTTCAACATCCTTAATCCCGTGCCACTTTTCGGGCAAAGGCGACAAACTTTTGCTCAAAATTTTGTAATCGTTCAGCAAAAGCGTTTTTTCTTCCTTCTTTGTTAAAAAGAGCGTCCCGCGCGCGCCGATAAAATCTCCCACATCAAAATGAGCAATAAAAAAATTATATTTCTCCTCGCCAATTCCGTCCTTTTTTAAATAAATCTGAATCTGCCCCGAGCCGTCTTCAATATTAGCGAATGTAGAACCGCCATGTTGGCGAATTGAACGCAAGCGACCGACCAAAGAGACCTCCTCGCCCCCAGCGGAAAAACCATCAAAACCATTAAGCGCCTCCTGGCAAGTATGCGTCCGCTCCGTTTCGCTCGGATACGGCTCAACTCCCGCCGCGCGCATACTCTCCATCTTCTCTAATCTATTTTGTTTTATTTCTTGAATTGAAGACATAATTATATCCCCTGTCTTATTCTATCCTTGTAATCTTATACTCCACCTTCCCCTTCGGCGTTTCTACTTCTATTGTATCACCAATTTGACGACCTAAAAAGGCCTGACCTAAAGGCGATTCGTTTGAAATTTTGCCCTGAACCGGGTCGGCTTCTCGCGAACCAACAATCGCAAAAATCCTTTCTTCAGCCGTAGAATTGGTCATGAGCGCCTTAACAACCGAGCCCACTTGGACTTTCTTCCCCTCTGATGGCTGCCCTTTGGACGGCTCAATCAAAACCGCGTTTTTGAGCGCCTCTTCCAATT
>Ga0180732_1002155_pt1 | contig 10854 bp, 8 predicted proteins | sample KR11_01MetaG_FD_148674 | JGI IMG/M metagenome (GOLD analysis project Ga0180732, IMG submission 148674) | Groundwater microbial communities from the Olkiluoto Island deep subsurface site, Finland - KR11_0.1 MetaG | ecosystem: Environmental > Aquatic > Deep subsurface > Groundwater | place...
TTTGGAAGCGGACGAGGTGGAACAGATTTTAAACATTGATGTCGGCAAAAATTTAGCCAAATCCCGCGACAAAGCGATTCTGGAGCTTCTTTTTTCCACGGGCCTGCGGGTTTCAGAATTAACGGGACTGAACCGCGACAGCATAAATTTCAAAAAAGACGAGTTTTTCGTGCGGGGCAAAGGCGACAAAACCCGCGTGGTTTTTTTGTCCCCGCGCGCCAAAAGCGCTTTAAAAAATTACCTTTCCTTGCGCAAAGATCCCGAGGACCCGCTTTTTGTAAATGCACCGATACGCCAACCCGCTTCGCCGAAGCTTCAGCGAGGCGAGCTCGCGGACAAAAAACCAGCGGCGGGATTGTCAGTCAGAAGCGTTGAGCGGCTGATTAAAAAATACGCGGTAGCAGCCGGCATCACCAAAAAAGTCACGCCGCATACTTTGCGGCATTGCCTGCATAAGGATACGCGAATTTTTTTAAATCCGGCGTTAGTATCATGTGCGAACTTGTTTTCTAAAAAAAAGAGAGATGTTTTAAGTTTCGATTTTTCCCGCAATAAATTTTCTAAAGGCGAGGTTATAAGGCACTTTTCGCATTATACCTCCGGACTCTTGCAAATTTGGGCATCCGGCCGGGAAATAATTTGCAGTCCGCGCCATTCTTTTTTCACCATAAACGGAAAAGGGCTTGAGCCGATAGCTGCGGCTAATCTGAAAAAGGGAATGTATGTTGCCGGGATTAAAAAAATTGGATTTTTCGGCAAAAAAATGTTTTCGCCGGATTTTTGGAGGCTCGTCGGTTATATTCTGGGCGACGGAACATTAAGCGAAGCCCGCCACGGCATCATTATCAACGATAAGGATAAAAAGTTTATTGAGTTTTATAAAAGAATGGCAAAAAAAGTGGTGGGTGCCAGCCCAACCATTACCGAAAGAATGTCGGGCAGAAGTTATATGCTCAATATATACAATATGAATTTTCTGAGAAGATTGAGAAAAATCGGCATCATACAAAATTCCAATAAGCGCCGGGTGCCGCCCCTTCTTTATACGGCTTCTCAAAAAGAAATTCGCGCGTTTCTGGCCGGTTTTTATGACGCAGAAGGCGATTCCGGAACCATAAGACTATTTTCATCAAGCAAAGATTTATTAAAGGATGTCCAGTTTCTTTTTCTAAAATTAAATATTGACAGCTTCCTTTACGAAAGGAATAGAAAGGTAAAATTGCCCCAGGGACATTTTATTCAGAATAAAATTTATACTCTGCATATCCTCCAAAAACCCAGTCAAATTTTGTTTAAAAAAATCATTCCAACATTAAAATCAAAAACTTCAGTCAAAAATAATTTTGTTGATTCAAAACTGCCGACTCAACCATTAATGAAACATATTTATGGGGATATTTTAAAAAAAGCTGAAGGATTAAACGAATACTTGGGAAAAAAATATCGGTTGAAGCATTTGCGACGGTACTTAAAATTATGCCTGACACCCGATTCGCTTGCTTCAATATTGGCGGCATTCAAAAAATTCAACTATAGCAACAAAACGACGGATTGCCTTAAGCAAATTTATAAGCTTCGTGAAATAAAATGGCTAAAGATTAGCAAAATAAAACCGCTGCCGGCTGGCCGAGAGCAAGTTTATGACTTTACTATTTTACCTTATCAGAATTTTATAACCGACGGATTTATTTCGCATAATTCTTTTGCAACTGATTTGCTTATGAACGGAGCTGATATCCGATCTGTGCAGGTAATGCTCGGACATTCAAGCATTACCACCACGCAAATTTACACGCATATCACCAATCGCCAGCTCCGCGAAGTGCACCAGGCGTTTCACGGAAAAAGAAGAAAGTAAACTAACAAACCTCAAAAATTTATGCCCCGTTAGAAACCGGGGTTCATGGCACGCATATCTTTTTCAATAAAGAATAATCTATTGCGTGGAATCTTTAAAAAAACTTGCGGAAAATAATTTTAAATTATGACGGACAGCATATTTATATAAACAAACTAAACTATTCCCAAGGGCGAAATTTTATTTTAAAAATTTAAAATTATTTTTCGCCGAGGGTTTCTAACGGGGTATGCTTAATTTTATTCAAGCAATCATCTTGGGAATCGTGGAAGGCATTACCGAATTTTTGCCCATATCTTCCACCGCCCATCTAATTTTGGTCTCTGATCTCTTGCGGCTGGAGCAAACGGAATTTATGAAAAGTTTTGAAATTATAATCCAACTCGGCGCCATTCTGGCAGTGGTTTTTCTGTACTGGCGCGCGTTTTTAAATACAGAGGTTTTGAAGCGGCTGATGGTCGCTTTTATTCCCACGGGAATTTTGGGTTTGGCATTTTATAAGGTCATTAAATATTATTTGCTGGGAAATACCGCGGTGGTTTTGTGGTCTTTGTTTTTGGGCGGACTAATTCTCATAATATTTGAAAAATGGCACAAAGAAAAAGAAAACTCTTTGGAAGAAATTTCAAAGCTCCCGTATAAGCAATGCCTGATTATCGGTTTATTCCAATCAGTGGCAATGATTCCGGGAGTGTCGCGCTCTGCCGCGACTATTGTTGGCGGATTGATTTTGGGATTAAGGCGCAAAACCATAGTGGAATTTTCTTTCCTTTTGGCCGCGCCCACGATGCTTGCCGCCACAGGGCTTGATTTAATAAAAAACGCCGGCGCTTTTTCGGTTGAACAATTTGACTTGCTGTCAGTTGGTTTTGTTGTCTCTTTCGTAACAGCTATTATAGGAATAAAGTTTTTGCTTGCCTATATCCAGAAAAACAATTTCATCGCTTTCGGCGTTTACAGGATAGCCATTGTTGTTTTATTTTTGCTGTTAAAGGGTTAAAAATCTTTCTCTAATCATTACTGAATTTTTATGCTATAGCATAAAAATTCAGTCGAGGATTATTATTTTAAGGGTTTACTGTTAAATTATTAGGCGTATAATTGAATTAGTTAGTAGTTTGTGGTTTTTAGTCTGTAGGAATTAATCTTCTATAATTAAATTCTTAATTTCCTGCTCACTACCGCCTACTCACTACTAACTATTTTTATGGCCCACAACGACACTGAAATAGAAATAAAAATACCTCTTGGCGAAAAGGATTTTTTGAGAGTAAAAGAAAGAATTCAAAAAGAGGCGAGGTTTGTGAAAAAATCATCGCAGAGCGACGAGTATTTTAACGCGCCGCATCGTGATTTTTTGGCGCCGAAATTTCCTTTTGAGTGGTTAAGCATTAGAAAAAGGGGAGATAAAGCGATATTGAATTACAAGCATTGGCATCCGGAAAACGCGGAAATTCATACCCATTGCGACGAACTTGAAACGGAAATCAGCGAACCGGAAAAGTTGGAAAAAATATTTTCCGCCCTGGGTTTTAAAAAACTTGTTACGGTGGAAAAAGAAAGAGAAACCTATAATTACAACGACGAGTTTGAAATCGGCTTGGATAAAGTCAAGGACTTGGGATATTTCATAGAAATAGAGACGATAAAGGATTTTGGGAGCGTGGAAAAAGCAAGAAAAAAACTTTTTGAATTTGCCGCGAAAATAGGAATTGACGCTTCTAAACCCGATGAGAGGGGCTACCCTTTCTCTTTGATGAAGAAAGGGGGATTACTAAAGTAGTATCTGCATCAAATTGTAAATTGTTAGGCTATTAGTCAAAATGGAAGTTAATAAATTCTTAACCCAACAAAACTCGTCATTTGCGGCAGTATGAAATTTTCAAACTTGACAAAATATATAGTTATGTTATCCTATACATATATGTATAGGATAAATTATGATAAAAAATACACAAAAAAAGATAAGGCAAGAGGATAGATTTGCTAAAATAGCTTGTTTGGGAGATTCTGTTTTTCATACGCAAGATTTAGCCAGCCTATGGCAGATAAAAAATCCCGGCACTCTTTATATGCTGCTTAATAGATATGCAAAAAAAGGATTATTATTTAGAATTTATAAAGGATTTTATTCCATAAAGCCCGTGGAGCAAATAGATCCGATTAAATTGGGCATCAAAGCATTGCACGGATTTGCTTATGTAAGCACCGAGACAGTTTTGTCCAAGGCCGGAATAATTCAGCAAAATATCTATGGCGTAACTTTTGTTAGCTCGCGATCCAAGAAATTTTTGATAGGCGGCAATCATTACTATTCAAGGAAGCTGAAAGATATTTATTTATATCAGCCAGCAGGAATTATTTACGAGAATGGCGTAAAAACTGCCACCACTGAAAGGGCAGTGGCGGATTTATTATATTTTAATCCAAATGCTTATTTTGATGGCGCTATGCTGATTGATTGGAAAAAAGTAATAGAAATCCAAAAAGAAATAGGTTATTCTTTGACTCCGGAGCGTTATGGCAAGTAAATTCTAAATTTTGATATTTATGATGATTTTACCCAATCCAAAAGACGCAATTCATAAAGCTTGGCTTTATCGTTTGCTCTCCGCAATTTATGATAATAAGATATTGGCAAACTCGCTTTATTTTAAAGGCGGGACATGCGCGGCTATGCTTGGTTTTTTAGATAGGTTTTCAATAGATCTTGATTTTGATTATACGGGAGAGAAGAGTAAAGTGAAAACAACAAGAAGAGAACTGGAGTCGGTTTTTAGCGATCTTGACTTGGAGATAAAAGATAAAAGTCAAAAAGTTCCGCAATATTTTTTGAAATACCCGGCAAAGCCAAATTTAAGGAATACTATTAAAATAGATATAACTTTTCCGCCGCCCAAATCAAATAGCTACAGGGCTTTTAAACTGGAAGATATTGATAGAGTAGTAGTTTGCCAAACAATTGAGACTATGTTTGCGAACAAATTAGTAGCTTTAATGGATCGCTGGGAAAAAAATAAGGCGATTGCGGGCCGCGATGCTTATGACATTCATTATTTTTTTATGCAAGGATTTGGGTATAATGAAAAAGTCATAAAAGAAAGAAGGAAGAATAGCGATTTGGCTTATTTTTTTCGGTCTTTGATAAGTTTTATTGACAAAAGAATAAATGAAACGGTAATTGGCCAAGATCTTAATTTTTTGCTGCCACCTAACAAGTTTAGAAAAATAAGAAAAGTGCTAAAAAAAGAAACATTGATGTTTTTAAAGGATGAATTAGAAAGATTAAAAAGATAATTTTGTATTTATGAAACTCGTCACTTGCGGCAGTATGAAATTTTTATTAAACACCGCCCGATTTTCGGGCGGTGTTTTGATTTATTCAGTTTTTGCTTTGCTTTTTTTTACGGCTAGTTTTTTTTCTTTTGCTTCGGCCTTTTCCTTCTTGACGATTTTTTCCTTGGTTTCTTTTTTGGCTTTTTGTTTTTCCTCTTTCGATTTCGCTTTTTCGGTTTCGGGTTTTTCCGCCGCGATTTTTACTGCCTCGGCTTTTGGAGCGGCTTCTTTCGGCATTTCAGCTTTTTCTGTCGGCGCTGCTGTTTCGGCGGTTTCTTTTTTGCCCTTTTCCGCCAAAGTCAGTCCCATTCTGTGCTCTTTCGGTTCAAGAGTGAGAATTTTAAATTTGTTTGTCGCGCCGACCCGGAGATATTTTTTCGCTTCTTCAATATTGTTGAATTCGGAAATATGGAGCAATCCGTGGATGTCTTCGTCTAGATAAACAAAAGCGCCGTACGGAGTGATTTTGCGCACATTTCCCGCGACAATATCGCCGACTTTATACTTCGTCTCCGACCATGGGTCTTTTTTCAGCGTTTTAATTGAAAGCGAAATTCTGGTGTCGTCAATTCCGATGATTTTGGCTTTGATTTTGTCTCCGACTTTGACGATATCTTTCGGATTTTCAATCAGCCGCCACGCAAGCTCTGAAATATGAACCAGCCCTTCCAATTCTTCTTTCTTGCCTGCGGCGCCTGTCTGTCCGGCAGGCAGGGGTCTGCCGGAGACGGATTTGTTCCTCATTTGTATTTCAGGCGCAATATTGAATTTTACAAATGCTCCGAAATCAACCACGCCGCTTATGACGCCTTCAATAATATCGCCTGTTTTAAGCAGGGAAATCGCCTCCCTTTCTTTATTCGCGTATGCCTCTTTTTCCGAAATTATAAGTTTTTCGTCTTCCTTATTGGCGTCAATTATTTTTACTTTGAAATCCTGGCCGATGAATTTGTTCAGCATTGATAAAATTCTGGATTTGTCTCCTTCTTCCACGCGCGGATAGTGTTCAGCCGAGAGCTGGGAAACCGGCAAAAACGCCTTTATGCCGTAAATTTCTCCCATTAATCCGCCGCGATTCGCTTCGCGGATTTTCACCGCGACTATTTCGCCTTCTTGCAGTTTTTTATAAATGTCCGTCCATGCAATTTCATATCCGGCGGTGCGCAGCGAAAGTTCAATATAGCCCTCGTCGTTTTCCGGCTCAATTACCGTGGCTTTGATTTTATCGCCGATTTTCAGGGTTTTAAGCGTTCCAATGCCGTCTTCCAGTTCGCGTCCGTAAATTACGCCGGCGCCAACAGGCCCCAAATCCAAATACAACGCTTGTTTTCCGATATCAATAACAACGCCTTCAATCAAGTCGTCCTTTTCGGGCATTTTCATCTCGCTTTCTTTCCGGGAAAGCATTTCTTCCATAAACCCTGTTTTTTTAGCCGTTTTCTTGGTTTCCGGCTCTTTAGTTTTTTGCTCTCCATCCGCCGCTTGGCGGGGTAAATCTTTTTTTATCATACCCCGTTAAAAACCCTCGGCGAAAAAGAATTTTAGTTTTTACTAAAAATCGTTCTTTTTACCTTCGGGCAATTATTTATTATGACTCCGTTATTTTAAAATTCTTTTTCGCTGATGTTTATAAATGTGGATTGCGTAAATAAAATTTCCTGAAACCAGAATAAATGCATACAGCTATAAACAGGTTTCTAACGGGGCATAAAAATAAAAAACCATACATTAGTAATTAAAATTGCCCGCGCCGCCTATGGTTTTAGCAGCCGGCAATGATTGAAGTATAAACTACTTTAAAATTTTGTCAACAACCCGCAGAAGTCCACCCTCTTTTGCACCCCTCGTTAATTTTTAGATTTCTCGGCAGCGACAAGATATATTGTACCGGAGATAGTTTGTTTTGAAAAGCGTAATGCGGCCTTTCGGTATTGTACCATAAAAGGTAATCAATGACTTTTCGGTTAAAATTGTCGGGATTTTCCAAATCTCCTAAGTGGTAATCCACAAATTCATCCTGAATGGTACGATTGAATCTTTCAATATGAGCGTTCATTTTGGGCATCTTGGGATAGGTGTGGTAATGAATCAAATGCAAACGATTCAGTTCTTCATTAAAATGTTTCTTGAATTCTGAGCCATTATCAGTAAGAACGAAGGTAAATGAAAACGGGAAAGCTTTTTGGCAGTAATCAAAAAATTCTTTGGCTGCTTTAGAGGCGTGGCTGGTGGCGCTCCAAGCAAAAGCAAATCTGGTATGAATATCTTCAAAAGTAATGACATAGCGCCTGATGCCGTAAACAAACTTTTCAATGGAATCCAGAGCTGTATAAGTCCACCCTCTTTTGTACCCCAACCCGCAGAAGTTATTGATATTTCAAAAAGTTGACAAATCTTGCTGCAGCAAGAAAAGTAAGGAGTTTTGTTTAAGGACTGAGATTGTTTAAATTTGTTCTTTTAAAAAATTTCCTTCATCAACAAAATAAGCTGGAGCGGGTTTTATTGATGATTTTTAACTGGTGGAAAACTGGCAAAAACATTTGCCAGCGCGGTATTTTTATGTTAATATGTTAATATGTTAAAAAGTTAAATTGACCACCCATGATCATCACCTGGTACGGACAAAGTTGTTTTAAGATCCAAAGCAAAGACACGACTATTGTTACTGATCCTTTTGACAAAAGCATCGGTCTTAAGCCGTATGCCGGCGGAGCGGATGTTGTTACGGTAAGCCACAGCCACTATGACCACAACAATGTCGGCGCGCTTCGCGGCGCCCCCTTTGTCATCAATACGCCCGGAGAGTACGAGATTAAAAATATTTTTATAAACGGACTTTCTTCTTTTCACGATAAAAAATCCGGCGCCGAGCGCGGGCTGAACACGATTTATGTATTTGAAGCGGAAGATATGCGCGTCTGCCACTTGGGCGATTTGGGCGAAATCCTGTCGGATAAGGCGATTGATAATCTCGGACAGGTTGATATTCTGATGGTTCCAGTCGGAGGCGTTTATACCATAGACGCGAAAGAAGCTTCGGAACTGATTGATAGGATTGAGCCGTCTATCGTTTTACCGATGCACTACAAAATTCCGACAGTAAACATCAAATTTGACCCCCTGGATAAATTTTTATCGGCTCGCGGGACAAAAAGCAAGGAGGCAATGGACCATCTGACAATCAAGAAAAAAGAATTGGTAGCCGAAGAAAACAAGGTGATTGTTTTGGCGCCAGCGCATTAGCATTAGTAAAAAGTTCACCCCGTTAGAAAATTTACATAAGTTTTCTAAGGTAAATAAAGATTTAAAACAAAGAAGAAGTTTTTGTTATTTTAGGAAGTTTTGTAAATTTTCTAACGGGGTTCATAAAGTCCGTAAAGTTTATAAAGTTTGAATGATTCAATGAAATTTTTCGATAAAATCAAAAGCAAAATAAAGCAAATTCAAGAAAAGCCGGAAAAAGAAAAGGCAAGAATTGTTTGGATTTTGGCGGTAATGATATTCGCGCTGATTACGGCGCTTTGGCTCGGATTTTCAAAGGGCTATAAAATTGAGAGCGGGAGCAAAAGCGATTCTTTTACAAAAATAATAAAAGAATTCAAAAGCAATATAGAAAATAAAATTAAGCCCCGTTTAGAGATTTATCTCTAACGGGGTAAACAGGCGCAGATATGGAAATCGGAAAAATAAAAATAAGAGAACTTACGGCCGAAATGCAGGACTCGTATTTGGATTACGCGATGAGCGTGATTGTGGCGCGCGCCCTGCCTGATGTGAGAGACGGACTGAAGCCGGTTCATCGGCGCATTCTTTACGCGATGCACGAGTTGGGGCTGAAGCACTCCGGAAGATTCAGAAAATCCGCCACGGTGGTCGGAGAAGTGCTGGGCAAATACCATCCCCACGGAGACATCGCGGTGTACGACTCTCTTGTCCGCCTGGCGCAGGACTTTTCCATGCGTTATCCGTTGATTCACGGACAGGGAAATTTCGGCTGTTTTACAAAAGAAACTAAAATCCGCTTAGCCGATAATCGCAATTTATCTTTTGAAGAACTCATAAAAGAACATCAAAAAGGCAAAAGAAATTTTACTTTTACGGTTAATGAAAAAAACGAAATTGAAATTGCAGAAATTCAACATCCCCGATTGACCATAAAAAATGCCGAATTAGTTGAGATAACATTAGACAATGACGAAAAAATACGATGTACCCCCAATCATCTTTTTATGTTGCGCAATGGCGTTTATCAAGAAGCGCAATCTCTCAAACCAGAGAATTCTCTTATGCCCATTTATACTCGACCGCATAGAGGAACTGATAAAAATCTAATCGGCTATGAAGAAATATACCAACCGGATAATAACCGCTGGACATTCTCGCACTATCTGGCCGACGAGTATAATCTTAATCAAGAAATTTACGATCGCGAGCGAGGTAGAATACGTCATCATCTGGATTTCAATAAACTGAATAATAATCCTACAAATATTCAGCGCATGCATTGGAAAGAGCATTGGAAAACCCATTACGAATTAACATCCGAAAAACATCAAAACGACGCTGAATATAGAAAAAAACTTTCTGAAGGCAGAAAAGCGTTTTGGAATAAACCGGAAAACCGAGTGCAATATTCTATCCGTCTTTCCAAACGAAATAAACAGAATTGGCAGAACAAAGATTATCAAGAGAGAACGCGACGATTTTTAAGCGAAGTCAATAAAGCATATATCGCGGCGCATCCGGAAAAACGAATTGAATTTAGCAAGCGAGCTACCGCAACGCTTAAACGGCTCTGGCAAGATCCTATACATGAAAAGCGAATGCGCCAAAATATTATTAAGGGAAATAAAAACCACTTCACTAACAAAACCGGATTAGTAAAGTTTATCAAAATCTGCCATTGGCTTTTTGAGTATAAAAAACCAATAACAAAAGAATATTATGAGCAAGCGAGAAAAGAAGTATATCCCTATGGCCGCGCCACTACGTGGGAAATTGGTTTTAAAAAGTATTTCTTCGGCCAATTAGAATCTGTCTTGGAGACAATTCAAAAAAATCATAAGGTTGTGTCGGTTCGTCGGCTTAAAGAACGAGCTGATGTTTACGATCTCACCATTGAACGAACCCATAACTTCGCGTTAGCAGCTGGTATTTTTGTGCATAACTCAATTGACGGCGACTCCGCGGCGGCGATGCGCTATACCGAGACAAAACTGTCCGCGATTTCAGATGAAATGCTGGCGGACATTGACAAAGACACGATTGATTTCGCGGATAATTACGATAAAACCAAAAAAGAGCCGCAGGTTTTGCCGGCAAAGATTCCCAACCTGATTTTGAACGGCACAATGGGCATCGCGGTCGGCATGGCCACCAATATCCCGCCGCACAATTTGATTGAAGTCATTGGCGCTGTTAATTTGTTGTTGGAAAATCCGGACGCGGCCATTGACGACTTGATGGGTTTTATCCAGGGCCCCGATTTTCCCGGCGGAGGAATTATTTACGACAAAAAAGCCATTAAAGCGGCTTACGAATCCGGCAGGGGCGCGGTGACGATGCGGGCCAAGGCGGAAATCGCGGAACCGAAAAAAGGGCATTTTCAGATTTTGATAAACGAACTGCCGTATCAGGTGAACAAGGCAGAACTTTTGGTT
>Ga0180732_1002156_pt1 | contig 10854 bp, 12 predicted proteins | sample KR11_01MetaG_FD_148674 | JGI IMG/M metagenome (GOLD analysis project Ga0180732, IMG submission 148674) | Groundwater microbial communities from the Olkiluoto Island deep subsurface site, Finland - KR11_0.1 MetaG | ecosystem: Environmental > Aquatic > Deep subsurface > Groundwater | place...
CCTGCTTTAATTGCTTCTGCGTAAAGCTCAACTAAAAATTCAAGTTCTGTTCTTGAAGCATCTTCTGGAGCAAAAGAGATAATATCAAAATATTGTTTTGCATAGTTGATTGAGTCGGTTGCTAATTGAAGAATTTCTTTTTTTTCTTTTCCAAGTTTTTTCCTGTGCTGTGGCGAGCTTCCTAAAAATATTGAAACACCTCTTCTCATTTTACTAAGATTTTTCAGACAATCATAAGAAGCATCTATATCTTCTTTTTTAGCTCTGGATAAAGTAGTGATAATTGGACGAATTCCTTTATATCGGGAGATATTACTTGCAATTGCTTTAACCCCTTGTTTTTCACCTTCAGAACAGATTGGAAAACCTGCGTCAATAGAATGAACTCCCATCTGTGCAAGATAAGAAGCTATCTCTAATTTTTGTGATGGAGTATAAAAAACTCCTGGCATTTGCTCACCATCTCTCAAGGTTGTATCACTCACTAAAATCTCATTATTCTTTTTCAAATAATGGATAAATTCTTTTTTCGCATAATTAAAAAGTTTACGCATCTTAATGTTATCTTAATCTTTTTGGTTTTAATCTTAACCAATTTTCTCCCCCTTTTCCTTTATCCCATAAATATTTTTCAGAAAATTTGCATTTTCTTGCATTTGTAGACATCTTATAATGTTCCATATATTTCTCTTCACCTACTTCATAACTAATCCAGTAGTTTGTATTAAAAGGGTTTGTATAAGCCTTCATCCCAATATTTTTAGCGTTTTCTGGAACAGATATCTTTTGCGTGGCTACCTCTCCAAACAACCAATGTTTTTTTGTTATTGAGAAGCCATATTGTTCTCCATTTTCCCTGTAAAGAGGTTGAGTTTGGAGTGAACCGCCGTCAAGAAGCATAATCGCAGAAAGAGATGGAAAACCAACAGTTACTTTTTCTGGAAATTCTCCTGGTGTTGGGTTTGGCAGACTGGCACATCCAGTAATAGAAGTCATTAATAATCCTGCAGTCAATGCTCTTAAAGTTTTTTCTAAGTTTTTCATCTTAATTTTTTCTGTAGCTATCTTGAAGTTACTACAAGACAATAAAACTTATAAATGGGGGTATTTAAGAATTATGATGGTTGAGAAAATACATATTATTGGTGCAGGAGCAATAGGCGGGTTAATTGGAGGGTATTTAACTGAAAAACTTGGAAAAGAACATATTGTTTTGATAGATAAAAATGAAGAATATGTAGAGAATATAAAGAAAAATAAATTGAATATTATTGATTATGGCAATACAGAAAAACTTATACATTTAATAGATGTGAACATAAAAATGCCTGATGAGATTGACAAGGGGGAATTAGAAAATGTTATCTTGAGCACAAAATCCTATTCTAATGATGAAGTTTTGAAATATTTAGATGAGAGAGTTAAGGATATTAATTTTTTAATTCTGCAAAATGGGTATGATAGAGAAACAATTAAAAAATTACCAAATGCCATAAGAGGTGTTGAATTTGGCTTTGCATGTCAAGTTGAGGAAGATGGGCTTATTCGTAATGCAATAAAAGGAAAATATATTATTGGGAGATTAGATAAAAAACCAGATTCAGAAATTGATTTTTGGACTTGGATGTTAAATAAAGGGGGGATAAAAGCAGAAAAAACAAATAATCTAGAAGGGGATTTATGGAGCAAGTTATTAATTAATTCTGCTTTAAACCCAGTAAGTGCTATAACCGGATATTCTTTAAGAGAGATAATTAAAGATAAAGATTCAAGAAATCTTTTTATGGATATTTATAAAGAGGGATATCCCATTGTTAAAAAAGACGTTAAGAAACTGGGTAATCTTATTGGCTCCCCTGGCTTAATAAACAGGGTGTTTAAATATTCTAAGTTATCAAATGCGATTTTGAATCAAGTATCGAGAAAGTTTGGAGATGTAGAAAGTTCTATGTTGCAGGATGTGAGAAAAGGAAGGAAAACAGAGATAGATTATATTAATGGAGAAATTATACTCCTTGGAACAGAATATTCTATTCCAACCCCTTTAAATGATGAGATTTATTCTATGATTAAACAAATTGAGAGGGGAGAGCAGGAAATCTGTCCTAAAAATGTTTTCCCAATTTTAAATCAGGGATTTTCAAAAAAATTAAAGTCTAAACGAGAAAAAAATAAAACTGAAATTAGGAAAAATGGGAATAATTGAAGATAGAAGAAGTGTAAGGCATTTTGAAGAAAAAGAAATCCCAGATGAAAGTTTAGAGCAATTGATAACTGCAGCTGCACTTGCGCCATCTGCCTTAAATTTACAGCCATGGTATTTCTCAATAGTAAGAGATAAAGAAAAAAAACACGAGATTAGAAAAGTTTATGATAAATCAACAGAAGTTGTAAAATTAGCAAATAAGCTCCATCTTACCAACATTCCAATTTATGACCAAGATACCTCTTTTCTTGAAACAGCAACATTAATTGTCCCTTGCTATGAAAAAAAAAGAGTTTATGCAAAAGAATCTGTTTGTTTTGCGACTGAAAATCTAATGTTAAAAGCAACAGAATTAGGATTAGTAAGCTGCTGCACTGCAAGGGCATTAAGTTTGCGGTATGGGCAGAAAAAAATAAAGAAAATTCTCAATATTCCAAAGGGATATGAGCCGAAATTCGTGGTTGCAGTCGGCTATCCATTAGAAAAAGAAAAATATTCCTCTCCTAAAAGAAAAGAAATCAGAGAGGTAATGAGGATAGAATGAAAAACCTGATTACAGGAGCTACTGGTTTTGTCGGGAGCCATATAGTTGAAAAATTTAGAAATGAAGGAGAAGATGTTATTGGATTGGCAAGAAAATCAAGTGATACAAGTTATTTAGAGAAATTAGGGGCGGAAATTCATTACGGAGACCTTACGGATTATGATTCAGTTAAAAAAGCAGTTGCAAAATCAGACAGAGTAATTCATGCCGGCGCGATTACAGGAGAATGGATAGGAAAAAAAGAATCTATTGAAGTGAATGTTAGGGGGACAAAGAATTTATTAGATGCTTCCTTAGAAAACAAGATAGATAGATTTGTTTTTGTAAGCAGTTTAGGGGTTATGGGATTGAGAAATCATTATCATACAGGAGTTGATGTAAATTATGAAAAAGCCAATGATAATTATATAGACAGCAAGATTGAAACAGAAAAACTGGTTAGAGAATATAGTGAGCATCGTGGATTACCCACCACAATTCTAAGGCCAGGATTTGTTTATGGGCCCCAGGACAGAAGATTAATGAAAAGAATGCTGGAGAATTTTGGAAAAGGAAGGGTAATGTTTATTGGAGATGGGAAAAATAAAATGAATCTTGTTTATGCAGGAAATTTTGCAGATGCAGTTTATTTATCAACTCAAACTGATAAAGCAATTGGGCAGATTTATAATGTAACTGACAATAATGGATTGGATATTGAAACATTTTTTTATAAAATTGCAGATTTATGGGGTTTTAAAAGACCAACTAAGCATATTTCAGTCCCAGTTGCAAAAGTTATCGCAAATGTTTTAGAAAGAACAGCAAGACTCACTGGAAAAAAAGAACCGCCAGTATTAACAAAAACGAGATTAAAATTTTTAAGCTTAAATTTAGATTTTGATATTTCAAAAACAATACAAGATTTGGGATATGAACCAAGAGTAAGCATTGATGAAGGGCTTAGAAAAACAAAAGAGTGGATAGATAAAGAAAACCCTTATAAAAAATAAAATTCCCAAAAATAAGATGAAAAAACAATATCAATGCAAAAGAGATTTAAGATGAAAGAATATCGGGACAATTTAAAAGATGTTTTAGGATTAGAATTTATACTTCATGGTGAGCAGGTTTCAAAACATTTTGGAACCCAATATTTTAAAACAGAGGATAATGAATATTTAAGTTATTCCCGGTTGGGAAAACCAGAATCAAAGAACATTTTAATTTATTTAAATGGATTAGAAAGCCATAGCGGGTGGTTTTGTGAAGTTGCTAATGAACTTTTATCAGGAGATGTTGTTACATATGGTTTAGACAGGAGGGGTTCTGGATTAAATTCAAAAATAATTGGAAATTATCAATCATGGGTAGATGATGTAGATAATGCTGTTAATATTGCAAAAACTGAAAATCCTGGAGCAAAAGTCCATCTTACCTCATTATGCTTTGGAGCGAAAATCGCGAGTGCATATGCAATACAAAATCCTGATAAAGTGGATTCTTTAATTTATCTGTCTCCGGGCTTTAGTGTGAAAGTAAGCCCTTCATTTAAAGAAAAATTAAAAATTGGCCGGGCTAGATTTTTTGGCTCTCGTGAAAGAATCCCAAGTCCAATAAAAAGAGACACGATGTTCACTTCTTCTAGAAAATATCTAGAATTCTTACAAAAAGATAAATTAAGGAGCCATGATTTAGATGCAAAGGATTTTTGGGAAGCAAAATTAATTGATAAGTATGTATTAAAAAATCTGAATAAGATTGAAATTCCTTCGCTTGTTTTTTTAGCTGGAAAAGATGAAATTGTAGATAATCGAAAAACAAAGAAAATCCTTAATAAATTCGGAAGAAAACCAATAATAGTAGAATATCCCAATTCTGAACATACAATCTTTTTTGGAGAAGATAAATCTAAATTAACCCTTGACATTCTTACTTTTATAAAAAACAGATAAATGGGAGATACCCCCTAACTCAATATAAAATTTATTATCTTTGTTTTTTAAAGTAGTAAAAAGATACAGCATATAAACAACAACAATATTTTTAAATAACCACTATGAAGTTAATATATTAAAAATGAATAATAATGGAAATAATCAGGCATTAGAAAATATGGTAGATGAGGGAACTGGGGGTTCTCTTAATTCTGCATTAAATTTGATAAAAAGATTAGGTGTTGAAAAAGGCGCTAAAGCATTAGCTTGGATTTTCCCAAAACTTGGCAATAATTCTTATTTATTAAAAAAGGCAGGAGGGATAGGAAAATACTTTACAGCGAAAATGGTCCAGAATCGATATGGCGGAAAAGAATCAAAAGAAATGATTGAGAACAGAAAATATGGCTGTTCTATGTTTATGGATATGATAGTAAGAGATTATCCAAGAGCATCAACAAATACTAAAGAAAAGATTGCAGATATTGTTTTTAATCAGCAAATAGTTCAAAGAGCAAAACCAAGACAAGCATACATAGATAAATTTGGAACAAAACCACCACATTTAATGATTTTAAATCCAACATACAAATGCAATCTAAAATGTGTTGGATGTTATGCCGCAAAATATTCTAAGGGGCAGGATATGGGCCTCGAGAAGATGAATGATTTGATAGACCAAGGAAGAAAAGAAATGGGAATGCATTTAATTACTCTTACAGGGGGGGAGCCAACTTGCTGGCCACCATTAATGGAAATGGTAAAAGATAATCCGGATATTATGTTCCAAATTTATACTCATGGACAATTAATTGATGATAAATTAGCTGGAGAAATGGCTGATGCAGGAAATATTTATCCGGCTATTAGTCTTGAAGGAACAAAAGAATTAACAGATTGGAGAAGGGGACAGGGAGCTTATGATAAAGTGCTTGCATCAATGAAAAGATTAAAAGAAAACGGGGTTTTGTTTGGATTCTCTGCAACTGCAACAAGGCCAAACAGCAAGCAGATTATGTCAGAAGAATTTGTTGATAAAATGATAGATCAAGGTGCTTCTTTTGGATGGTATTTTCAGTATATAATGACTGGGAGAGAACCAAAACCGGAGTTAGTTCCAACTGCTGAACAAAGGTGGGAGAGAAGACAAGACCTTTATACATTAAGACAAAAGGAAAAACCAATATTAACATTTGATTTTTGGAATGATGGAGATTTAATCAATGGCTGTTTAGCATTTGGGAATAGATATCTTAACATTACTGCTGAAGGAGATGTTGAACCTTGTGTATTTATGCAATATACTACGGGCAATGTTTATGAAAAATCATTAGTTGAAATTATAAATTCTCCATTATGGCAAGAAGCAAGAAGCCTTCAACCATTTGCAGATAAAGGAGAAGAAGTAGATTTAAGAAGGCCATGCCCAATTATTGACCACCCAGAGGTTGTAAGAGGATTATTTAAAAAATATGAAGGCCAAGTCAAACCATCTAATGACGGAGCACATAGATTGCTTTATGGAGATTTAATAACATCAGTTGATGAAACTAGCAGAAAATTTAAAGAGTATTTAGCAGGAGTAGATGCAAAGAAATGTAGCTCTTGTAAATCTTGTGAAAATCAGGTTTTACCTGATTATGCAGTAAGTGGGAGATAAATTTTTGCTTAAAAATTTTAAATTAATTTAAGGTAAATCTACCGAAGTATACACTTATAGTCAAGGACATTGGTGTTTCCCCGTTTATGTCTTGACTATCAAGGGAAAGACATACAATTTTGGTGAATTATTTATGTCTTTCACTATATTTTGTCACAATTTCCTGCTTATTTTGTTTACAGAGGGAGGTAATTTATTAATAATTGTTAGTTATTGATAATTGTTGGGATGGTTGATACTTAATCTAAAGTGGATTTTTGATTAATTACATAATTAATTTGGTATAGTTGTGATTATTGACTTAGAGACTTGATTTAGCAATAAATCATACTTTATCCAAATTTATTCTTTATCCAATTATCGATTATAGAAGCAAATTCAGGCATATTATCTTCAACTAAGGTATGCCCAGAATTTTGCAATATTGTTAAATCTATATCCACCCCTTTTTTATGGAGTAAGTCGTATGCTTTTTTTTGGTGTTTGAATGGGATAATATTATCTTTTTCACCAGTTATAATATGGACAGGGATATTCATTGATTCAACAGGAACATCTGGTTTATGTGTGAAAATACTTCTAAAAGAATCCATATCATAATACCTGGTTCTTAACTTATCGGACATTATTTCGTTTATATATGAATATTTCAGGCCTCGTTTTTTCGCTTCTACTGCCGCATCAATTGGCTGTGGAAAAAGCCCTAATAATTTTCCAATGGAATAAGTAACAGAATTTTTTAATGCTCTTACTTTCCAGTCCATGGTTAATTCTGAATTTAAAAATATACAATGGCTGACTAATCCGCTGATGTTGGGATTGCCTAATGCACTATAAAACGCAACTTCTCCTCCCAAACTATCTCCTACTAAAATATTATCTTTAGAATAATTTTTGGTTATGTAATCTGAAGCAGTATTTACTGATGAAATCAGCTCTTCCATTTTAAAATTGCCTTTTTCTCCTCCAGATTCTCCATGAGCAAATAAATCTATGCCAAAAGTGTTATACCCAAGAGAAGTCATGAAATCCAAAAATTTTTTATTTTTTTTAGATTTACAATGTCCAAATACACCATGAATATATAGGATATTGTAAGGAGAATGATTTGAGCACTCTCTTATCTCTAAATTAAGGGGGATATCTCCTATTTTTTTAGAGTGATAATTATCTATGGAATCCTTTGCATTTGAATAGGGTATTTCATGAAGTTGAATAAACCCATTATTTGAATGCAATATCTGGAACAAGTTTTTATTAGCCATTTTAATTCACTTTTTCGGCATATTTATTTAATTTTTGCTCATTAACACTAATACTCAAGCCAGGTCCTGTTAAAGGAAGAACTTTTGCTTTAAAACCAAAAGTCATGTTTTGAATTGTTATATCTTCTTTTAATAAATGGGTCCCATATGAACCTTCAAAAAATAAGATGTCGGGAGTTATTGAAGCAAAACACCTTCCTGCTGCACTTAAAATTCCAGTTTCACCAACCATACAACCAAGCTGGTAAAGAACTGAATCTTCTTTTGCAAGTTGAGCTATTTTTAAAGTGTTAATTAAACCTCCGTTTTTCGAAATTCTTAAATTAAAAATGTCTCCATAACCCTCTTTTATTGCTTTTTCTGCATCTTTTAAACTGCATATAGATTCATCAAGCATAATTGAATAGTCTCCCTGAAATTGGCTAAGAAATTCTTCTTGTCCTTTTGGAAGAGGCTGTTCCAAACAAAAAACATCTCTTTTATCTAATTGCTCAAGGACATCTTTTAGATTGCCCCTATCTAAACTTCCATTTGCATCAACTCTTAAGGTTATTTTTCTTGATCTTAGTTTTCCTCCAAAAGAATTTATAAAATCATCAATTTGAGAATAATCCTGTTTTGAATCAATTTTAAATTTAAAATCTCGGAATCCGTATAATCTTAGTCCGATATTGTATAATTTACTTTTTCTTTCTCCAATTGAAAGTACACAAGAATACCTTTTTTCCTCATCTTCTTTAGGTTTAGAAGTCCTAATTGCAAGAACGTCTCCAATTTCAGACACGCTTTTATTAAAATGTTTTCCAAAAGCATCTAAAGCAGCTAATTCTAAGGAACATTTTGCAGAATTATAAACAACCCCATTTTTTGTGAATTCTTCTTGATTATTAAAGAATTCTACACAATCTCTAAAAGAGTGAAAATCTTGATTTTGTATTTGGGGAATAAAATGATTAGTCAATACTAAAGTAGATGTTTCAAGTGTTTCTCCTGTTACATATTGCCTTGGAACGCCCTCTCCCCAACCAATACTGCCATCATCTAAGGTTATTTTAGTCAGTAAATTTCCAGTTTCGCTTCTTTCAGAGGTAGCATGTTTAAAAGATGTTTTAAATGGAATTTTCAAATGATAAATCCCTATGTCACTAATTTTCATTGATTTAACATATAAAAAAGGTATTTAAATTTAGTTCTTATTTCAACATGGTTATCGGATATATATGTTAGAAAGAAACCCTTATCCATAATGAATATCTACCGGATGAAAGAGAGAACAAAATTTAATAAAGTACAATCTATAGGTTATATCATGAAGAAATCAATAAGGCTTTATATTACAGGAACTGTTCAGGAAGTGTTTTTCCGGGCATTTGTGAAGGAGAATGCAGAAAGGTATAATGTTAAGGGTTTTGTGAGGAACTTGGAGGACGGGAGATTAGAAGTATTTCTTGAAGGGGATGCAAATGATGTCAATAAGCTTATTGAGCTGTGCAAACAAGGGCCAAAACATTCGCAGATAACAAAAGTTGAAGAAAAAGAAGAAAAATTCCAGGACTTCAAGGAGTTTAAGGTTCTGCATTTCTAGGAGATTAACTTAGTAACGTTTTCCTCTGCGATATGAAATTATTGTTTTATTTGACTATCTAAGATTCCTCTTGCCTTGTTTATGAAATCAATTGTTTTGAGCCTTAGTTCTTCAACTTTTTCTTTTTCGAAGTTATACTTTGATGAATAAGATGCTTCCTCTCTTTTATCTTTTGTATGAACATAAATCAATAAGTCTTGATAATCTAAGAAAAAGACATTGATTAACTCTATATCTTCTTTGGTTATGCCTTCTTGGCAATAGTCTCTTGCTAATAAACAAAGGGTAGCATCATGGTTTTTTGAGTAAACTTCTTTTGCTCTTATCAAGAACCATACAATAAATTGTATGGCGTGTCTGGTTCTTGAGCATGCTCCAGAATTGTTTTTATTATCTCACGAACTAAAGTAGGGAGTTTGCATAAAAAACAATTCTGGACATATCAAAGCTAATGCAATTTGATAAATAGCATAATAACAACCAGTTATGCACCAATCATAATAGCCTAACTTCATATTATCTAATACAAACTTTAGATTATGCTCTGATTTGGTGATATGTCCTTTAATCTCCTCCAAATCAAGATGAACTTTTTGTATAATCTTTTTACTTTCATAGAACTTTATCCTTTTATTCAAAAGCAAAGGATTTGTTATTAACCTTCTTAAAACTTTAATCTCCATTTAGATACACCTCGTAAAATAACATTTGATTAAATATAGGATAACCCGTATTTAAAGCTGATTGAATAACTTTATCTTCTTTAAGTTTTATTTCTCTTAAAAATTCATCATAAATTATTTGGAAGCAATTAATCTTAATTCCTATCTGAGCATCAACATAGTCCCTTGCTTTATCAACATCAATTTTTTTATTAACAATTAAGAGCAAATCTATATCTGAATCTTTTCTAAAAGTTTCTTTTGCTGTTGAACCAAATAACAAAACAATTATTGGTTTTTCATGTAATTTATCTAAAAAATAAGTTATAGCTCTTTTTCTTGCTAGTGGGAGATTATTTAATTTTTCAATATCAAACGATGCAAAAATATTATTTAGTTTTTCACTTTTTTTAATTCTGTACTTTTTAAGATTTCCATCCTTTTGAGAAGTTAATATGCCCTCTTTCTCAAGTTGATTCAAGAATCTTGTAACGCTATTCGGATATAACTTGGTTTTCCTAGCTATATCTCTTAAATGTAAACTTGCCCCCTTATTTTCATAATAGAGTCTTAGTATCTTACTATGCCCTGTTTGTATAATTGTAACCATTATTTGTACAATTGTCCAAATTATTTAAACGTTTCGGTTTTGGATTTTGACGAAACAAAGAAACACCTTTAAGAAAACTGGACTATAAACCTCGCTTAATTATTCGGTTTATGTTAAATTAATCTGATAGTTTTTAAAAGAAACCTTATTTCTTATTAACAATTCGCCATGCAATCAATCCAAAGATTACAAACACAAATAGCAAAGAAGTAAAGACTATTGTTTTATTTTGGAAATTAAGAACGATGCCTTCTGTTAAAAGAATTCCACCTGAAGCCAAGCCTGTTAATTGAATCATGCTAAAGCCAGAAAACAAACCTAATAAAAGTAGGATGAATCCAACACTTGCGAAAACATAATATCTTACTTGATTGTAGTCTTTAAGATAACTTTGATATTCTTCCTG
>Ga0180732_1002157_pt1 | contig 10843 bp, 8 predicted proteins | sample KR11_01MetaG_FD_148674 | JGI IMG/M metagenome (GOLD analysis project Ga0180732, IMG submission 148674) | Groundwater microbial communities from the Olkiluoto Island deep subsurface site, Finland - KR11_0.1 MetaG | ecosystem: Environmental > Aquatic > Deep subsurface > Groundwater | place...
ATCAATTCTTCTTCGCTCATGTGGTCGCGTAGATTTTGTGTTTTCAAGCCTTTCAAATTTTTATGATTTTTTACAGACAAATCGCTCCACTCCTCATGAATAATATTTGTCAAAATTGCAAACTCATCGCCTTTTTTCACACCATTCTCACTCCAATAATCCGTCAGCTTGTTTCTCGTTTCTTGTCCAGTCATTCGTTGCTGGATCCATTTTTCGCTTCTGCCTTGTTTTTGCCAATATTCCCTCGAACGGTTTAAAGCTTTTTCAGGATCAGCCATTTCCTGCATTCGTTCATAGCCTACCTTTGCTAACCATAGTTTAATCGGTTCCGCTTTTTTGCTCGGCACGGACTGGACAAGACGAAGAATTATTTTTACATCGGCCACATCGGTTTCCCGCATTTTTCCGTCTTCGGCAGGAAGTTTCAACCGGTTACAATTTGTAACCACTTGACTTCCTTCTTTTACAAGGCGATTTTTTAGTACTTTCCAATAGTTTCTTGCAAGCTGAAAATCTACTTGATCCGTCAAAGCTGCGACAATATCAATCACCGAAAAATACCAAACTTCTTTTTGTTCATCATAAAAACGACGAATTTTGAAATTTTCAAAAATAGCCAGCGAATTTGAAATATTTTTCTTCATAATATTTTTTATTCAAATTTCTTCAGTAGGTCGAATATAAATTCTTTTTTTTCTTCAGTTACCTCAACCATAATTACAGCATTCAAATCGAATTGTCCGTAACAAACGAATGAGCGCAATGGCGCAAGGAGGATCGCCGGCAAGGTAAGCAGGTCCTCTTCTCCTTCTATGATAATTGTTCGTTTTTTATGTTGAATTACGCAATTTTTCACTGCTTTTTTAAAAACATCAACCACCTCTTTATGTATCGTCCCGGGTTCATTGGGGTATGTGTTGTTATTCATTTTTTTATATTGGCTAATTAATTTTTCATCTATCAAACTTCTTCGGGTTTTGAAGTCGATTATTTCAATATCAGGAATACAATTTATATCCCTTAGGGATTTCGTAACTATATCTCCTACAGTAATAAGCAATGAATGCTCCGTAATACTGTCTTTTATTTTTCTTACATCCGTAATTACGCTGCCTACGGGCTTTCTTAATTGTTCCCTTAGATTATGAGGGAGTATTAATTTTTCCTTGTTTTTAAAAATATTCGCGTAAACATTGCCGTCTCTGTCAATTTCTCCAATTCTTATACTTTCCGAGGTCATGATCTCACCTGACTCATCCAACACGTAAGGCACGATAATGATCTCAAGCGGGGTCAAGCCTTTTTTGCTTCTCTCTTCATTGATGAGTTTCGCGTTGGGCAAAGTCGTTTGGGTTACAAGGATTGCATTGATCTCTTTTGTTTGCAAGCTTGGTCCGAAAATATCTTTCAATGGGATAATCTCCGCGCGGGACAAATAGTTTTTTTCCAGTAAATATTTTCTTAGCTCGAATTCGCGTGTTTCGTATGGATCAATGAGGGCTGCCAGAAATTTTTGTTGGTATAGTTTTTCGGTCGCCAAACCGATAGTTACTTTTTCTGATTGATTAAACGCGGTGTCAATCAGCTTTTTGTGTCCGATATGCAGGTGGTCAAATGTCCCGCCGATAATACTGTGTCGGTATTTATAAGTCATGATATTAGTATTTTGTATTTGGTATTTAGTATATAGTATTGGGTATTAAGAATAAAGTAGAAAATCATTGACAAAATATATTCACTTCTGTAATATCGTAACTACATTATATAAATGCAAACAATTAAGATATTTCCTAATAAATCAATTGGCGAGGATGTTGACAAGAGGCGTGTTGAGCAATCAGAGGCTTATAATTTTGTTGAATTCTCAGAGATAGGTGAGTATAGAAAAGTCAATGAAAATCTTTTATTGACTGCTTTACAATTCCTTCCAAAAAATATTAGGAAGATTATACACGTTGACAACGCAACCGGGACAGGGCTTATACCGCAACTAGCCGCGCAAATATACCACAAAAAAGGAATAGAGGCGACAATTATCGGTATAGATCCTGATCTTTACGCGTTAAAAAAGGCAGCCGATTCAATGCGAAATATCGATCATATTCACTTATTGTTGTTTCAAGGATACGGTCAGCACCTGGAGGAATTATTAAAAGGACATATCCCTTCTACCGGGGTTGACGTGGTAAGTATCCATGACGCAATACATGAAATTCCGGGAAAGGAAATAAAACGCGCGATATTTGCATCACAAGCAAAGATATTAAAACCGGGAGGCATACAAACGTATAACAGCTCATTCACAACAATAGGCAATGCCGATGCGGGTTTGAAATGGGGACGATGGAAGATGGGAGCTTTTTCTTATTTTAATGAGAAAAGAAATAAGAGTATTACGGCGATGGAAGTTTTCAGCCCGGCTGAATATACCAAGATGATCATAGACAGCGGACTGAAGATCGTGCATGAAGCTATAAAAACAGTTGTTCTTTCACTTGACGCGCTCAAGGCTATTTCACGTTATCCTGAGTATGTGAACGGAATTTTCCGGGATATGGAGAATACGGCAAAATATACATTACTGGAAAAAAGTAATGCCCTTATCAGTGTCCTTGAGAAAGAGGGATTGACCGCGTTGCCAAGACAGTGGCATGAAATAGTCGCGCAGAAGCCAGCGTAAGACGTAAAAGGAAAATGAATTAGGACACGGCTTGGTTGAGGTATTCTTTGGGGGAGAGGCGGGCTATTTCGAGGCGGACAAACTTGTCGATATTTCCCACTTTACCGCTGATTTCGGAATTATTTAGAAGTTCTTCTACGGAGTAATAATTGGCCAGATTCATGATGTAGGTTTTGCCGAAATTCATGCCTCCGACTTCTTTTTTTGTATAATTTCCGGCGTTTTTGACTGCGAAACTGACAAGGAGAAGACCGTAACTTTTTATCCCCTTTGCCTGTAATGAGGCTATGAGGTAGCCTATGGGTTTTTGCGGATCGTCAATATCCAGTTTCTCGCTTCTTGTCGCGTTAACAGCCAAGGAGACTACGCCGCCTTTTGCAAGTGTATTACTACTATGCGTAATAAATTCCTGCAATCCCTTTCCTTTTGGTAAATGCCCGTATCCTTTTTTGTTGATTGTACTATTGTTCACTATCGGAACAAATGTTCCATGATAAATTTTTCCTATTAACTCCAAAATCTTGTTATATTGATGATATGCCAGCGGATTGATGACTTCCCTATTTCTTAATACGGGGTCTTTATAGACAATTGACAGATTCGTCTCTACTGCATCGCGCAAACTAAAATGGGTAAATATAATTACCAGCCCCTCTCCTTTTTTTCCAGCATCGTGAACTTTTTGTAAAGCTTGATTCTTATCGATAATAACGCGGGGAAGTAAGGGACGAATAAGGAATTCTGAAGCTGCCCTAAGATAGAGCGTCCACACAGGGATAGTTGCTATTTCCAACGAGATTGCTTCGTCGCCCACTTTCGTGGCGCTTCTCGCAATGACATGCCTATTCATCTTTTTTTGTAGCCGGCGCGAACTAAACCTGCAATTCCGATGATTCCCCCATCCAGGCCGCCGTCAATTGCAAGCGCCTGCCCGGTGATAAATGCAGCTTTGTTACCAGCCAGAAAAACAATAGCGTTGGCAATATCAGTTGCCGTACCAAGTCTGCCTGCAGGTGTCGCGTCTATGAGCACTTCTTTCATTTCACCACTTAAATCACTTGTCATGTCTGTTTCAACAAAGCCCGGCATCACAGCATTTACTCTGATATTTCTGCGGCCTAAATCAATGGCCGCGGAATGTGTCAATCCGACAATACCCGCTTTCGCGGCCGCGTAATTGGCTTGGCCGGTATTGCCATAAAGGCCAACAATACTGCTAACATTGACTATTGATCCTCCCTCTCCTCTGGAAAAAGCGCCTATTGATTCCCTGATCATCAGATATGCCGCGCGAAGATTGGTATTTAAGACAATATCCCAATCAAAGGCAGAAATTGCATTAATAGGTTTGTCAATTTTGGCACCCGCATTATTTACCAGCACGTCAACTTTACCGAATGTGGTCTTGACGGTTTGAATTATTTTCTGGGGAACTTCCGGATCTGTTATGTCCCCGGGTATCCAAAGAGCCTGTGTGCCAAATTTTTTTAACTGGGAAACTACTTCTTTCGCGTTCGCTTCGCTTTGCTGACGGGAGGTTATCACTACTGCCTTTGCCCCCTCTTGAGCGAAGATCCGCGCTGTTTGAGAGCCTATTCCTTTCAGGCTACTCGCTCCTGTAATGATAATGACTTTTCCGCTAAAATCTTTAGACATTATTTAATTTTACTGAATGATGAGACTATAGCAATTTAAGAGATTGCTGTCAATAAATAAAAATACTAATCTACTACTATAGGCTTGCTATAATATGTAGGTTATGTTATAATTTTTTCATACGAAAGACGAATACGATTTAATTACATTAAAAAAGGAATTAGCAGGGATGGGTTATGAATTTAGTTATTTTCCAAAAATCGTCAGCACTATGAATATGATAGAAAAGTCCGCGCAAGAAGGAAAAAGTTCATTTATGGTTGTATTAACAGACCATCAAACCGGAGGTATTGGCAGAAAGGGAAGAAAATGGCTGGATGCGGCTGATAATTCGCTTATGTTTAGCGCTTTATTTCGTATTAAAGAATCCTCCATAGCTACATTTGCTGACTTAGTTTCCCTGACAATATGCGAAACATTGCGGAATATAACAGGGAATTTATCAATTCAAGTTAAATATCCAAACGATATAGTCTCTGATGATAAAAAGATCGGAGGGATCCTGGTGAAGAATATTTATGATGAAAAACTCAAATATTCAGGCACGAATTTGGGAATCGGACTTAATATCCATTATACTACTGATATGTTGAAAAAATTCGCGACGGATTATCCGGCAACATCCATAGATATCTGTACTTCTTCTTTTGTTAAAAGGCAAGATATTTTGACCGAACTGCTTAAGAGATTACGATATATGGGCACAGAAGCAGATGTGTTTGAAACAAATATTCAAACTCGTGAATTGTTCGATGAAAGGTGGCGACAGGCTTGCAGTATGATGAGAAAAAATGTATCTATTTTAAAGCAAGATATTGCCTTTGAAGAAGGAGTTGTGACTGATACCGGCATAGGAAGAGGCATAGAACTGCAAACGACTAAAGGGCGTAAGTGGTTTTCTTTGTTTGATACAGATATGAAAGCGAGGGTTGCTAATTGAGTTGACCCGCCTTCGCTTACCTCATGTTGTGGTCTACGTCCACACCCATGAGGAGCGCTACTGCGGGCAAGCAAATAAAAATATGAGCTTGAAAAAAATAATTGGAAAACATATTCCGCGCGTTACGCAATCTGATGTATATCCAAAGGCGGGAGAAGCTTCTGAAAAACTAAAGGCGGTTATTCCTGTTTTCGGAGAAGAGATTATAAACGCCATAATTAAGTCAATTACTACAGGACAAGTGCGTCACGGAGAAATCGAGCTTGTCAGTCTCACAGATCCAAAGCAAATAGTGAAAGTGTCTTTCGATAATGCGGTTGGAAATAAAGATATAAAAGTCCAACTGAGCGGAGACTGGAAACTATCGCAAGATATATCTGTTGACAATCCATTGTTCTCGCCTGTAAATGGCATTGTCTATAGAAAACACCAACCAACTGATGAGAAGCCTATCGTGGAAGAGGGACAAATCATTGAACCGAACGGCGCGATTTGCGCTATTTCTCAAACTAAAAACAATATTTGGCATTTACAGTTACCTCCAGATAAATTCCCCTTGGGTGGAATTTTGACAAAATTTGTTGTCCCCGACGGAAAGGAAGTCAAAAAAGGAGAGGTCATTTGCTATATTAAGAAGGTTGAGTAAAATTTTCAATTTTCAATTTTCAATGAAATCCAAAATCTAAATGTTTAAAAAATTGAAAATTAATTTATGACTATAAAGAAATTGTTTATTGCCAATCGGGGAGAAATAGCTGTACGCGCTGCTTTGACTTGCGAGAAACGTAAAATAAAAGCAGTCATCCCTTATTCTTTTTCGGACAGTAACTCTCTCGCAACCAGGATGGCGGATAAAAATATAGATAACGGATGGGAACTTGCTGTCCTCGGAGGAACAACTGCTGAAGAAACATACGCAAATCAAAAAAAGATGCTTGGGGCGGCTTTGCTTCACAGATGTGACGGGATATTTTTAGGTTATGGATTTCTCGCGGAAAATGCCGAATTTGTAAAACAATGCGAAAAATCAGGGTTGAAAGTGCTTGCGGCAAACTCCGATGCGATGGAAAAAGTCGGAAACAAAATTAAAGCGCGCGAGATCGCAAAAAAAATTAAAATAGGCGCATTTTCGACTATCCCTATCCTGGAAGGAACCGGAAACCTCCAAACATTTGAAGAATGCGCAAAAGCGGCAAAACAACTTGGATATCCTGTAATGATGAAAGATCCTGACACTGGGGGAGGTATGGGAAATATTATTGTAAATAATGAAGCGGAGCTCCAGCAAGCATATGCCACCCTGAGAATGAACAGGAATAATAAAGCACTTTTCCTGGAGAGATATATTACCAGGGCTGTCCATGTGGAGGTCCAGATAATCGCTGATACCCTGGGCAATGTCGTGTCGCTTGGAGAGCGTGATTGCACACTGCAACGAAGAAGCCAAAAATTAATTGAAGAATCCCCTTCACCGCATATTTCAAACGGGATGCGCAAGGTTCTTCAGTCCGCTGCTATCGCCTTTGCCAAACATGTCAATTATCGAAATGTCGGAACATGGGAATTTCTTATAGATATGGATAAAAAGGGAAGAAACGGCCGCGCGTGGTATTTTATGGAAGTAAATCCAAGAATTCAGGTAGAACACGGGGTTACTGAAGAGCAAACAGGAGTAGATATTATTGATAGTATGATAGATATTGCCGAGGGAAAAAAGCTTTCTTTTACTCAAAAACAAATCCAGCCAAAAGGACATACTATCGAGGTTCGTGTTTACGCGGAAAAACCTGAGGAAGGATTCCGTCAAAGCTTCGGACGACTACAGGTTCTCAACTATCCGTTAATCAGAGGGGTACGAATTGATAAGGGCTACGAGCAAGGCGATGATATGTCACCTTGGTTTGATCCGACCATCTGTAAGCTGATCGCCCACGGACAAACACGCGAGGAGACTATGCAAAAATTATTGTTGGCATTATCGCATTTGGATATTTTGGGCGTGCAGAATAATAGAAGTTTTTTGATGGAATTATTGAATACCGAGGAATTTAAAAGCGCAAAGGTAACTACTGCTTTTACCGAGAACTGGTGGCAAAAAGAATTACAGAAAAAAATTTATGCTATCAGAGGAATAGTCAACCGAGGGACATTCGCAATACAAAAAAGCTCCAAAATATTTAAACCACAACTACTTCCCCAGCAAATTTCTGTTCCAACCAGGAGATCTTCTGAACTTGTCTCTTATAGCGAGTATTATGACTTGCAAAAAAAGAAATCAGGGCAGGAATCCGCAGCGGAATTCGGTATCGTGGAACGTGACGGAATTCAATTTGTCCTTTATGAACTTGATGACAGATTCGCGGCGGGAACGCTGGGTGTCGCGGAAGGCATAGCTTTTGAGGACGCGTGCAGGCTCGCATATGCCAAACACTTACCGCTTGTAACAATCTCCCGATCCGGAGGCGCGAGACAACATGAGAATACGCTCTCACTCTTTCAAATGGGCGCGACTGTGCACGCGCTTAATAGATATCCATCGCTTTTCCATGTGAATATTTATTCGGGCGGAGTATACGGAGGCGTACCGGCGAGCTTCGCGGGTGTCGCTGATTTTCAAATAGGAGTTAACGCAAAAGAAACGAAAATCGGATTCACCGGGCCTTATATCGTAGCAAAAACTTTGGGAAAGCAGCCTAAAAATTTTAGCGCTGAGGACTCATACAAGGAATTACCTGAGGGAACACATACTGCGCTTCATGCTTTTCAGGTCAGAAATATAGACGTCCTATCTTCAAGCTTAGAGGAGGCTTCGGATAAAATTACTCATCTTTTACATATTTTAAAAATCTCATCAGCGATCACAGACCCCAGTAAGGTTTTCGCTACATATGAAAAAATCGGATTTTCACAAATGCATGGAACCGCGCAGAGATTTGACCGGCCGGGCGTAGGTGTTTTTGTTTGGCTTCGCAATAAAATCAGCGGGCTTTTGTGGAAGAGGCCTAAAAATGGCTCTAATGGCAAAACAAATTCTTATCCTGCATTATCAATTATTGAGCGGAGAAAAGTACTTATGCATGCAGACCGGCCAACTGCCGCAGACCTTATAGACAAAAATGCAAGGATTTTTGACGATGCTACCGCTCTAACATCAGTACTGCATATTGACGGAGCCGAGCAATTCCCTCCTATTATTGCCGCTGTAGCCCAGCTTAATAATACTCCTGTATTTGTTTTGGGACAACAGACGCAACGGGTTGTTGATGAAAAAACAGGGAAGAGGACAAAAGTTTATGATCCCCAAAAACCCGCGGATTGGGAATACTGTGAGCGTATGATTGGCTTTGCAAAAAAACTACAACTTCCTATTATTCTTATCGGAGACACAACCGGAGCAGATTGTTTGCCGGAGTCCGAAGACAGAAACCAGTCGCACAAGATCGCGCATATCATCAAAGACCTGGACCGCTATCCTTATCCTATTATCAGTATCAATATCGGCTTTAAGGGGAGCGGGGGCGGAGAGACATTTATCAGGCCATTTGATGCCGCAGCTGATTTTGAAAACGCATTAAGCTATGTGAGCGACCCGATGGTCCAATACTGGATTTTGACAGGAAGATGGATTGACAAAAATTCTACCCCGGACAAACAACAAGAATTGTCGAAATTTACCGAGCAACTGAGAGATTCAACAGCTGAAAGCAGGATGCAAACCCATCAGATTGACGCGATTATCAAGGAAGGTAAGGGCGGTGCGCATGTTGACCCTACAATTGTTGCGGATAATTTAAGAAGCTGGTTGAAGAAGCAATTATCACTACTTGAAAAGTATTCAACAGAGGAATTGCTTTCGAGACGACATGAACGGATTGAGAGTGTTATTTGTACAGTTTCGGTTGGAAACAAGACGTAAGACTTAAGACGTATGACGTAAGACTAATGACTAATGACTAATGACTAATGACTAATGACTAAAAATAATAGACAATCTAATTTGGGAATGGGAGTATATTTGCCCGAAAAGGTGTTGGATAACGATGAACTTGAAAGACGACAAATCACTCTTCCAAGCGGAAAAAAACTTTTAGCAAAACAAATATTGGATAAAATCGGGGTTGAACGCCGTCATATAGCCGGAGATAAACAAACAGTTGCTGACATGGGATATGAGGCCGCTAAAACCTCTTTGCGAGGGTCAGGGCGGGTTGATTTGATTCTCACCTCTTCAAGCCATCCAACCTTGTTTCATGTTGCAGAGGAGATAAAGAAACGACTAGGCCTAAGAGTTCAAACAAACGAGATTGCCGCGTCGGCCGCCCAAGGCGGCCTCCTCGCAATGACAGAAGTGCTAGATATTCACGCGGCTTGTTCGGGGTCCGCGCTTCTATTCTCATATCTGCTGGAAAAACAAAACGAATTACAAGGGAAAAAGGTTCTGTTGGTCGCCACGGAAAAATTCAGCGACTCAATTGTTGACCTCCGGCACAGGGACGCGATGAAGCTTGATTCATCGCTCGGGCAGACTATTTTCGGCGACGGCGCGGCCGCTGTCTGTTTTACCGCCGGACAGGACATGGTCATTCATTATGCTTTGAACAAGGTTCTTCCCGACTTGAGCGGAAAAAAAGATCTGATTTTAATGGCTATGGGGGAGAATAAATTTGTAGAACCATGTGTTGTTCGTCCTGTCGCAACGTCTGAAAAACTTAAAGATTTTCCAAAAGGGTACTTCACGCAAAACGGTCCCCGGGTCTTTGAAGATGTACAAAATATAATTCCCGGGTTGATCCGCGAGGCAGTCGACAAAGCTGGATTTAAACCGACAGACATAGATTTGGTTGTGATACATTCGGGGAGTAAACGGGTGGTAGACGCGTTGAGGTTAAAACTTTCCCCTGATTTTGAAGTTTATTCGGATTACAAGGATGGAAATATGTCTTCGGTTTCTTTACTGTATTCATTTATTAAAGCTGTACAGGAGGGCAGAATAGGAAGTGGTAGTAAAGTTGTACTCTGCGGATTCGGCGCTGGCAGCCCTGACCTTTATTCATCTACGGTTGTGGTTGAGTTGAAGTAGATTACTTGCTAAAATAGCATATTATGATCCTACTTCGTCCCCCTTCGCTAAAGCTACGGAGGGACTACGAAAGGATCATGCCTCCGAAGCCTTATGAAGAAAAATATAGAATTTAGACAGACGATGATGTTAATAACTTTTATACAATTAAGAAAGGTGGGCGAAGGGGTATGAAACAGCTTGTTAGATATGAAGATTTTGCGAAGCTGGATTTACGGGTGGGGAAGGTTGTGGAGTGTGTACGCAAAGAAGATAGTAATAAGCTACTCCGGCTTACTGTAGATTTCGGGGCTGAGGGAATGCGCAATATATTGTCAGGCATATATCCCACGCATCAACCGGAGGATCTGTTGGGTAAGCAATTTATATTTGTAATAAACCTGGAACCGAGAAAGTTGATGGGCGAGGAATCGCAAGGGATGCTTCTTTGTACAGATGATGAGAAATTATTGCCACTGAAACCGAAATCAAAATCCGCTCCGGGAAC
>Ga0180732_1002158_pt1 | contig 10843 bp, 10 predicted proteins | sample KR11_01MetaG_FD_148674 | JGI IMG/M metagenome (GOLD analysis project Ga0180732, IMG submission 148674) | Groundwater microbial communities from the Olkiluoto Island deep subsurface site, Finland - KR11_0.1 MetaG | ecosystem: Environmental > Aquatic > Deep subsurface > Groundwater | place...
CAACGCATACATTAAGACCAGCTTTTGCAAGATAACATCCGGCCATCAATCCATTATGACCTGCACCTGCTATGATTACATCATACTTTGACATAATTTTTCCTCTCCTTTCAGGTTGTTTTTTTTCTAACTAAACTACTACCTTATTAATAAGGCATATTTTAATATGTAAACAATGTATTCAAAATATTCAAAAAAACATCTAATTCCGCAGCAGGCTGCATGGAATTTTTTTGTTGTCGGTTATTTGTCCGGTAAAGTCAAGAAAAATCATATTACTGACTGGAATTTGTATATTTACAGATATCTACCCAATTCAATATTTTACCACCATAAAGCTTTTTATATTTTTCTACGGTACGCAAATCTGAAAAAATCAACATAAACGGAACCATTGATCCCTTTGGGCGTGCCTGACTTTCTACAAGGTAAAAAGCATTTTTTGCATCAATCATTTTTCCGCTGTCATATTTTCCCGTAACAGTATCATAATCACGGACAAGGATAGAACCAATTTTACCCCCGTGCATCCGTGCTTTTAAAATAACCAGGCAGTGTAAACAGCATAAGGAATATTTACCGACAGGAATCTCTTTGTTGCCTTCGGTTATCTCGATTATAAATTTCGTCTCACTTTTTAAAGCATCCATACCGCACATGATACAACGTTCGGAAGCTTGTGCAAAAATAACCGGAAAAAGAAAGATTACAATAACCAAAGCTGCAATAGGTTTTGTTTTCATATTACACCTTTTATTAAATTATAAAAAAATTATGGGTTATGTTTTATCATACCTTTTAATTTTCTCATTTTACGTACCATTTTTGTATCTTGGTACATATCCTCATACGAAGCTTTTATTGCTTCATCAAATGTGGCAGATTTGCCGCCGTACTCTTTAACAAATTCTTTTGCATCTTCCTCGTTTAAAAATGCCCATTTTGCTCTTTTAGTCATAACGCCCGACCTGCTTCCACCAATTACCCAGAAAGCCTTTTCAGCATCTATAAGATTTTTTGTATTATAATCTCCGACCCATATCGTTTTGGGCTCTTTATCTATATTTACAGCAAAGTCAATAGCAGCACAGCGGAGGCTGCATGTCCCTTCCGTTGTCCCATAATCATATTCAATAAAGATCCTGCTGTGGGCAAATTTATCTCTGTCCATACCGCAGTATTTGCATGATTGATGTTTTTTAATATCATCTTGTGCAAACACTATCCCTGATATTACAAGGCAAACAACCATGCAGACCATAAAACAAATCATATATTTTCTCATAATTCCTCCTATTAAAAACCATTTGGTTATCAGTTAATTAAACAACAATAGCCAAATGTATTGATAGTGCCGCCAATCCTCCTGTCAGCATAAATCCTGACCATTTAAGCAGTTTTAGCATATTATTACTTAAGGTTGGATTGACTATTCTGTAGTTTTCCAAACAAACAACCCAGAAATAGATAATAAAAAGAGTGAGCCCAATAAAAATCATAACAAAAAAAAGAAGCGCATCCCATACTTCCTGTCCGAGACAAAACACACAATGATGAAAAGGAAGCTTGAGAAACAAAGGGCTTATTTTCGTATGCAGCGCAAGTATAAATACAACAAAAGCAAATATGATTAGCAGGGTTTCAAAAATCATTATCGTTTTATTGCCAAACCACCATCTCAAACCGGAAGAAGTACTTTTTTTCTGATTAATAAAATAATACAGGATTTCTCCCAAAACAAATAATATAAGGACATAAAACATTATAAGCCAAATCCAGGTAGATTGAGAAACTGCTAAATGGACATTTTCCCGCGGCATGTCAAAAAGGGAAGTGCAGCAAGACACCTGACGCGGGGGATTGGAAAAGAAAAAGGATATATCAAGTATCGTTTCCAGAAGGATCAGGATTCCCAGAGGGGCGATAAAAAGCAGTTTCTGCTTCATAAAAGGCTGAATTTCCGACTTGCGGTCTAAAAAATTCAAAATCAGCCAATACCCGTATAACGCCGGCAAAATCAGTTTAAGAGAGCTTGCTATGTAAGATAAAGGTATATTTAAATTATGTACTCCAACAAGACACATGGCTCCCGGAATTGAAATGATCATACTATGCATGGTAAAAAACCATAAAGGGGCCATCAAAAGCTTTAAGAAAAATCCGACGGATAAAATGGTAATAAGAAGATAAACTTTTTTTTCCAGAAGATACTGTTCATCCGCATAACTGTTGATATCCCACTTTATCCATACATAGAACCCGTTATATGCAGCGATGGTTCCTATAAAGAGTGAAACAATTGAGCATACAAGATAGGTAACTATATAGTTGTTTATAATCATAAGTCATTACTGTAACTGCGTTTGCGAAGATATTTTGCCCGAATCAAAAAAAACCATCCGGTCAATCAGTTTTACAATCTGCGGTTGCGAGTCGTGAAAAGATATAATGATTGTTTTACCTTTATTTTTTAGCTTTTCCAAAATAGCAATTACCATTCCGGCATTTTTAATATCAATATTGGAAAGCGGCTCATCAGCCATAATAACCTCAGGATCATTAATCAGCGCCCGGGCAACAGCTGCCCGTTGCTGTTCACCTCCGCTTAATTCATTGGCAAAAAAATCTGCCCTTGTTTCGAGATTTAATTCTTCCAGTAAGTTCATAGCCCTTTTTTTTCTTATTTTATCAGAAACTCCCATCGGTAAAAGAGGAATAGAAACATTTTCCCAGGTTGTGTATCCCGGAATCATATTGAATTGCTGAAAAATAAAACCGAATTTTTCTCTTCTTATTGCTGATAAAAAATGATCCGGCAAATGGGATATTTCCTGGTCTTCCAGAAAGAGCCGCCCGCTTGTGACTCTTGTTAAACAGCCGGCGATGTTCAAAAAAGTTGTTTTACCTGAGCCTGAAGGGCCGTTCAGCAGCACAAATTCTCCCTGTTTGATTTCAAGAGAAACATTGTCAAGAGCTCTGATTTTCACCTTTCCTGACCGGTAGCTCTTTGTTACATTATCCAGCCTGATCATGAGTGTATTTTCCGTTTGTTCCCTATTTTATGTAGGGGCGGGTGTTCTGAACCCGCCCCTACAAATCCCGTAGAGACGCAAAATATTGCGTCTCTATATTTTTCCCCGATCCCTGGCCGCTAAAATCTATTTCCTTATCGTATCATCCGGATCAACTATACCGGCAAGCCATGCAGGAATGGCGCTTATTGCCGTTATGGGTAGTACTCCCAAAATAAAAAGAAGTACTATGGACATAAAATCACAATGCACAGGAACGGGAAATTTTGGATAAATACTGGCGCAACCCAGGCAGTAGCCTGATATCCCGGGAGTATTCATCAGAGCATAGACAAACCCGGCAAGAATCCCGGCTGATGTTCCTCCTACACCCAGAATCAGAGATTCCATCATTTTCATTTCAATGATTTCTCCTGTTTGCCATCCAACAGCCTTTAAAATCCCAATTTCTTTTCCCATATCTACACTTATATGGGCTGATTGCGCCCAGACCAAAAGAAGGACGGTTACCAGAAGTATAAGCCACATTGCCTGGAAAGTTCCTCCTCTGCGGCCAAAAGCTTCCTTTACCAGATCGGTCAGCGCCTTACCTGTCAGTACTCTTATATTCCTGAAGCTGCCGGCAATTTCTCTTGCTACCAAATCGGCATTTTGATGATTATCTGCATATACCAGGAGATCGGATGCCTCATTTTTTTTGTAGTTAAAAAATTCCGCGGCATCTTCCATAGAAACAAGGATAAGATCGGTACTGTAAATTTGCACTGTGTTGTTAAAAATTCCAACTATCTCAAATTCACCCTTATTTCCCAAAGTATCTTTTATCTGAAGCCAATCGCCAACATCGGCGCTGAATTTTAATGCTACCCCTTGACCCAATACAGCCTTATGGCGGTCTCCTGCGGCAAGAAAAGCTCCTTTTTCAATTGTCCATGGCAATTTAGAGCTGTAAGAAATGTTTTTAAGATCCAGACCCATCATGGTAAAGGCTGTATCAACTGATCCGAACTTTAAGGGAAGGTATCCCCATACCCTGGCAATTACCTTCTTCACATGGGGTATTTCTTCTATCTTTTTTTTTAGTTCTAAAGATATTTTTCCCACCCGCCCGGCTTCTATTGCCTGAACGGTTACATCGGGGAGAAATATTTTGGCTGTTTGCGCATCTTTTATAAAGCCGCCTCTTGTAAACATCATAAAGGAAACTGTGGCCATAACAAGGATGAGTGGAATTAATATGGCAAGAGATTTTCCCCTGTAGCGGACAATATTTTGATATGCCATCAACAAAAGGTTTATGTGTCCGGCCGTTTTATTCATTTCTTTATCACTTTCAGGGTAAAGATCTTTTCATGACTTATCCCCGGCGTGACGACAACATCACAATCGGAATGAAAACAGAATCCTCCGGGTAAATCACTGCGGCGGGCATATATACCTTCCGAAAGATTTCTTGAAGTGCAGCATTGAGCAATTATCGGGATAGCCGGCCCGCCTAAAGTTTCTATCAGGGCCATACGCATTTGAGTATTTTTAGAACTGTGATAATTTGTTAAAATACGATCATTGTACAAGTACAGCGCTATGAAAATAATAATTAAAAACAATATTCTCAGCAGATATTTTTTCGTCAGCAATTGTATAATCAATGTCTATTGCCTCCATTGCCGCCAGGTCAAAAAACATCCGATAGACAAATATCCTGCTCCCATCCCAATTAGTATTAAAGCCTGAGGCCAAAGAACATCGAAACCATTGCCCTTCTGAAAGATGCTGTTTGCGGCTATCATAAAGTGCGTGAATGGCAGACTAATGCTTACCTTCTGCAGAAATGGCGACAGATTTTCCAAAGGTGTTATGACACCACTTAAAAACAGGCTTGGAAAGGTCGATGCAAGCGATAAAAGTATAGCTTGCAGCATATTATTACAGATACTGCCTATCATTATGCCGATGCCAGAGGAGCTGATCAGAAAAAAGGCCATAAAAATAAAGAAAGTCAGAGGATTTCCTCTCATGGGAACATTAAACCAAAAGACAACAAGAAAAGAAAAAACAGAGGAAACCAAGCCTATTGTGAGAGGAGCCACTGTTTTTGCTATCAATAATTCCCAGGAACGGGTGGGAGTAACTAAAATCTGATCGATAGTGCCCCGTTCTTTCTCCCTTACAACAGCTGTGGAGCAAAGAACTATTCCTGAGACCAGACCTGCTATGGCAACATGAAAGATTACTACGTAGTAGAGGCTCTTTAGATCCTGATTAAAAAGAGCCCTTATCTTAACATCAATCCCGGGTACATGGGAAACAGTTATCCCCCTATTATTTAAGCGGCTAATTATGATATCCCGGTTTAATTCGCCGATGATTCGTTTGGCAAAACCGCCCCCCTGCCCGGCCTGGTTGGCGTCGCTGCCATCGCCGATGAATTGCAGGTAAGCAGGTCTTCCTTTCGCTAAATCGCGGGTAAACTCGGGAGGAATAACCAACGCCACATTTGCCTTACCGCTATCGAGTCTGCTTTTGACGTCTTCCATGGAAGCGGCATAGCTATCCAGATCAAAATATTCGGTGGATAGGAATTTTTCAATGACTTCACGGCTGGCAGCAGTACGATTCATATCATAGACAACGGTAGGCATGTGCTTGGCATCAAAGAAGAAGCAGTATCCGCAGAGGATTATACAGGCTGTATAAAAATAAAGAATCAAACTCATCGCCACCGGATCCCGATAGAAATGTATATATTCCTTTTTAATCAATCCCCAAATCCTGTCCAAGATTAATCTCTCCTTTAAATCTGCTTGTTTTTTACCCGCCAGGCGCTAAGCCCGAAGATGACAATGCAATAGATCACAAGCGCCAGGGCATCTTCCCAGTAGCTTAGAATGCCGGAACCTTTCAGAATCTGCGCCCGGCATATGCCGGTGTAAAACCTTGCAGGAAAAAGGCAGGAATAAAACTGCCATCCGGTAGGACTGTTTTCGACAGGCGCGATGGCGTCGGCAAAAATAAAAGCCGGCATCAGGGTAAAAATAATGCCTATTAAAAGTGCTGTAAGCTGGCTCCTTGTCATTGTGGAAATAAAGAAACCGATTGCTACCGTAGCAAAGGTCATAAGAAAAGTCGCCAATGCAAGGATAAAAGTGCTTCCCCTCAAGGGAAGCTCAAACCACCATAGTCCAAAGACAACCAAAAAATAGAAATCTAAGGTCAGAAGGATTACATAAGGAGCCATCTTGCCTATGATGTATTCATAAGAGTGGATGGGTGAAACGAATATCTGCTGGATAGAACCCGATTCTTTTTCCCTGACAATAGCCAGAGCGGATAACATGGGGACTATACCCATGATGGACAGGCTGAAAGCACCGGTAATGATGAAAGTAAGCCCACGAAGCGATTGGTTATACCAAAACCGTGTGGTAAGAACGATGGGCTCAAGGTCTGTGGCAATTCCCCGCTTTTTAAGAAAAGAGGCTACAATTTCCTCTGAATGTAAAGCGTTGATAGCGCTTAAGTAATTAATGATGTACTGGGCGCTGGTAAATTCCGAGCCATCGACCAATATCTGGATGTTGGCAGGAATATCCTTTTTGATCCTGCGCGAAAAATCGGCAGGGATGATGACGGCGCATTTGGTTTCGCCCCTGGACAATGAATTTTTTGCCTGCTCATAACTGGTCAGGTAATGTTTGATATGAAAAAATGGGGTGTTATCGATCACTTTAATATAATTTCGACTCTCCCGGCTATGATCCATGTCGAAAACCGCGACGGGCATATTTTTTAATTCAAAGCAGATGGAATAACCGGACAAAAAGAGCAAAAACATGGGCATAAAAAGGGCAAGGATAAGGCTTATGGGGTCACGTATAATATGGCGAAATTCCGCCTTCATTACTGTCGTTATTCTTTTCATGTACGCCATTGTTATTGCTCCCTGTCATCCAGCACATGATAGATAAAAACATCCTCCATGGAAGGTTGTATCCTGTTTATCTTTTCTACCATTATCCCTGCCGCCAGCAGATGTTCTATACTAAGCTCATTATCTTGCTTGTCCGTCAGAATATGAATCTTGTCTCCAAATAAGGTGGTCTGGCGTACGAAGGCAAGCTCAGCCAGCCGGCGGCTTGATTCCAGAACCGGGGGCGGGGCCTCTATTTCATAAAAATCGACGGCCAGGTCTTGCTTTAATTGATGTGGAGTACCCAGCGCCACGAGATTCCCTCCGTTCATCAAGCCAATAATATTACAACGTTCTGCCTCATCCATGAAATGGGTAGTCACGATTGTAGTTATTCCTTCTTCCGAAAGTCTATAAATTATATCCCAGAATTCCAGGCGGGCTATCGGATCCACCCCTGAAGTCGGTTCATCCAAAAAAAGCACTGCCGGTTGGTGCATAATTGCACAGCCCAGGGCCAGTTTCTGTTTCCAGCCACCTGCCAACTCGCTTGTCAGGTATTTCTCCTTTCCCAGCAGGCCTGCAAAATCAACAACCCAATCTTTCTTTTTTCTTTTTTCCTTTCCGCCCAATCCATAAACGCTTCCATAAAAATCCAGATTCTGGCCTACCGTAAGATCAGGATAGAGAGAAAAGAGCTGTGACATGTAGCCTATGCTCTTTTTCACCTGGCGCGGGTTAGTAGCAATATCAAAACCCCCGACTTCTGCCCTGCCGGAAGTAGGAGGTGTCAATCCGCATAGAATCTTGATCACGGTTGTTTTTCCGGCACCGTTAGGACCCAGAAGACCAAAAACCGTGCCCCTTGTCACTTCGAAACTTACATCATTTACTGCGGTAAAATTACCAAATTTTTTTATAAGAGAGAAAACCGCAATGGAACTGCCACCACTCTCCCCGGGGCAAGCAAATGGCACCCAGTCTTTTTTAGTCCTTTGCTTATCTTGCTCCTGCAGCAATGAGACAAAAACATCGTCCATGGTGGGTGTTGTTTCGGAATAATCCTCGACCATGATCCCGCGCGCAATAAGGCCAGCCTCGATAATCGCCAAGTCCTTTTCCGGCGTATCAAGAAACAAACGGATGCGATCACCATATATCTGGCCCGGTGTTGACAATTCGTCTCTTAATACACGGCAAGCCCGGTTTATCATGTCCGTCTTAATGGTACAGACCTTCCGTTTAATCTGCTTCTTCAGATTTGCAGGAGTATCACAGGCAATCACCTTACCTTCCTGCATCAGGGCAACCCTATGGCAACGCTCAGCTTCATCCATGTAAGGTGTAGAAATAATTATAGTAATGCCCTGATCGATGAATTCATAAAGTATCTTCCAGAGTTCGGTACGGGACAGAGGGTCAACAGCCGTGGTCGGTTCATCAAGGATCAACACCGAAGGAAGGTGGATCAGGGCGCAGCTTAACGCCAGCTTCTTTTTCATTCCTCCTGACAATTCGGCCGCCCGGCGATGCCTAAAAGGCTCCATACGGGAAAAGAGAAGCAGCCGTTCCTTCTGGCGCTGGCGGTCAGCTTCGGGTATATCGCGCAGGTCCGCCATAAAATCGATATTTTCCTCCACCGTCATATCAAGATAGAGGGTAAAATCCTGGGACATATAGCCAATAACGGAACGAACCCCCTCCGGCTCCACTTCCACATTATAATCACCCACGAACATCAGGCCGGAGCTTGGTGCCAGAATTCCGCAAAGCATCTGCAGAGTCGTGGTTTTGCCGGCACCATCGGAACCTAAAAGGCCGAATATCTCCCCTCGCTTTACTTTCAGATTAAGATCATCAACCGCCGTTACACGCCCGAATTTCTTTGTTAAAGACTCAACCAGCACTGCATAGTCTTTTAACCCTGTTATTTCCATGGACGGTTCTTATCCCACCTTAAGTTCACATCGGCCGGCATACCCGGCTTGAGAATCCCCTGAGGATTGTCAATCGCTACCTTTATCTTGTATACCATTGTGGAACGGTTTTCATTCATTTGCACGTCCCGTGGTGTAAATTCAGCTTTGGGAGCTATGAGAATAACCTTTCCGGGAAAATGCCGGTCAGGAAAGGAATCAACGTAAATGCGCGCCTCGTCACCTAATTTGATTTTGCCGATATCTCTTTGGTCTACATAGGTTTTGACATAAAGACTTGCCAGATCAACTACGACCGCCAAAGGCGTGCCTGGAACCACATTTTCACCAAGTTCAATCGCCTTATCGATCACCGTGCCTTTAACCGGACTATAGACAAAGGTATCTTCAAGCATGGCCTCAATTTCATTTTTCTTTGCCAGAACGCCGTTTAAAGTCGATCCGGACATGTTCTCGGCTCTTTTTGCCGTCGCAATCTCCCGGCTCAGGGTGACCACATCATTTTCTTTAAGCCTGATATCCGTCAGCGAAGATTTTGCAAGGTCCAGACCAGCTCTTGCCACCTCATAAGTTTTTTTTATTTCATCCATCCGGCTTTGTGCAATAGACTTTTTCTCCGCTAAAGAAGAAAAACGCCGATAATCTTTCTCAGCCTTGCCGAATTCGGCTTCTGACTGGGCTATGCTTGCCTCAGATTGTTTTTTCACAAGCTCCAAAGCGATTCTCGCCCCGCTGATTCTGCTTTCCAGAACCATAACATCATCACCGGCTCTCCGCACCGCTTCCTGAGCCTTCGCCACTTCGGCGTCCGCATTGGCAATTTGTGCCTTGATCTGTTCCGCATCGATTTTAGCAATAAGCTGGTCTTGCTGTACTTCCGACCCTTCTTCGGCATGCAGCTGAATTACCTGCCCCTTTACCTTGGAACTCAGGCTTACTTCCGTACCTTCCACCCAGCCGTGCAAACGCAAAAAGCCCTTGGGAACCTTTCCTTCGCTGATGACGGACATGTATATAGCAACAATCCCAAGTATAAAGAAGAAAACAACTGCAGGCAGGATAAACTTGTGCCCCGATGTTTTAGCTTTATCTTCTTCCATTACCGGCCTCCTCGTTTCGCGTTTTAGTATTAAAGCTCTCCCATTGCCCTTTTAACTCTTGCTATAGCCACTTGATAATCGAATCTGGCGCGGTAATTGTCCGTTCTGACCTGCGTTAAAAGAGTTTGAGCATCAATAACATCAGTGGCTGTCCCCACAAGGTCCTGATACCGGTCTCTGGTAATACGCAGATTTTCTTCTCCCTGCTCAATGGCTTTTTCCGTGGCCAGAATACGTTCTTTGGCTATCATAGCATCGTTTGCCGCTGTCCGATATTCTAACTTGATTTGTTCTTTCAACAGACGGAGTTTATCCTGATTTTGCACTTTAAATTCAACCGCCCTGCGATAGCTCGAAGTTGTCGCCAGGCCGTCAAAAATATTCATCTTTAAACCGATTGCGGCTGATGCAATAGTCTGTTCTTTGGCTCTGCTGTTTTCCATATAGTCAAAAGCAAGCTGTACAAAGATTTCCGGTGCGTAATTACTTCTACTGTCTTGTACTTCATATTTACTAGCATCGATAATTTTTTCCATCGCTTTTATTTCCGGTCTTGTTTCAACAGCTTTTTCTAAACCTCCAGTGGGTAAATCTTCTATTGGTTCCAATTTATCTTCCAGTTCAGCTCTGTATCCGGGTTCCTGGTTTATAAGAAAATTTAGAAGAAGCCAGCTGTTTTCCAACCTGTTTGCTGCAGCGAGTTTTTGTTGCCTGCTTGCCGCAAGCTTAACTTCAGCCTGGAGGAGATCGTTTAATGTCGATACGCCCTGTTCATAGAAGTCTTTAGATATTTGGAGATGTTGTGTAATCTGTGATACTTCTTCATCTGCTGATTTCAATATTTTTTTGCTTCCCATATCCCAT
>Ga0180732_1002159_pt1 | contig 10842 bp, 23 predicted proteins | sample KR11_01MetaG_FD_148674 | JGI IMG/M metagenome (GOLD analysis project Ga0180732, IMG submission 148674) | Groundwater microbial communities from the Olkiluoto Island deep subsurface site, Finland - KR11_0.1 MetaG | ecosystem: Environmental > Aquatic > Deep subsurface > Groundwater | place...
AATATGGCGAATGACATTTCGGGCATACCTCCGGCTCGGTCGCATTACGTGGAACCCACTTATGGCCGCATCTCCCGCACTCGAATCCCGCTAACTGTACCTTAGGCATGACTACGAGTATGTTCTAATTACTATATAAACCCTCGTAATACCTCGCTTCGATTCCCCCGGAGCGCATTAGCGTCGATTTGCGGGCCTCCGACCTTCCCGACCGCCCGATACTCGGTCGAACCCCCTATTTTGCGTGCAGTATGCTCACTGCTACCCCACAGGGTTGTAGGGTATGCTCGGCGACCATCGAAAACAGGGGTCTGTTGTTTTCCACTACCACCCCCACCCTATAAGTTGGTGTAACAGATATTTATATAACAGTTATAGGGTCTACGCGCCATCGCACGAATAGTAATATTACTGTTGTTAGTGCGGTGGTCATGCGCGGTCAAAACACCCCCCTTTTTTTGCAGGTGACTATCCGGAATGTGTCCCTTGGTCGGCAACGCATGATGCTCCTTCTTATACTATACATATATACAATATATATATTGTTATGTTGGTATGTCTATCCAATGTTGTACCCTGACGGTTGTAAATTATATATCGTTATATCGAAAAAGGCTTGTCCAGCATAGTAAATATGCGAACATGCGGAGGCGTACCGAAATTAGGCGCATCCTCTTGCGGGCGGCACACCCCCCGCCCCATCACCTTCGGAACAAGGGGGGTGTTTTGACCGCGCATGATGGGATTATTATGCGCGGTTTAGCTCCTGGGCATGACTTTAAATAGTGCGCCGCGCATAACCCCCAGCAATGGTAGATACTATATTTCGGGATGCCTCACCTTTGAGTTCGCAATACTTGCCGACAGTATTGCGAGGGCGAGAGGGGCAAGTGAAAGAAGTGGAGGAATTATTGGAAAACGCTACCGTAGGCAAACGTGCCAATGGATTTGTCTACGGCGGCTCGGGATTTGGCAAGAGCGCGACGTTGAAAGATGTTGTGAAGCGGCAGCCACAGCATCGTTTCCGTATAGTCTATGTAAATTGTAGTCTGCATAGGACGGCGGCGCTCGCAACGACGGGGGTGGCGGTGGAGTTAGGTTATCCGGCTCGTGGAATGTCGGAACCAATATTAACTCAATTAATCGTCGATAAGATGTTAGAGGACGACCGCCCGTTCATATTCATATTTGACGAAATCCAGGCGGTGCGAGATTCAGACCGGCTGATATATTGTTTTACAAGGCTTCACGAAGTCGCTAAAATGCCGAAGCTCCGGCATTGGGCGGTAATAGTTGCAACACCATCCCGAAGGTGGTTGAAGGAGTTAGAGGACAACCAAGAGGTCATGGCGTATAAATCTTGGTTGCCTGTGGAAATAGAGTGCCCTCAATATAATTATGACCAACTAAGGGCAATCTTAATGGACCGGCGGGAGGCGGCGTTCAAAGACCCATACTGCCCCGTTGAGGTGGTCAACGCAATCGCGGCCAGGGCGGTATTCCGAGGAGATGCACGGTGGGCGATAGAGATGCTGCGAATCGCGGGGGAGCGTGCAGACAAGGAATATCGCATTGTCGATGAGGGCGATGTATTATTTGCCGCGAGCAAAACAGAATCATACAAGATTTTGGACGACCTGGCCAAGTTTCCGACCGCCAACCACAGATTATATTTTAACGTAATTCTCCAAGTATGCGTCGTGCGTGCAACAACGCTCGATGTGTACGAAAGGTACGGCACGCATGTGGCGATTAATCAGTTGGGCGAACCTCTGTCAAGGCGTATGTGCCAGGAGATTGTCAAGTACCTTCAGGACAAAGAGCTTATAAAACTCGAAGCTAAATGGACTCCGGGGGTTCGCGGCAGCAAGGTATTCATAACCGTGCCGGAGGAAGTTCGCCGTGCGATAGAGGACAGTAAAGTTTTAAATTTAAACGGAGGGATAAAAAATGGATGAAGTGGCGGAACGCTTGATGGCGAATGAAGTGGCGAAGCTAATAAAGGCGGCGAAGAAGTTTGCGAATCGCGCCGAAGAACTCGGGAGGCCCACGGCGGCATCGAAGTTCCGCGCTGCGGCAGAGCAACTTGCGCAGGGCGAGCCGCACGTTGAAATAATTGCCACGGGGATGCCCTCGCCGGTCGTCCAAAATATGAATCATCTGATGGACATCATTCGTGAGTTGGAGCCGAATAATAAACTTGGGGTACCAATCGAAGAAATCACGCGTCGCGCCGCGCAGTTCGAAATACCTGCGGATAGAGTCGTGCCGCTCCTCAAGCGCGGCAGCCGCGATATGGGAATATACTCGCCCCGTGAGGGCTATTGGAAAACCTTTTAGGAGTTGGCATGAAACCAAAATTAGGTACGTTGATAAGGGCGTGCGAGAAATTGGAGAAGCAAGCGCACGACCTCGGAGAGTTCAAGGCGGCGACGGCCATCGGCTGTGCGATAGCGGACTTGAGGAACTCCGCCAACTACGTCGCGCCGGTATCCGCGCCGCCCACGCTGCCGACCGAGCGCGGAGTGGACAAGGACTTCGAGAGCGCGAACTTCGTCCGGTACGCGAAGGAAGCCTGCCATTACCGCGAAACATTCCAATTCATGCGGAAGTGCAATCACCCCGACAATCCGCCCGACCCGGCGGGTCATCGGGCGTGCAAGGAGTCCACGTGCCCCCTCATCAAAATGGCGAACGCGGCGAACAAGGGGGCGACCGATTGAAAGACAGGGCGGACGAGGAGGCGATGAGGCGATTGCGGGCGGACAGCGAAATGCGGTGGGCGAACCTCCTGCAAGACCTGACGTGGACGGGGGCGAGGCACGGCGAAGCGTGGCCGATGTCGGAGCCGGGGCTGATGGTGTTCTCGGCGCTTGACAAGCGCGTGGGCATAGTGCACAACGAGGCTCATGTGCCGGGGTCGCCAGCGGGGAATTTCGCGGCGTTCGTCATTCTCGTGCGGACGTTGAGCAAGCACTGGAAAGGCCCCGACATAACGGACAAAATCATGGCGTGCTCGCAGGATGACGCCAACAAACGCAAGAAGGCGCAGAGCGCGGTCAAGCGGCTGCTCGCGGCGGCGAACGAGTTGAGCGAACTGCTGCGCGACGACCTCGCGCTCGGCAAACGCCATAAAAAAGGAGTTGCGCAGAATATCGCGGAGCTTGAAAAGCGCGGCCTGGTCACGAAGAAAGGCGGCCAGTATCGGGTTGTCGGGCAGGACGACGAGAAGGGACAGGGGCCATCAATGTACGGGTGATAAAAATGATGCAAACGTTGGAGAAACTGAAAAAGGGATTAACAATATGCAAGGAGATGGAACAACCGAGCGGGAAATCCCACGTCCTTTAGGTGTGGGATGAAAGCGAGGAAATCTATTTATATGGGCGCAATCATATAGGATGATATGAGGTTGGCAAAGTTAGAGTGTTTACGGTGTGGTCATTCGTGGTGGCCGAACAAACCAGAGCTGCCGAAACAATGTCCGCGTTGCCACTCACCATATTGGAATCGGGAGCGTAAAAAGAAATGAGGGCGTGCAAGTTCCGAATCTATCCGAACAAAACCCAGGCGCGGGAGATGCAAAGGCTCCTATGGATTGAAAAGAACTTATGGAACGAGCTGCTGGAACATACCAAACAGATGTATGAGGACTATGGTATGTTTGCGTCAAGGCTCTCGATGCAAGTCATGGTCAAAGGCTCGGGGCTGTATGCGCAAACCGCCCAGGATATTGCGCATCGGATAGACCGCTCGACCAAGAGATTTCTCCAGGCGCGGAAGCGTGGCGAGGACGTAGGATTTCCGAGATTCAGAAGCATCAACCGCATGAAAAGCCTGTATTATCCGCAATATGGCTTTGCGTTGAACGACAAGAAGCTGAAAGCCACGCCGTTCGGAGAGATACGCATCGTCCAGCACCGAGCGATGGTGGGCGAGGTCAGGACGATGGCATTGAAGCGCGAGGCAAGCGGGAAGTGGTTTGCAGTATTTACAGTCGAGGAGCCAGAGGTCGAGCCAATCATCAACAATGGCACGGAGATTGGCATTGATGTCGGGCTCAAGAGTTTCGCGGTCACAAGCGAAGGCGAAACGATAGCCAACCCGAGGCACTATCGGAAGAAGGAGAAGCGGTTGGCGGTCTTGCAGAGAAGGATGAGCGCGAAGGAGAAGTTTGGAAGGAATTGGAAAAAGGCGAAGGTAGAGGTGGCCAAGCTGCACGAAAGGATAGGAAACGCAAGGTCGGACTTCTTGCATAAAGAGAGCAATCGCCTGGTTCGCCAGCACTCTTTGATAGTGTTGGAGGACTTGGACGTGCAAGAATTGGCAGGAAAAGGATATGGGAAGTCAATAAACGATGCCGGGTGGACAAGGTTTGCGAGTATGCTGGACTACAAGGCTGAAAGTGCTGGTAGTGTGGCGATGTTCGTTGAAGCCGCCGGAACGACAAAAACCTGTCATCGTTGTGGCGGCGTCAAAGACATGCCACTTGAGGAGCGATGGTATCATTGCCCCAAGTGCGGCATGGTCGAAGGACGAGACTTGAACGCTGCAAAGAACATACTCGCAAGAGCTACGGCGGGACACGCCGAAAGTAACGCCTCGGGAGATGCACAAGCATGTGCGTCGTAGAACGAGGAAGCCCACACCCTTTCAGGGGTGGGAGCAAGTCACGAAAGGAGTTGCGCAGAAGGTGAATGAGCATGGGGATGATAGAGGAGCTAATCGGGGACCAGTTGCCGAGCGACGACGACGTGCTCGCGGGATTGCAGAAGGCGATGGGGGAGGGCAAAAAACCGTGCGACCTGCTGAAGCGAGGATATGACGAGAACTCGTACCTGCGGGCCATCATCCGCAAGTACCCGAAGACGTTGGCGTTTCTGGCGGCGCATCCAGACTGGCTTCAGAGCGACATCAACCGCCTGCTGCCGTACCTCGTCACGCTCGCTAACTTTAGGGGGTAAAAAGCATGGGTGAAGTCAGAGTCGAACAAATGCGGATAGACTCGCAATCGGTAAGGAGAATAACAATCGAGGTCGATAAGGGCGGCTTCTTGCAGATTGCAGATTGGGTGGACAATATACGCAAGAACTGCGCCCTCCCCAGCGGTGGACTCGTCCTAACGAGCGCCACGCTCACGATGGCGGTGAAATAGTGACGGGGTACGGCACGTCGAAAACGCTGTTCCCCGAGTACCCGCCGCACCTAAACGTATGTCACTATGGGTTGGAGATAATCGGGAGAACGAACGTAGGCTCGCACATGTGGGGCATGAACAGGCCCGATAGCGACGTGGACATTTTCGAGATATATGTCGCGGAGACAAGGGATGTTCTGCTAGGGCACGTTCCGAAGTCCTACTGCGTAAAAGTCGAAGGAAAGAACGAGGACAAGGCGCAGCACGAGTTGGGTAAGGTAGTGAACATGCTGCTCGCGGGCAACGTGAACTTCGTGTGGGGGGTGTCGTCACCCGTGATAATCTACGACACAGAGACGTTCAGGACTTTGCGCGAGTTATGGTGGCAGCACAAGTCGAAAAATCTATATCACTCGGTTAGGGGATTAGCCTTGCACAACCTGAAGAAGCTCGGCGCGACAGGGATGACCGAAAAGAAGGCGCGAACGATTCTGAGAACCATTGAGATGGCTCGAACGTACCTCTCGCAGGGCGGCTCGGTTTTGTACTACCCCCACACGGAGTCTCTGCCCGGCGACTATCGCTCGCTAGAGGCGCACGTTCTTGAAAAACTTGACGACTTGGCAATGTGTTATGAGGGGTCTGGATTGCCGGAGAAGCTGGAGCCGTGGGAGGTTGTTCTGTTCGAGGATTTCCTGGTGCGCGAAAGGCTGGCGAGGGTAAAATGACCGACCAGTGTTATAAGAAGTTGGCAGGAAAAGGTATGCGACTGGACCGGGACGGGGGCCGGGAGCGGTACGTTTGCGTGAAATGCGGGCTCGTAGTATTGGAAATTTCGCGGGTGCCGGGCGAGTCCCTTGAATTTGGGGAAGGGTTTCCTGAGAAATGCGACTGTGGGAACGAGCTGACGGTACGAAGAACAGTCGTGAAGGTGTGGCCCTTAGTGTCCGAGTGGAAGGTGCGCTGATGGGACTTGAATCGTTCGACGGCGGCAATCGCCCGGAGCCTCCGAAATGGCTATGCCCCAGGTGCGGCGTAGCCAACGACTTTCATCAGGAGGTCTTGCGGGTTGCGAGGCTGGTGAAATCGCCGATGCGCTGTCAGAAGTGCGACCGCCCATCTGCGCTCTCAAAGTGGGAGGGCGCCAAAGGTGCGACGCAAAGCGAAGTAGCCGAAGCCGCCGAGGTCGATGACGGCGAACGCGACGAGCGGATTGACCGGGACGGTGAGGAATAATGTGGAAAATATGGGAGAACGAGGCGTGCAGGCTGTTGGCGCTCTGCAAGAACTTGGAGAAGCCGCTGGGCAGCGTCGTGGAAATTGCGACGAAAGATGACGTGGCGGAGCACCGGGCCAACAAGATGGGCGACGAGTTCGTAAGGCCGGAAACGATGTTCGACCGCCTTCAGAAATGCAGGTTGTGCAAATGCAAGCATCTGCGGCCGTATCCGGGGCAGGCCGAAGAACCGCCGTGCGCGAGGGGGAAGTAATGCGGCACAAGGTCGTGGCGGAGAAGTGCGCTGTTTGCGGCAAGAGATTGGTAGTTTCGAGATTCGCGGGCGAGAACGACCTCCGCAAGGAGTTGGACGGCCTCAAGTGCTTTGATTGTCGAGGGCTCCACTCGCTCGCCTGGAGGGTGTGGATGGGGTGGCCGAAGGAGTCGCCATGATGCCGGACGATTTGCCGGACATAGCACCGGCCTTCCTGGGCAACGAGACACTAAAAGAGTTCATACTGTACTCGATGCTCGTGTTCGACGAGAACGACGTGAGGGGCACGCTCGCGCCAGTGGTCATCATCGCGGAGAGCGGGGGCGGCAAGACGGAATTGTTATTCTCGTTGGAAGGCGGGCTGGGGCCGGACGTGAGCATTTGGGGCGTGGATTCCATTACCGCTCCATCGTTGAAGGGCATGATGAAGAAGGGCAAGGTCAGCCGGGGCCTGCTCACTCGCGTCAGTTGCTTTGACGAAATAAACAAGTGGGCGGTCAATCTGTGCGAGGGCGTTTTACTTCCGGTCTTTGGCGGAGAGCACGGCAAGCGGATGAGGGAGGGCGAGGTCTACGACACCAGCAGTTTTAAAACAGTCCCCGTGGGAACGCTGCTGCCGAAATGGAGGGACTTCGAGGGGGACGGCAAGAGCGCCGCAAGACGCACGCACACGCTTGAGCAGTTGCTTCGCAGGTGCGTAATCATGCGGCTGGAGAGCAGCCTTGAGAACGAGCAGATGAGCGACGAGTATTTGCAGATGTGCATGTCCCAGGTGTTCTCCAACGTGGTGTACGAGCGCAAGGTGGATTTTGCAGGCCACAGGGAGAGATTCGACCGGGTGCTGCGCTACGCCGCCAAGACGGACGACGTGGCCTTCGACCTCGACGACTTGAAGAAAACCAAGAAGATGATGAACGAGGCCAGAAAGCATATTGTCCTATCCGAGAACGTCCGGTACAGCGAGGAGTTCCCGAAATTGTGCCTCAAGCTCGCCAAGGGCCGGGCGCTGGCGCACTTGCGGGATTGGGCGGACTACAAGGACATGGAGTACATCGTGAACATGCTCACCGCGCACGCCAAGCGCGTCGGCATGTGGGAAGGCGACAAGTGCAAAATCACGGGCGACCAACAGACCGAGTGCGTCTGCGACGAGTGTATGGACCGCAGAGAGAAGGAGATGGCCGAGCGCGTCAAGAAGGCCACCGACGGCAAGGTATTTGACGGTCAAAAGTGGGTCAAGGTCAAAGAGGAGAAGCCAGAGGAGAAGAAAAAGGGGGAGTGAGCCAGCCAGATGGCGGAGAGGACGTGGGTGGGCGAGGCGCAGGCGGGCCTCATGCTCGCCCTGCTCATCCGGGCGATGGACCAGGACACGCCGTACAACGACTACGAGGACGCGCAGACTGCGGCCAGGATGCTCTACAAATGGGCGCGAATGTGCCACGTCGAGTTCTCGGCATTTGAAGGCAAGACCATCACGTTCTACGATGATAAGGGCAAGCTCGTGGACGCCATCGTCGGCTACGGCTCGCGGGGCAAGTGGTCGCGGCACGGCCTCACGCGGTACAGCCCGTAAGGTTTAAATACGCCCTACAACCTTGTGGGGTGCATTATGGCAGGAATCGCAGGCTCGGAACGAAAGCTCGCGGGTTTGTCGCCGCTGGAGCGCAAGATGTTCGAAACGACGGGTTACGACGACCCGGCGGGCGTCTTGGGCGACGGCGTGTACACCTATCGCAAGCGGTTGGCGGTCAAGATACCGAACTTAATGGTGGACGTGTTCATCGTACTCAAAGGCTACGACAATCCAGAAGGCATATTGAACGACTGGCCGGACATTGAACCGCTTGTTGAAGTGTCCTGGATTAAATACATCGAGGATTTACATCGGGAGAGCGAGCGCATCCTGAAAAAGCTCGGTCGGCTGCCGCCGGAACATTGAAATAGGGCATTGCGTATGTCATCTAACATGCCTATAAAGAAAGTCGTGATGGTGACTGAGGAGATGGCCGAGCGCATCCGATTGGCCGTGGCGTTGGGCCACGCATTATCGGAGGCGGAGATAATACGGCAGGCGCTCGACGAGCATCTTCCGTCGCTCGAACAACTCAGAGAAGCGAAGAAGTTGAAGGCGCAGTACATTGGCGACGGCAACCGTTACGCCCGGCCAGTAAAAAAGAGGGGGAAGAAGGCGTGATGGTATCCTCCTCCGAAGATAGGAAAGGCAGCGCGAAAAGGGCTCTGGTGTCTAAGGGTCAGGGCGCGGGTTGTTGCGTACCCCGTGGGCTTTCTTCTGAATCACAGGAATGTGCATTCAATGGGGCTCAGGGGGACCGTGCGGCAAACCCTGAACACGGCGTCCAAGATACGCCCACCGTGTTCGCGTATGCTCCTAAAATTTCGGAGGGGGAGTGGAAATATCCGGTGATGCTGGATTACGACAAGGGCCTTGACGAGCGATGGCAGCGCGTCGCGTTCGAGCGGGGCGCGAGCTACGCGACGATTTACCGGACGCGAGAGAAGCATTATAATGTGGTCCTCTATTTCGATAGAGTCATACCCCGCGAGGAAGCGATTGAAATCATGATGGAGGCGGGCTGCGACCCCGGCTACATCGCCGTGGTGAAGCGGAAGGGCCTGGGGATGCGAATCACGCCAAGGCACGAGAACGGCCCGAACGGAGCGAGGACGGTCCCGGAGCGCGTCAAGGTCATGGAGTGGACGCGATGATGCTCGACCCTGCAACGAAACGCACGAGGAAGGCCGTAAAGGGCGCTTTGCGAGGCGAACGGCGGCGGGCGAAGGTTCAGCAGGTGGCGTGCGTCCGATGCCACCAGAAGCGACGCAGGATGGCAAAGCACGAGGTCGCCGTGATTGACAACACGACGCGCCCGGCCTGGTGGCCGTTATTTCCCGACGGTGCACCCACGCACTTGTTGAACGGGCTACTTTTACAGGCGACGGGATTGCGTTTGAAAGGGCTGGTGCGCCGCATCGCGTTCGGGCGCGTTTGCCTCGGATGCCTGACGCACGACGAAGCCATTGCGGAAGGCTTGCGGGGGGCCACATAGATGGCGACGATGTACTTGGTTCGGAATCCAGAGCAGCCGCAGCAAGAAGTCGCGCTGTTCTGGTTGCGGAGCGACGCGGAGGAGTATATACGGTTTCGCAACGCGGGACGCGGGGATAGATTCTTCTGGTTCAAAGAGGTTCAGGTCGAGGGCAAGGTGGTCACTTGACACGAAGCACGAAGGAGTTGAGAAGGAAAGCACTACTGGCGATTCGCGCCGCAACCTACGGTGAAATGGCCTCCCAAAAAACGAGGGGCGGGCATAATATATTTGAGAGGAGGAAGCGATGAGCGAAGTGACTAGATGGAAGTGGGCGGCAAGGGCAGAGCACATATTTCAAGGACTTATGTTGGGCATCGCAATCGGTGTATTCATCACAACGATAATCTTCGAGGTGGTCACTTGAAAAAATTGATTGGGTTCGCTGGCGTAGGCGATGGCGAGGTGCAAGTCGTACTCGACAAGGAGATTCTATCGACCGTAGCCACCGAAGTCAAGGCGGGCCGCGAGTGTTACACGCTGCATATGGACATCCAGGAGTTGCTCCGCCTGGTCGATTGGACAAGCTCGACCAAGAGCGTGCGTGTCGAGGCGGAGGTCGAGTCTTGAGGCGAGGGGCGGCGGCAGTCCTGGCGTTGCAAGCGCCGATAATGGCAACGCTCATCGAAGAAGCGGTGGGGGCAGTGGAAAAGACAAAGGCGCACAAGGCGCGCGTAGAGGCCAACAAGAGGACAATCGAGTGCTGCCAGGAAAGGCGGTTTGGCAAGCCGGAGTGCCCGGACTACGAGGCGGTATGCGCAGTCAAGAGGGAGTGCGACGCCGCGCTCGAAATGCTAAAGGGGGGAAAAGGATAGATGTACTGGACGTTGAAGCGGATAACGGTGGACGACAAGGACGGGGCGGTGTTCGAACTGCCGGAGGGCGCGGTGGTGCTCGGCTCGGAGAACTTCATGGCGATGTCGGCAGGCCGGGCGAATCCGCGCAGGGCAATATCGTACATGGTTCCCGGCAACAAGCCAGCGGTACTTCAGGGAAGGAAGGTGGTCGCGTGATTGGAAAATGCCTTAAATGCAACCACGCCCACGACCTCGGCAGCCTCGGCTACACGGCGGATGAGGCTTTGAGCATCTTGAGGGAGGAGGGAAAT
>Ga0180732_1002160_pt1 | contig 10837 bp, 9 predicted proteins | sample KR11_01MetaG_FD_148674 | JGI IMG/M metagenome (GOLD analysis project Ga0180732, IMG submission 148674) | Groundwater microbial communities from the Olkiluoto Island deep subsurface site, Finland - KR11_0.1 MetaG | ecosystem: Environmental > Aquatic > Deep subsurface > Groundwater | place...
ATTCTAATGAAAAAAGTTTTGAAGCAAAGCGATGAAATAAAAATCTTGGCGAAAAAATATTCCGTCTATAAAAACTTTTTGTATTTAGGCAGAAAATATAATTATCCGATTGCCAAAGAAGGCGCTTTGAAACTGAAAGAAGTCGCCTATAAAATCCACGCCGAAGGATACGCGGGAGGAGAAATGAAGCACGGGCCGATCGCGATGATTGACGAGAATTTTCCCTGCTTTTTTATCGCGCCGTCCGATAGCGTCTATGAAAAGATGTGGAGCAATATGGAAGAAGTGAAAGCTCGCAAGGGAAAAATTATCGCCATTGCCACGGAAGGAAATAAAAATATAAAAGACATAGCGGACGATGTGATTTATATTCCCAAAACTCTGGAAATGCTCACCCCGATTCTAACCGCCATCCCGCTTCACCTTTTCGCCGCTTATGTAGGAATTGAACTCAGGCTTAATATAGACAAGCCGCGGAATCTGGCAAAAAGCGTGACGGTGGAGTGATTAGTATTTAGTATGCAGTATTAAGTATTAAGCAATTTAATATTTTAACATTTCTGAAATACTGGTTCCGCTCTCAAATGTTGGCTCTATTCTCCCGAGTGGAGCCTTTTGTGAAGTTTAGGAAATCTGTCTCTCAACGCAAAGTATTAAGCGAATAGAATTTGTCATTGCGAGGGAGTATCAACGACCGAAGCAATCTCGCAGTTATTAAAACAAACCAATATTATTTTTACATTTTATCGCTGGAGTGGGAATAAGAGATTACTTCGCTGATGCTCGTAATGACAAGTTCTTGCTAAAGGCAAATTTTGTAAATTATTTTTTTACAGGTTAAAACCTGAACTCCAAGCCAAAAAAAACGATGAAATTGTTATTTCATCGGTCGCAATGCGACTAACTATCTTGATCCTCTATTTGTTGCCCGCTTATAAGAAGATCAAATTTTCTGCATGCCTCTTCTCCCTCTTTTAAATCCTCCCGAATCGTAGTTCCAGCAAAAAGCCGATCATCGGTAATCTTATCAACCGCTACGGCTATCTCTGGATCTATATTAGTGCTTGAACCAAATCTCAACAAATTACGCAGGTGTCGGTCATTTCCCTCGCTCGCTAAAATTTTTTTAGCCGCCGCTTTTTTTATCTGCGCAGGACTTAACCCTACGATTAGTAGTGTATCCAGATCATCGACTAACTCCAAGCTATCTGGTTCCAGTCTGCTGCCTTTTTTTATCACTAATTTTTCAGCAATTTTATCAACTAATAATTGCCTTATGTCGCTCGGGGCATTGAGCGAACCCAGAGCATGTTTCAGCTCTTCTTCTGAAAAAGTGTCAACAAATTGACTTACTTTTTCCTTTATGTCGTCGGATATTTTTGCATATGTTCTTTCAGCCATTTTAATCATCTCCTTTTATTTATAATATTATGGCCGTCATTTAAAACCTGCCCAAACAGCCGTTAAATAACCGCTATAATATTGTTTTTTAAAAGAACAAGCCACCGCGTTTTTGGGCTACATTGCAATGTAGCATAGATTTAAAAATCGGTCAAGGGCAACTAAGAAAATCAGCAGACCATATCTATCTATAAACACAAAACGCTCCAGTCAGGATACGGGAGCGAACAGAATTTGTCATCCCGAGCGAAGTTTTGGAGCCTCAGCGACAAAACGAAGCCGAGGGATCCCTCTTAATATCGCATAAGATAATTATCAAAGCTAAACCCGAATTAGAGCGATTCCTCCGCTCCGCTTGCTCATACTTCGCTACGCTCCGGTCGGAATGACAAATTTTTATTAAAGACAATTTCCGCGAATTATAATTTCTAAACGAAAAAGCAGGCTGTGTAGGTCCGCTTCTATATAAAAATCTTCAGCAATACAACAGTTTAATCAATCTCCACCCTTTCTATCTCCGCGCCCAAATTTCTCAATCGCTCTTCAATCCTTTCGTAACCCCTATCAACCTGTTCAATTTTATCAATCGTGCTTTTTCCGGTGGCGAGGAGGGCGGCGATAATTAAGGTAGCGCCGGCGCGGAGGTCAAAGCTGGTGATATCTTGGCCATACAGAGGAGTCGGACCTGTGATCAAAGCTCGATGCGGATCGCAGATGATGGCGTTTGCTCCCATTTTGTTAAGCTCGTTTATATAAGCCAGCCTGTTTTCATACATTGTGTCGTGAATAAGCGTCGTTCCTTCCGCTTGCGTCGCCAGAACCGCGAATGGCGCTTGCAGGTCCGTGGGGATTCCGGGATATGTTCTGGTTTCTATTTTTCTTATGGCGTTATATTTTGACGCCGGTTTTATCAGAAGCTTATTTTCTTTTATCTCAATATTCGCCCCGATTTCTTTCAACTTTTCAATCACCAAATCCAGCTCGTGGGGATTTACATTATTAATTTCCACATCTCCTTTGGTCGCGATGGCGGCGATGGCGAAAGTTCCCGCTTCAATCGGGTCGGGAATGAGTTTATGTTCCGCGCCGTGAAGAAAATTCAGAGAATCTTTTTTTCCTATTCCTTCAATTTGAATCGTGTGCACGCCCAGCCCTTTGACGCGCGATCCCATTTTATTGAGAAATCTCGCCAAGTCTTGGACATGAGGCTCAATGGCGGCAATTTTAATAACAGTCGTCCCTTCCGCCAAAGTGGCGGCCATCATCAGATTTTCCGTTGCCGTGACGGAAAATTCTCGGAGAACTATTTTTTTTCCGATCAACCGATCGGCTTCAAAACAATAAAATCCATTTTCGGGAGTGATTTTCGCTCCCAGCGCTTCAAGAGCGTCAAAGTGAATTCCCACAGGCCTGGCGCCGATAATGCATCCGCCGGGCTGTTTTGTTTTGAATTTTTTAAATCTCGCCAGCAAACTTCCTAAAAGCAAAATAGACGATCTCATATGCCCCACGATTGAAAAATCCATTTTTTCAGGATCAACATTGTTTCCGGCTTTCACTCTCAATTTTCTTTTTTCCAGCCATTCTATTTCCACTCCCATACTTTTTAAAAGCTCAATCATTTTCAAAACATCGTCAATTAAAGGGATATTATCTATCACACAAGACTCTTTTGTCAAAAGACATGCCGAAAGAATGGGAGTCGCGGCGTTTTTTGAGCCCATTACATCAATCTTTCCTCTGAGCGGTTTTCCGCCATTTATAACGAATTTTTGCATATTAATTAAATTGTTAAATTGTTGAATTGCTAAATTGTTAAACTTATTTAACGCGCCTTGTTATTTGCGGTAATTTAATGATATAATAGATTTAAGCCGATGGCAAGGAGAATAAAATTTAATTTTATGAAAATCCTATTTACAGGCGGGGGGACGGGCGGGCATATTATGCCTGTTTTGGCGGTGGCGGATGAGATTAGAAAAATAAGCGAGGATTATATTAAAAATAAACGATCTTATTCTAATATCTCCCAGTCTGGAGCTATAAATCCAGCAGATGAAAAATTGGAATTTATGTTTATCTGTCCAGAGAGCGATTTTAATAAGGCAATTTCCGGCGCGGGAATAGAAGTCAAAACCATAAAAGCCGGGAAATTAAGGCGATATTTTTCGCTGGAAAATTTTATGGATATTTTCAAGATATTTTTTGGCGCAATCCAGTCTTTATATTTTGTTTATAAATTCAAGCCGGATATAGTTTTTAGCAAAAGCGGGTTTGCCAGCGTTCCGCCGATTGTCGCTTCATGGATTTTAAGGGTGCCGATTTTCAGCCACGAGTCGGATATTGTTCCGGGCCTTGCCAATAAAATAATTTCCCGCTTCGCGGACAAAATATTTATTTCTTTTGAAGACACTGAAAAATGTTTTCCCGGCAAAAAAACTGTTTGGACGGGCAGTCCGATAAGAAAAGATATTTTAGAAGGAGATAAAAATAAAGCCGGAGAGATTTTTAATTTAAAAGAAAACATTCCGACAGTTTTGGTTTTTGGCGGAAGCCAAGGGGCGCGAAAAATAAATGAGATTGTTTTGAAATCGCTTCCCGCGATTCTTGAAAAATATCAAGTGATTCATATTTGCGGAATGAAAAATTATGAGGAAATAAAAAGCATGTTTGACAAAAAGGAGCTTAACTCCGAAGTTTCGGAGTTAAGCTCCTTTTCGTCTCATTTAGCAAATAAAAGATATAAACTTTATCCTTATTTAAGCGACAGGCTGAAAGACGCTTTCGCGCTGTGCAATGTTATTATATCTCGAGCCGGCGCGAACAGCCTTTTTGAAATAATAGCGCTGGAAAAGCCGAGTATTATAATTCCGCTTCCGACTTCCGCCAACAATCACCAACATCAAAACGCAGAATTTTTTGCCAAGAAGGGAATGATAACCTTGTTTAAAGAAGAAAATTTGACAGAGGATATTTTGGCAGGAGAATTATTTAAATTATTGCAAGAAGATGATTATAGGGGTAATATGATAAAAAAGATGAAAGAATATAATCGCAACGAAAAAAATTCCGCTAAAATCATAGCGGAGGAAATAATTAATATCATATCAAACAAATGAAAAAAATTGTAACAATCGGCGGGGGAACGGGAACATTTAATATTTTGCTGGGGCTTAAAAAATACGACTTTGATATTTCAGCGATTGTTTCTATGGCGGACAGCGGGGGAAGCAATAAAGTCATTCGCGATGAATTTGGAATTCTGCCGACGAGCGATGTCAGGCAGTGTCTTGTTGCTTTGGCGGACGAGGGAAATGACGATTCACAGAATTTGATGCGAAAACTTTTTATGTATAGATTTAATGAAGGAAGGGGGATTAAGGGAATGACATTTGGAAATCTTTTTATGGCGGCGCTGGCGGATATTTTGGGAAATCAGATGGAAGCGATCAGAAAAACAGGAAATATTTTGAAAATCAAAGGCAAGGTTATTCCAGTCACAAATTCCGATTCAAATTTAATCGCGGAATATGAGAACGGTTTGATAGTCAAAGGCGAGCACAATATAGACGAACCAAAGCATAACGGAAAATTGAAAATCAAAAAAATATATCTTGATCCGGTATCAATTGCTAATCCCGAAGCGATTAGCGCTATAAAAAAAGCCGATTTCATTATCATCGGTCCGGGAGATTTATATACCAGCCTTATGGTTAATTTTGCCGTTGACGGAGTGGCTCGGGCTGTTAAAAATACAAAAGCTAAAATTGTTTATATTATGAATATTATGACCAGCTTCGGAGAAACTTACGGTCTTTCCGCGTCTTGCCACGCGGACATTATTGAAAAATATATGCAAGATAGAAAACTGGATTATATTCTTTTAAATTCAAAAAAACTCCCTGATGACATTATCAAGAAGTATGAAAAAGAAAATAACTATCCGATTGAAGATGATTTAGATAAGGGAGATAAGCGGATTATTAGAGCTGATTTTTTAAGCAATGAAAACATAAAAAAAGACAAGGCGGATGTCCTGCAAAGAAGCTTGATCAGGCACAGCGGGGAAAAAATCGCGCGAGCGATAGAAAAGATAAACTTGAAAATTTCCTCCTAAAATCAGGCAAGCAGAGAGGAGAGAGTTTTTTCGCTATAAATTCAAACTCGCCAAAAAGCGAATTAAAATTCACCGCGATTCTGCCTGCCTGGCTTTAGAAGATAATTACATTAACATAAAAAATTGACACTGAATTTTTAGGGAGTATAATGGAAATATAAAATATGATAATAAGTTTTAATTTACAATTATGCCTAAAAAATCAACTAAAAATATTAAAAATAAAAAAACGATTAGAAAAACAGAGAAAAGCGGAAATGAAAATATTGAAAATCTTTTAAAGAAACAGACAGAAGCCATTCTTAATGTTATGGACAAAAAGCTGGAAAAACAGGCTGCGACTATTCTTAATGTTGTAGACAAGAAATTGGAAAAACAAAGTTCGGATATTCTTGGTATTATGGATAAAAGATTTGAAGCGATGGATAAAAGATTTGAAGCGATGGATAAAAGATTTGAGATAACGGATCAAAAAATACTGAGGCTAGAAGATACAATGGATAAAAGATTTGAGGAATCGGAAGCAAAATCGGATCAAAGATTTGACAGGATTATGACTAACCTTGATCTGATTTTGAAAAGGGTCACGGATACTGACGACGAGGTTGAATTTATCAAGCTTGATATCAATCGGATTAAAGTAGTTGTCAAAGAAAAATTAGGCGTGAATTTGATGTGATTTATTTTTTCTAAATTTATATACTATATTGCTGGCTCCATACTTCCGCCCAAGGCGGACAGACCTGGCAGGCTGTCTAATAATTGGAATTTACCCTTTAGGGTTTCATAAAGCATCGCTTGTTTAAGCCATTTTTTGAAATCCTAAAGGATAAATTCCGTATATTTGGGACTTATTAGACAGCCTGCCGTGTGGAGCCTTTTGTAATTTCGCTTCTGTTATTGGTTCAATGTCTCTGACTTGAACCATTTATTTCTCATTTTCAGCTTTTCGCTATTTCCCGTTTTTCTAAATCCGCAATGTTGTCATCCTGAGTATTATCGAAGGATTGCGGACTTGGAAAAAAAATTGACTAAATTTACAAAGTAAAATATAATAAAAACATAAGATTAATCTTTAATTGGAAAATTATGTTGACTTATACTGTGGAATTAAAACCTCAAAAGGAAGGCGGCTATACCGCGACTGTTCCCGCTTTGCCCGGCTGTATTTCCGAAGGCGGCACCATGGAGGAATCGCTGGAAAATATCAAAGACGCCGTTGAAGGCTATATTAAAACGCTTGTTAAGCATCAGCGGAAAGTACCTGTGGAATTTTCTGATTTTCGCCAAGTTGAAGTGTTTCAGAGGCAAAGCAAGAGAAAATTATTGAATAATTCTTTATCTCATGCCTAAGCTTCCCCGCGTTAAACCTAAGCGGCTGATTAAGGTTTTGAAGAAAATCGGTTTTTTTGTTGATCATATTTCCGGCAGCCATTATATTCTTTATAAAGACGACCACTCGCTGCCAATCTCAGTGCCGTTTCACAACAAAGATTTGAAAACAGGAACTCTTGCCGGCATTCTTAAGCAAGCAAAACTTTCCAGACAAAAACTTATTGATTTGCTATAATATTTTTCAAAGAACATTTATCGTTGGCTCCATACTCTGTGTGGAGCCTTTTGTGATTTCGTTTCCGATAATATTCATATCAGAAGCTTTTCTAAATTTATCTTTTGAGTTTTCGGAACCCAGCCTTTAGGCTGTTGAAAATGGGCAAGCTGAACTTTTTAGTAACAGCTTTGAAACCCTGAAGGGTTAATTCCGTTGCTTATGTTTTCTTAAAGATAAACTTGGAAAAAAGAAAGAAAAGAAGATTTTTTATGATCATCATTCCAAACTCGTTTCAGGATCTTCTGTCTATTTTCGTAAATCTATATTAATTGTAAAATATAGAAGATGCTGAAATGAATTTGGAAGGGCAATGGCTGTAGAATTATCATTTATTACTTTGAATGGAGAAATAAATATCTGTCATTTCGAGCCTGTCTGCCGTCAGGCAGGCGTGTCGCGAGAAATCTATGAATAATAGCGGACAGAAAGAATAATTGATTTAAATATAATTTATAGACCTGCCTGCCGGCAGGCAGGTCTCTCAATCGCTGATGCTCATTTCGAGATGACAAATTCAGTTAAAGTACGCAATTTGATGTAAATGAGCGGGGGTCTGCGGGAATAAAATTGGTTTAACGGCATTAATTGTAATTTCTACCGTAACGAAATTTCTTCCCTGTAATTTGACTCTCTCCTCTTTTACATCAAGCTGTATGCTTTTTATTATTAACGGATTAAAGGATTAACGAATTAACGGATTATTAACAAAAAACAGCTAGGATGTTTCTTTGAAAAGAGTTATTCCTAGCCGTTTTTTTATAGAAAAATGCGGTTGGCTTTATTTATTGAATCTATTTATAAAACAGATTCTAATAATTCTCTCCTCAAAAAATTATTTTATTTAGTTTTCAAATTACGGCAATCTTTATCATAACAAAACAGTCTAGCATACATTTCAAAACCTGTCAAGAGCAGTTGACCTTTTGTCTTCAAAATGCTAATCTGAAGTTAAAGATAATCGGCTTACATTCAGTTTTATGTTGAATTCTCAAGTAGATGAAATCAAATCAAGATTGACCGTGGAAGAGGTTATTTCCGGCTATTTGCAGATTCAAAGAGCGGGAAGAAATTGGAAAGCCAAGTGCCCGTTTCATAATGAAAAAACCCCGTCTTTTATGGTGAGTCCCGAACGACAAATGTGGTATTGTTTCGGATGCAATACGGGAGGGGATATTTTTACTTTTGTTATGAAAATGGAAGGGTTGGAATTTCCCGAGGCTTTGAAATTGCTTGCCGAAAAAGCCGGAGTTCAGCTTGAAAACCGCAGCTTTGAGAACAGCGGGAAAAAAAGCAAGGCGCTGGAGATTCTTAACATAGCCAGAAAATTCTACGAAGAGTGTTTGAAAATCAAAGCGGGAAAAAAGGCTTATGAATATCTAGCCAATCGCGGTCTTACAAAAGATATAATTGAAAAATTTCAGCTTGGATACGCTCCTGATTCTTGGGATTTGCAAAGCAATTTTTTGAAAAAAAAAGGTTTCAAGGAAAGCGACATTTTTTCAGCGGGCCTAACCGTTCAAAAAGACGGCGGGGGGCATTATGACAGATTCAGGGGAAGAATAATGTTTCCCGTGAACAACATTAGCGGACAAACAATCGGATTCAGTTCTCGCGTTATGCCGGGAGCGGACGAGAGCCAGGCAAAATATATAAACACCCCGGAAACAATCGTCTATAACAAAAGCAAAGTTCTGTACGGGCTGGATAAAGCAAGGTCGGCGATAAGAGAAAAAGATTTATCCGTAATGGTGGAAGGAAATATGGATGTGATCGCGTCTTTCCAAGCCGGAGTTGAAAACGCGGTGGCGGCTTCCGGCACTGCATTGACAGCGGAACAAATAAGAATTATAAAAAGATACACAAAAAACATAGCGTTTTCATTTGACGCGGATGCCGCGGGAATACGGGCTATGGGCAGAGGAATTGAAATGGCTTTGGCCGAAGAAATGAATGTGAGCGTTATTATAATACCTGAAGGAAAAGATCCTGCTGATTGCGTGAAAAATAATCCGCAATTGTGGATCAATTCCGCGAGCAATCCAAGGCCGATTATGGAATTTTATTTTGACAGCGTATTTGCAAAATATGACCGCCAAGAAGTGGGGGGCAAGAAAAAAATCGCGGAGGAACTTTTGAATGTTATCTCAAAAATTTCAAATAAAATTGAGCAGAATCATTATCTGAAAATGCTTTCGGAAAAATTATCTATTGACGAAAAAGCGATTTTTGAATCTTTGAGCGAGTTGGAGAAAAAACAGCCCAACTTTAAAAATCAGCCCAGCGAAGATAATCAAGAAAAAAAAGAAGCAATCACCAGAGAAGATCAGCTTCAAAAAAGAATACTGGGTTTTATAATTTTATTCCCGCATTTTTTTGAAGGTTTATTTTCAAACTTAGCCGGCTTTTTGCCTGATGAAAAGATTGGAAAAATTTACAAAATGATAGAAAGCTTATATGCCAAAAAGAATAAATTAACGGCTGAAAATCTTGCTATTCTTAAAAAGGAAATTTCCCAAGAGCATAATTTTGAAAATCAAAAAGACGATCTGTCTTATCTTTGGGACACGGCCGTGCTTGGCGTTGAATTGGATTTGGACAATATTGACAACGCGCAAAGAGAAGCGGAGACTTGTATTGTTAATTTGAAAAAAATAGCGCTTAAAAAAAGGTTGAAAGAGCTGGAGATTGAAATGAAAAAAGGGGATAATAATACAAGCCGCAAGAAAGCGGAAGAATTCAATAAGTGCGTTGAGGAATTGAATAAATTAGAAACTGGAAATTAGAAACTGGAAACTATTATCAAGAATCCCATTCTAAATTAAACAATAAATTAACGCTTGTTCCGCTTGTCATTCCCGTCCCGTAATAAGATACGGGATAAACTCCGGCGGGAATCTAGAGCCTGTCCTCGTGAAAACGGGGATGAAGTTTCTTCAGGCAGCATCTCAAATAAAACTTTGTAAAAAACAAAAAACTTTTTTATAAAAATATTAACAAACACATATATGATCAGAAAAAACTCTTTTTGGATCAGCTCTATAATTGGTATTTTATTAATAATATTTATCATTTATCTTTATTATAATACAAGTAAGGATTTTATTTATCTTTTGTTAATGCCAATTATTTTAATTCTCTATCAATTAGGAATTTTTAGGTCAGAAATGATTATCACAAAAAAAGAAGCTGTTAAAATTGTATTTTTAATTTATACACTTCTTATTCTTTTTATATTTATTAGAAATCCATATTATAATGGTCAATCGCTTTATTCTATAAAGTATTTAGTAGAATTATATTTTTATCCGTTAATTATTATAATTCCATCTGTTATTATTTTTGGATTTGTGCCGATTTCAATTCTGAAATATAAAGATAAAAAAACAAGTAGCTTGGAAAAACTTTACAATCCATATCAAGCTTCTTTGTTTATTATAGACATCACATCCAGAAACCGCACTAGATTATTATTTTTAGAAAATAAACGCACTGATTTTCGCTTATTGTAGCAGTGGATTCCTGCCGGAGTTTATCCCGTATCTTATTACGGGGCAGGAATGACAGTGCGAATTCATAGTGTTTTATCTAAATTTCTCAATACCCCATCCGCTTGCGGTGGGGTCACCAGCGTGGTAAGATTCAGTTATTATGAAACTAGAAAAAACGTCGCATTGCGTATACAAAATACGCTATCATATGGTAACTGC
>Ga0180732_1002161_pt1 | contig 10834 bp, 13 predicted proteins | sample KR11_01MetaG_FD_148674 | JGI IMG/M metagenome (GOLD analysis project Ga0180732, IMG submission 148674) | Groundwater microbial communities from the Olkiluoto Island deep subsurface site, Finland - KR11_0.1 MetaG | ecosystem: Environmental > Aquatic > Deep subsurface > Groundwater | place...
AAAAAGTGTTGGGGATAAATTTTGGATAAAAGGTTTAATAATTTTTCCACAGCACCAACTTCCCTTCTTTGTCTCTTAAAAACATAGTATCCCCTGTCTGCGTCCAAACATAAGTTTCACCCTGCCAATAAAGATTTGTTTCATTGTTTGTTCCTTTTCCAACTTTTATTATAACTTCTCTGCCTGCGGGTAAATTAAAACCAGAAAAAATAAACTTTTTCCTTCCTTCATCCTTAATGTTCCATCCATTTAAAGAACAATCAAATGAACATTTATTATGAAGAATGATAATCTCTTTCTTAGAATCAAATTGTTTTAATTCAATGCAATCCGCGCATTTATCTGCTGATTTCTCGCATAAATTCTTATTGCTCTCTACACATTCCTGCCATGCCTCTTGAAAGGTTTTATAATACCTGTCTTTCCCCGAAGGAAAATAAAAATTAGCAAAGCCATTCTCAACAAGTTTTAAATTTGCATTTTCTCTATTTATATAAACGTACCTCAACAATCTTTTGTATAAGTCCTTATCCTCCTTGCCTTTTTCCATCTCAATACTGCGGTTAGCATTAACAATTAACTCTTCAAGAAACCTTTTTGCCTCTGCAAAATAAAACTCTCCTTTTTCAGGTGTGTTAATTCCAAGCAAACGAACGCTCTCGTTTTTATTAACAATCACAGTGTCGCCATCAACAACTCTTTCAACAACAGCTTTTTCCCTGCTGAAAAATATCCCCTTAAGGAAATTATCAAGAAAAGAATAATTAATCGCAAATAACAAAAAGATTAAAAGAATAAGAAAAGCAACTTGATTTCTCTTTTTTAGATTCATTAAATAAATACTGCTTGATGATTAATAAACTATTCTGGCTTCTTATTAATTAAATATGCTGGAGAAAGCTCAGAAAATTAGAAATTTACGGCACAGTAAATTTCACATTATCTAGGGAGATGGCTTCAAGAACCTTGAAGTATTGGTTCTTGATAGTGCTCAAGAATCTGAATCTATGAAGATTCTTGACATCTAAGGAAGAACCGTTAGGTTCTGCTTATATGCGGGAGAAAGGATTCGAACCTTCGCAGGCACTAAGCCACAGGATTTCTTACCAATCATTATCACCTATATGAATGGTACAAACTTAAGTCTTAAGTCCTGCCTATTTGACCACTCTAGCACTCCCGCATCAATTTTTTAATAGAATTAGGCTTAAAAAACTTATCTTTCTGCAAGAGTTTTCAATCTTTCTTTTAATTTTGTTCGTGATTTACAATAACCTAACTTTTTAAAGATTAACCACTTTGTATAATGTTTGGGATTCTTAAAACCGATATTATCAATAAAATATCTAATATCAGATCTTCTATAAATCAAAACAGTATAAACTGGATTTTTATCTTTTTTGCCTTTATAAGGTTTTTTCATGATGGGATGTAATCCTAGGCTTTTCAGTAATACAAAAACATCTTTTACTAATCCTTTCGAGACTGTTCCTAATTTTATTGTGGGGACATTATTTATTGGATTTTTACAGCTTCTATTTCTATCAAAATAAAGGCACCCATCAGTATCAAAAAGCCCCCTTAGAAATCTTAATGATAACTTTTTATTGTTTAGTATTAGTTTGGGTATTCTAATATCTATCTTATGCCCCGGGAAAATTCCAAATTGTTCAAAGAATTTGGTTAATTTTTTATCAAATATATAAAAACCATAAATTCCTACTTTCGGATGTTCCTTATAATTAACTTTCTTTCCAAATAAGGGAATCATTATCTTCTTATTGAAGAGAGGACCAACCCATTGATTATGATACTCTTTTTCTTCGGTTAAATCCCCCCCAAGATAATATTCAGAATATCTCTTATTTTGGCTTATACACCCATCTCCAATATGAATCCCTATAATTTCAGATAAGTCCCCATCTATTTTCATATACATGGGCTGTTTTTAAGATATATAAATCTTCTTTGAGAAAAGATTATCTATAGTCAACGACATTGGCAATTCCTCAAATATGTCTTTCACTATACATTCAAAAGAACCCTATTTCTTAGTTAATCTAACTCCAAGTTCTTCAAGCCTTTTCACATGCGCCTGCATTATTGATTCGATAATCTGAATCATCTTGACAAATTCATTTCTCTCATTGACTAATGTATTCAGTGTTCCTTTATGGAACCCAATTTCTTCTTCTTTAGACATTTGATTTTCTAGATTTTCCTTCAATTTGTTTTCAATATTTTCTTTATCTACTACCATGATAAAACGAAAAAAAGTGCCTTAATAAATCTTTTTGAACTATGAAAAAGCCTCTGGCAGGAATCGAACCTGCGATCTTCTGCTTACGAAGCAGTTGCTTTTCCTCTAAGCTACAGAGGCTTAATTGTTTGTTTGTAGCGACTCTGACCTCCCAACTCTGATACATCCTGTCTGAGGGTTGATAAGGGATACTTCCCTTATTAAGCTACAGAGGCTTTATGTTTATCGCCTATCAATTGTAACTTTACTCGCCATAAAACATATATACTTCATAGTTTTTAAAATATCGGGAGGTAAAGCAATAAATGAGAAAGATTTACATGTTTTTCTTGGCAGTTCTGTTAGTTAGTTCACTGATTACTGCAACAAGGATTATCCCTGCAAATGAGAATGCAAAAGCAAGCTCAAAAGCATCGGAAAACTTTCCTTTAGTAATAGAATCAGTACCAGGAAATCTGGAACTTGAAAGAGTAAATTTTATCCACTATGCAAAAAGCAAAGAGTTAAGGTCAATAAATGGGCTATCTTGCTATAAGCTTTTAGGTGTGAAATGGAATATTCTGCCTGTCAGTTATATTGTCAATCCAACAAACCCCGAGGGGCTTTCAGACAGCTTTGTAACTTCTACGATTTCTGCATCAGCAGAAACTTGGGATGATTCAACTTCAAAAGAACTTTTTAATAATGCTTATGGAATTGATTACAGCGCAGCATATGGAAGTTTAGATAATAAAAACGCAATTTCATTTGGGGCGTATTCAAACTCAAATGTTATAGCAGTAACTTCTATTTGGTTTAACAAAAAAACAAAGCGGATAGTTGAGTATGACATTCTCTTCAACACTTTTTTTGACTGGGGAGACGCAGATATAAATCCTTCAGTAATGGACTTGCAAAACATAGCAACACACGAACTTGGGCATGGTGTTGGATTAAATGATATATACAATTCAGCATGCTCTGCAGTAACTATGTATGGGTATTCAAGTGAAGGCGAGACAAAAGGAAGGACTCTTGAGGCGCCAGACATAACAGGCCTGCAGAAAATGTACGGAATTTAATTTTTATTTTTATCTTTTTATCTTTTTTTATTTGAAATGTCATGGGCAGGAGATAGCAGTTTTATGAGTGATTGAACTAGTTAGCATTTTGCCAATGCCAATTAAAAGAATTTATATATTTCGAATCATTGGTGTTTATATGAAGATAGTCTTGTCATATCATGCTAAAAAGAGATTAATTGAAAGGGGGATTAAACTACAAGAGGTTGAAGAAACTATTGAAATACCTGACTATACAATATCAAAAGGAAATCAAAAAGAAGCTTATAAAAAGATAACCGGCAAAACACTAAAGGTTGTTTATACCGAGGAAGATAAATATATAAAGGTAATCACCTTGATATGGAAATGAAAATAGAATACGATAAAGATGCTGATGCCGCATATATTTACTTCAAAGAGATAGCTAAAGGAGAAGTAGTTCAAACCATCTCTCTAAATGAATCTGTGAATATAGATTTAGATAAAGGTGGAAAAACTTTAGGTATTGAAATTCTTGATGCTAGTAAGAATCTGCCTATGAATGCTATAAAATCAGCAGTTGTTATTGGTTAATTTCTTCACAGTCCTACACCTCATCAAGCTATTCTTAAGCCAGTACTCTATCTTGCCCTCAACATCAATTATCTTTTTAAACACCAAATTTATATCTTTTGTATGAAGCTTGAAGAGATTACAAACCGACCGATAATTACCCTCTTAGACACAAATGTTCTCAAAGGGTCATCTCATAGTTTCTTGCAAAAAATTTATGACGTGCTCATTCCGGATGATTTGCCTGTTAATCATTTGGAAACAGAAATAAAAGCTGTAGATGCTTTTTCCCCCTACCTTGAAAAAGAAAATGTCTTTGTAACATCTGAAGTCACAAAAGAATTAAAATACTTTTTAGACAGGTTAAATGACTCTGTTAAGCATCATAATACATTATTAAAAAGTATGGGCAACAAACGTAATCTCCGGCGTTACAGAAGGCAATTTGAAATAAGAGATATTGATTTTGACAATCACAAAAAGAATTCACCAGTATCTTTGCTTAACGTTCTTGCGCAAAAATGGGCTGATGTAGTGAAAAGCTCTAAAAACAAAAACATACTTGATACATTCTCTCCGGATGAAGAAAATTTATACTATCGCTTCTTTACTTATTTTATAGAAGCATGCAAGAAACACTCTTTAAAGAGAGATTCTACCCCTATGTATGATGGGCGTTTAAGAAGCAGGCATCCATGCGATTTTGGAACTGATGAGGGGTTAATCTCTGTTGCATTGACTATTTCCCAAAAACAGCCAGTCCAGGTGATTTCTTCTGACATTGACCTTGGCGTTATCTTGGATTTTTTTTATAATAACCAAAGTCACAAATCTTCTTTAGTCCGTCCAAATCCAAAGCACTCAATTTCTTTATACTCTGCTTTTGAAGGTAGGGATGAATACACTCTTTAAGGGGTATTCTTTTACACCGAGTATATCAAAAAGGATATACTTTCTAAATGATGCGGTTGTTACCATTAGAATGAGGATCCAAAGGCAGAGTCTGTTGAGAAAATAAAATCTTAAGTAAGATTTTAGCATTAGTAAAATAATTCTATTAACTTTTTTTGGTTTTGTGGGTAGTTGAGCGTCTAGTTAATTATTTAAACACATAATCTCAAATAAATTAGAGGTGATTAACCTCAGTGAATTCTGAGAATTTGAACATGGCAAATAAACCCAAAATAAGTATTCTTGTTCCATTTTTTGGAAGCTTTGACCCGAGAAGGCTCGAAGTTGCAATGAGAAGTGTACAAACTCAATCAGAAAAAGGATTAGAATTTCTAATATGCACAGGAAAAGATGTTGTTGCTTGTGATATTTGTTCACCTTCTTTTAAAGTTCAAGATGCATTAAAAGGATTAAATACCGGAGCAAATGTAGTTCAAGATGTTCCTCATGGATTAATTTATAATCAAGGAATAAGAAAAGCACAAGGAGAACATTTGTATTTGTCTGATTCAGATATTGTTTTTCCTGAAGGATTCTTTGAAGAATTAATTCAGGCAGCTGGAATACTTAATACTCCTTTGCAAAGGCCTATGATGAGACGTTTACTTTTACAAGATTTTGATAAATTCTATGCAGATGTTTCAGAAAAAGGAATTCGAGATGCATTAAAATCACTTGATGCTTCTCAAGAATTTCTTGTAAAACCAGACAAAAGTATTAGAGATATAAAAATATTTAGAAAATTTGAAAATGGAAGAATGAAAACATTTATTGCAACTAGAGAAGATTATAATGAATATGTTTCTGATCCTGAAAATAAAGGTTCTGAACCAAAATTCTTCAATCAAGAAAGACATTGTGGAGCAACATTTGCAAGGAGAAGTGAAATTGAACGTATTGGAGGGTGTTGCGAAAGATTTGTAAGTTGGGGTTGTTGGGATGCTGACTTGCAATGGAAATTAAAAGAAACTTACGGAATTTCTTATATGCCTGGAGAAGTAATTCATTTAGATCATCCTAAAGGATATTTTGACAAAGATAAATGGCAGAAAGACAGAACGGTTCAAGAAACAAGAAGAGATTATGGAATCATACAATGCATTCAAGAAGATAAAGGAGATTGCTCTTCAAAATAAAATGGCTCAAAGAATATTTGATTTTTGTGGGAGATTTAATGTCGGAATTAGAGCCTCAGAATCTTTATTAGATAAAATTGGAGCAAATATTCAAACCGGAGTTAGAGATAGTACTGTTTCTCCTATTGGGACAATTGATATTCATGAACCTCAAAAATATGAGACAATAATAAGAGATAAAAGATATCCTTATCTTACTTTAAAGGTTAATCCCTCTACAGGCACTACTGAATATTATAGATATAATACTTTTGTAAGAGATATAAGAGTCGCTAGAAATGGAGACTATGAGGTTAATGTAAATACAGAAGGAGATGAAGCAGCAGGTTTAATCTGCTTTAGAAATTTTTGTAATGGCCATATCTCATTAGCCCATACACCATTAGTGCATGCTTCACTTGTAAATCTAAATGGTGAAGGAGTCTTAATGTCAGGAGATTCAAGGGCGGGCAAGACTACATTGATGATATATTTAATGCAGCATTTAGGATCTGGATTAATTTCAGAAGATAATGTGTATTTAGAAAAAGATATGAAAGGATTATATTTTCCTAAAGTTCCGCGTGTAAGATTTTCTACTGTTAGAGATTCATGTCTTTCTCCTTTATTAACTAATCTTCAAGCAACAGAAGCTACTCAATATTGGGATGTTGAATCCATAGAAAGGGTTGTTGCAGAAGGAAATTTAGATGTTGATGGTGGGCTTGCAATTTCAAGAAGAAAGATTGCAGAGATGTGTGAAGTTGGAACATCAGAAGCTATTCAGATTGATAGAGTTATTTTTCCCTCATATTCTGAAGGGAGATTATCATTTGAAAAAGTTGATCAAGAAGAAGGATTTAAGACCCTTGAAAGATTTGGAAGAGAAAAGAAGAAGGATTTAGATTCGAGAGATATTGGTGCCGAACCAATAAGTTTAAAATATTTTGAAAGGAGAAAAATTAGATTTTACAGACTAAAATTTGGAGGATTAAAGTCTTTAGTAAATGGAGGATTTGTATTATGATAGAAGTTCCAGATGAATATATTAGTGGAAGAATATTAAAAAATCCAAAAGTAATAAATGGAAAAATAATCAGGGGGGCAATAATACTCTCTCAGTTAGATTATGTTGTAGAGACCTTACCTAAAATAAAAGATTATTTTTATACTATTGAAAGAAGAGGTTGGAGAGGCTTAAATGAATCTAAACATGCAGATATTAAACTTGTTGAGGACCTTTCGTTTTGGAATGAGACAATAGAAAAGTTCCCTAATGCAATATGTTTAGATATGGGGCCAGCAGATTTTGTTGACACAGATTCATTTTATCCACTTAGAGAAAAAAAGAAATATATAGGAATACAAATATCTTCATGGGATAATTTTAAGAGGCCTTTTATTTTTATTTCAGCTTGTGCTTTATTACCCCATAGAAATTTTATTAAACTAGGGCATTTTGTGAGAAAAGGCAATCTTGAAGAGATTGCAGTAAGAAATCAATGTTTAGAGCTTACTAAAAAATCTGGAGCAAAAATAGATTATCCTTATGGAAATCTTAATGATAATGAACTAATGCCTAAATCAAAAGAAGAAGTAAATCGTTTAATCAATTCTGCATCTATGGGGATATTAACTTCAAACATAGAAGGGATTAATCGTTTTAAAATGGAGTGCCTTGCTGCGAATGTTCCTTTTTTAGTTTCAAAAGATGCAGCATATCCTACTAAAAAGCATATAAATGAATCAACAGGAATATTATTTGAACCAACACCCGAAGGACTTGCTAAAGCAATAGAAGAACTGAATAATAAATTAGGTTCAATGAAACCTCGTGAGTATATATTAAAGAATACAGGAAAAAAGATATCTTCAGGTAAACTTAGAGAAGCATTAAGAAAATTAACAAAAAGAGACAATCAAGAATTTAATTTTGAAGATATTGAATGGGATGGAAGAAACGAAAGTCTAATCTGGGGCAGAAAAAAGCTTTTTGCTGAAATTGAAAGAGGTTTAAATGATAAAATAAAAGGAAGTTATTAAAAACATAGTATGATTAATAAAAAAATGGTACTTAATGTTTATTTAATAAGACATGCAGAAACAGATTTTAATAAAGAAAATTCTGGATTTCTTCAAGCAGACAATATTAAATTAAATTCTCAAGGTTTAACCCAGTTAAAAGATTTATCAAAAATATTTACAAACATAAAGTTGGATAAAATTTATTCAAGTGACTTAACAAGAGCAGAAGAAACAGTAAAATTTGTGTTTGGAAAAGATAATAAGAGTATTGTACTGGATAAAAGACTTAGAGAATATACTCATGGAAGTGTTTCTCCTGATTCAGAAGAGTGGAAAAATAAGTATAAAGAGCTTTTTGATAAAGGAATGGCTCGTGAAGATATACGTCCATTTGGCGGGGAAAATATCTGGGATTTAATTAAAAGAGTTACATCTTTCTTAAGAGATATTGAAAAATTAAATGGAAATATTGTAATTGTTTCTCATTCAGGAGTAAATGAAGTTTTATTAAACATTAGTCAAAAAAAGAAAAAAGAAGGCTTTTTTAAAATAAAGCAAGATAATGCATGCATAAATCATTTGAGATATGAAAATAATGAATGGAAAATTTTGACAATAAATGATACAAAACATCTTGACAATTTAAAGCCAGAAATAGAATGTTATGAAAACATTACAGAGATTAACAATATGTTAATCAATTTTCTAAAAGAAAAAGCTTTATTTAATTCTAAAGATGTTTTGGCTATTGGAGACTTATCAAAAGGTAAAATTGGAAAATATAAAAGAGTGTTTAGAAGATATTTTGGAACACCGTTAACAATTGTTGCAGAAGTTTCAAAAGATAAAATAAAGAAAGAGTGGAAAATAGTAACCTTGCTTGAAGATTATTCAGAATATGAAATCGGAGAGTTAATCTTGAAAGGTGCGAAACATAAAATTAATTTAATTGTTCCTAAAAATTATAAAGAGTTTATTTTAAAAAATGAGATAAAGAAAATAGGAGATTATAATGAAGTAGCTAAACCAATAAAACAAAAGGCTTTATCTTTTATATATAATTCAAAATCAAATAAATTTTTATTGAAAGATAGCAAAGGAATCATAAACAAAGAAATAAAAGAAAATGAATCTCATGAAAAAGTAATTGAGGAAGCAATTAAGGAATTCGGATTAGATATAGAAGAAGTATTTCCTCTAAAATGGGGTTCTGTTTATAATTTAGATGGAGAAGAATTCAAAGAAATGAATTTTCTTAGTTTTGTTAATGATAGAAAAATATTTGATTATAAATGGCTTAATCTTGAAGAGTTTATTAAACAAATAGACTGGAAAGATAATAAAAAATTATTAAAAAAAGTCTTAGAAAAAGCTATTAAAAGAGAAGTTTATTTTAATAAAAAAGAGAGGGAACAGTAATTAGTTTAATTTTCCATATTTTCCTTTTAAAGATTCTTTATCAGCAGATATTGCTAACTTAATTCCTTCTTTTTTTCTTGCAGTGCTTATTTCTTCATTACGAGCCCACATTTTTGGGGAAACATAGCATTTTAGATGATCCATGTGAACTACTTCCATTTCAGGAGGAAAAAACTCCAATTCATATGTTTCTCTAAATTTCCATTGTAAATCTGAATCTTCACATCCCCAATTTATAAATTTCTCACAATATCCGCCTACATTTAGAAATTGAACTCTGCTAAAAAAATTTGAACCGCAATGTCTGTTTTCATTCCAATAAATAGGCCAAAAATTAAACTCTGCTTCTGTGCCAATTCTTTCTTTAATATATTTATTATAGTCTTCTATAAAAGATGTAAATGTTTTTCTATAATTTGCTTCCTTACTATCTTTTTCAAAAATTTTCGATTCTCTATATTCAGGAGAAGTTTTTATTAGAAACTTTTGATCTACAATTAACTTTTTCATTGCCTTTTCAAAACCTAAAGATTCACACCATTTGTTAAATTCATTAAAATTATCTTTAGGTAATCTTCTCATAAATGGACGATAAAATACCTTTTTAGGATTTTTCTTAGCAAGATCTAATAGTTTCTTTAAGAAGTTTGGATCTAAGAAGATTACATCTGCGTCCATTGTATAGATATAATATTTTGAAGAATTCATTATAGCAATGTTTCTAACTTCACCAGGATTAAAATCACTTAAGTCTTTTTGTGGTTTGTGGTATTTAAAAGAATATTTTACACTCTTAATATCTGGAAATCTTCTTTTTTCACCTTGTTCAGACACAACGATCTCTTTGTCTACTCCTTTCTGCATGTTTATTGAGTCTATACATCTAAGTATCCTTTTGATATCAAAATCTCCGTAGATAGGGATTATAAGACTTATTCCTTCAGTGGTTGTTTGTGCTTTCATGTTGCTAATATTTTATTTTTGTTTATAAATTTTATTATGACATCAATTTTGGATATATATGTTGTGTTATTAAAGGAAGAAGATAATTTCTTTATATTTTACAAAGTATATCCTTTAGGATATAATCTTTTACACCGAGGATTCGGGAGTTTGATTCTTGCTGGGTCCATATTTATTTCCATAAATCTAAAACCACATTCTTTAGAATGTGGTAGTAACTTTAGGGTTTTAGATTTTGGATTATGTCAGGAACAAGGTTCCTGAGCACTGTCAAAATCTTTCAGATTTTGAAGTCCTAAAATTCCAAACAAACCGCACCCGTCAGGAATACTTCTTATTCCTGAGCGCACTCAGAAATCAGAGATTTCTGATGTTTTAAGGTGCGGTAACACAGAGGAATTTTTTGATTTTCTAAAATATTTTTAATAACCTATTTAAATTAATAATTAATAATATATTCATGGAAAAATTTCAATATATGCTAGCCCCAATGGAAGATTTTACTG
>Ga0180732_1002162_pt1 | contig 10833 bp, 10 predicted proteins | sample KR11_01MetaG_FD_148674 | JGI IMG/M metagenome (GOLD analysis project Ga0180732, IMG submission 148674) | Groundwater microbial communities from the Olkiluoto Island deep subsurface site, Finland - KR11_0.1 MetaG | ecosystem: Environmental > Aquatic > Deep subsurface > Groundwater | place...
TTTGATAATGCCGTCTTTTTTACAATCCCCGCAACCACATTTTGGACAAGTAACCATAGCGATTCCTCCTGAATTGTTGTTATTGTGGTTGGGAGTCTATCATAACTATATTCATTTAACAATGCCAGAATTAGTACCAGGTTATTTAAACAAAATGGCCTTGTTAATAAAAACGCAAACCCGATGCTGATCATTTGCAACCTTCTTACAATTTCTCATGATGATATAAACTCGTCCTTATGGCATCGAATCGGAGCTGTGTCTGTAGCCACAAAACAGATATTGCAATTATCACATTTTGCAGACTCGCTCTCGTTTTTCATGAACTTGTTTGCCAGGTCCGGTTCAAGGATTAACGGCCTTGCAAGAGATACGAAATCGGTTTTGCCTTCACGTACGGCAGATTCCATGAAAGCTTTGCTGCGCATACCGCCCACGGCAATTACAGGCAAAGAGATGGCCTGTTTCACCTTTGCTGCTGTTTCCAGGTTATATCCTTCCTTAAATGGGGGTTTAAGATAACTATTAATTGGTGCGACCACATGGCGGATGAATCCTTTTCCGATTTTTCCCATTTTACAGTACGGCCGCAAGTACTTGAGAATTCCTTCTGTAGGAAAACTGCCCCTGGCCATATAAAAACTGTCTTCATTGCTACCAGCGCTGATCTCCACAGCGTCGCAACAACCTGTCTTTTCCACCATACGTGCGAAGTCAACACATTCGGCTGGTTTGATACCATCGTTTCCCCGCTCAAAACTGTTGAGCTTGATCAAAACCGGAAAGTTCTTACCAACTTCTTCACGCACAGCCTTAAGAGTTTCGGCTACAATTCTGAACCGATTTTCTGCGCTCCCGCCCCACCGGTCTTTTCTCTTATTCGATCGTCGGGAAAGAAATGTGGAAAGCAGGTAGCCATGCGCACCATGGATCTGGACGCCATCGTATCCTGCCTTCCGAACACGTTTTGCGGCAGCTGCAAATTGGCCGATGATATCCTTGATCTCTTTTTGTGCAAGTTCTCTGGGAACCTCCTTAAAAAAACGATTCGGGATTGAAGATGGCGCAAGCAACACAGCCTCGCCGGTAGCTTCTGAAAGAGTTTGTCTTCCGCAATGAGCGATCTGACAAACGATTTTACCGGCTATGCCATGAATTTTCCCGACCATTTCACGATGCGCGGAAATAAGCTCATCATTGTCGATCATGGTCATATGATAAAGTGAGCTTTTACCATTCTGCATGATCCCTGCATAGCCCGTAATAATCAGACCAATTCCACCCTCCACGAAGGCGCGATAAAAATGATATTGCTCTTGTGTGGGCGCCCCATGCCTGTCAGCCAGTCCTTCATGTGAAGCTGTGCGAATCATCCTGTTCTCAAGTTTCAGTTGCCCGATTATCCCTTGCGAAAACAATTCAGACATGATTCCCCCTTGTATTTTCCCCAATCGATTTTCTTTTCAGTAGTAAGATTAATGGTTCAGTTACCTGGCGGCGAAAATAACAATATTACAGCAAATTAGCAGAATAGCGCTTCGAGCAGGGACAGCTTTCCACAAACCATTCACCATAGCCGCTCAGCTGCAATGCAAGATTATAAATCCTATAAGAAAGAGTACTTTTATCATTTTCCTTTTTTATAACTACCTGGTTCTGGGGCCACGATCCCCAGCAGTACCATAACAAATGAAGGTTATACGTTATATGGTTCCTCAACCATTTTTATGGCTGGTTCTGACTCTAAAATAGATTGCAATTCCCTTGTAAGCTTTTTTACTTCTTTTGAGCCGGTTTCAAAACGTCCCATTTTGAAATTGGCTCAGTATAACTCCATATTCTGAAAAATATCTGAAAGCATAGTTTCAAACTTTGGCTATTTGTTTTTAAAAAGAAAAACCTTACCTTTTTGTCTTCTACCCATTTCGATTCTGATCACGCAAGCCTTTGACCCAAGGTATTTTCGCATAAGATAGCCACAATAACAATGCTGCCACAATGGTAAATGTCCAATAATCAACAGGAATATTCAAGAACCATTGCTTATGCCACGGAATTTTATCCTGCGAAAAATTAGCGATTCCAAAGGCCGGGTTTAATAAAAACCAAAGAAAATCCTCTATGATCCAGAAAAGCATAAGAGATGCAATGATTCTGGCTTCTATTTTCAATGACCAATTTAGATTTATAAATACTCCGAGATGAAATACTATAAACATAAAGCTGAATACCCAGGCATGATATCCGGTCATTGGCCTGCCGCCCCAGAATAAATCAAGCAGCCAATGATTTTCAAACCTCCATGTCGGAAGGCTAGATGCCCAGCCATTGGGGCCTTCAATTTGGATCTCTACTTGTGAGAAAAATAATGCCGTAAGTATTACCCAAAAGAGCAAAAGTGCCAGCTCTACCTGCCATGATTTTTGCTTTATTTCCATCGTTTTCTACCTTGTAACGATATCAATAATTTCATCAAGTTTTTTAAATGCTTCATTGTTGCCGTTTTGTTTATACTGATTGACGTTGTGCTGAAAAACATCCAGATCAAAGAGAAAAGATTTTATCGCATCAGAGGAAAGTTCATTAAAATGTCTTCCATAACCACTTTTTTCAATATACGCCGCATTCACATACTGTTCAAATTGCCCTTTTATCGGTACGCTGCACACCGGTTTTTTAAAATAGACCGCCTCGCTGAGAAGGGAAAACCCGCCGTTTGAGATCACAGCCTTTGCTGAAGAAAGATCCTCAATAAAGCCATCCTCATTGAATTCTTTTAAAGTAACATTGTTGTGAAGTTCGCTTTTATTAAATCCATAAACAATAAAATTTATACCAGGAATCTGGTTAAGCACCCCCATGATATTATTGATCATATTATTTTGGATCGCCGAAGTTTGATAAATAAGGATATGCTCTCCTGCTTTACTATGTTTGGTGAGAATTTTATTTCTTAAAATAGGAGGAACGAGAGAAGTATTTTTTTTGATGGTCTGAGCATTGAAAAAAGATGTAATTAAATAATAGTTTGCATTGGGGACTTTTGCCTTAACAATATTTTTGGCAATGCGATAGTTACTCTTTTCTGCTTTAGGAATCGGAAAGTCAAGTTTGCAGCGGTTTAGTACTTGTATGTTATCAATGCTGATTAACGGCGTCTTATTGAATTTGGCAAAGAAAAAGGCAAAGGAGTCAAAATCGGATATAACAAGGTCGGGCTTGAACTCTTTATGGACTATCCAATATTTTTTGAAATTGGTGATCAGGTCCTTCGGTCCATTTTTCAACAGCAATGATGCAGAATTATATTTCGAAACCTTTCCATTTTTATAGGCAAGATGAAAACCTTTTATTTCATAAACCCTGTCAGGAAAGCGCTCTTTTAGAAACAGGTATGCCCTGTCGCTGGTTACTATCCGAACATCGTGATGTTCTAACAGATGCGATATGATAACATTACTGCGAGTGGCATGTCCCATTCCCTCGCTTGGCAACCCATATAATATTTTCAAGAGCATCTCCTTTTCTAACAAAAGGATTAATTAAACGTTTCCTGGTGAGGTGCGACACTCGGTAGTTTGCGAACCCAAATCCTATACGAAAAAGCACACGCTTCTCGCCATCAGCTTCAGCCAGCTGAATAGGGCTATATAAATCCATCCCAATATAAGATTATATCTTGCTATAACACAAAACCATATATTAGCAAAGAAGAAACTAATTGTAACAGGCAGTTTTATTTCTATTTTTACTCAGATGACGGAGAATATTATTTCGTTTACTTTATTTTCCCCTTTATTTAAAAACATCTCCGCTGATAGTCGTACTAACGCTATAGTATAATGCATAAAGTTACAGTGAGGTCTTGGCAAATCAGCAATAATATATTATATATCATATCGAAAGCAGAGTTATAATATTGCGAGAAAACAATACAACAACTCAAAAGGAGCATATACACAATGAAGAAGAGAAACGTCAATTATACGCAAAACTTTCAAGGGTTGCTGGCCTACTTATCAGCCGGCAGAACACTCGAAAAACAGCTGGAATGTATTGAGCAAACCGGCAACCATGCTCCTGCATGGCTCTTAAGGGCCGGGTTGCTTAAGGCCCTCGGTGTTCCCGAACCCAGAAAAGACTCGGAAAACTTTTTAACCTTCGGTTGTTATGTTCCGTTTTGGAGCCCCAGCAAGCTGCACGATACCCTAAAGCTTTTGGATCTGCTCGGAATTGAATATAATTATTCACCGGAAAAAGAAGTTTGCTGCGGCGCCCTCTCCTTTGAGGACAGCATTGAACTCGTTGAGGTCACAGAAGAACAAAGGCAAAAAGTACAGTTAAAATGCAAAGAATTTATGCAGAAGAACTGGGACTTGGGAAAAGAGGCAGGTGCGAAAAACATGATTTACGTCTGTCATGCATGCGCTGCCCTTGTGAAAAACACATTCCCTGAAGATACAGACACCCACAAATGGGTATATGACGCTATGATGGACAAATTGGAAGAGAAAATCCTTGAAATGTCCCCGGCGAAAATGGGATATTTTGAAGGATGTCACAAATATTTTCCCTTTATGGGCAATCTGGATTGGCCACGATATCATAAGGTGCTGGATAGCATAAAAGGCTTGACCCTCGTGGACTTGGATAACCGCTACTGCTGTAAACGTCAGCCCGAGCGGATTCTGGAAGATGCCGAAAAAAAGAATTTGGATACCATTCTGGTTCCCTGCGGTGACGGCATTCACCTGCTGAAACAGGCATCCCAGGGAAAAATGAAGATTAAAAGTTTAGCTGAATTATTGCTGCAGGTTTTAGGCGCATGACCTAAAGGAAAAGTACTTCAGCCAGCCGAATAATAATGGGGGGAATATGTTATAATATATTGTTACGTTTCCTTTTAATCTCATACATAGCGATATCGGCCTTGTGGATAAGGTCCTCGGGACACTCTCCAATGACAGCCGATGAAATTCCTGCGGAAATACTGATCTGCACATCGCCGTCTTTGTGAGAAAAGAATCGCATCTTGCTGAAGTTCTCATTGAAAGCTGAAACTCTTTCCTGGGCAGTGGTTACCGACATTTTTTCAATTACTAAGACGAATTCATCCCCACCGTATCGGGCAATAAACTCATCTTTACGAAATGTTTTACTAAGCGTCGTCGCTACTTTCTGGAGGACTCTATCTCCTGCCACATGACCGAACGTATCATTTATCCACTTAAAATTATCCACATCGAACATTACCAGAAGAAAGGGGGTTCCTCCCTGGTTTAGAGATTCAAGCGCCTCTACTATCTTCATATCAAAGGCTTTTCGATTGTACAAACCAGTGAGACCGTCTTTGTTTGCCTCCTCCTTGAAACGATCCGCTTTCTTTGAAAGGTCCCGTACTTCCACTTCTGCCTGGGAAATTTTTTTCCGAAGCCAATGGATCTTTTTCTGAGACTGTTGAGATTTTGCCTTCTCTTCTTTCTTTTTTTTGGCTAACATTTGTTTAATATTTGAAAGCCTGTTGATGACTTCGTTTTTGACCTCGTTGATGGTGGAATAAATATTGAATGAATTTACAATCGACCCCACCTCGTTATTGATTTTTTGCTCGAAATCCTCAAAACCATTGATGTTTGTATCTTCATGAAGCTCTGTTGTTAAATATTTTTCCAATTCTCTGACTTGCTCAAAAAAATTTAGAAATGTTTTATTGGTATATTTGGAGTCTTCCGCAATTTGGCATTTCAGCTTATCTATATACTCCAATAAGCGCTCTGTATCTTTATTAAACTCGTTTAGCGACATCCCTTTTTTATAGTTGAAACGGATGGAATCGGCTTGTAGTTTCATTTCGCTGTTTAAAGGATAAAAATTACCCGTAAGGCCAGCGGCAATTTTTTCGAGGACTTTGTATGCTTCTAATAAATGCTTATCTTCTGCCTCCTTCCGGTTTGTTGAGCTGTCTTCTGCAACCGACTTCGTTTCCTCTGCAAATATGCTGCTTCTTAAAGCACTGGTCTCATGATAGATACGATCTACTGGCAAAACTGTTTCTTTATTTAGCAGTTGTTTTATTTTTCGATATGTATCATGATATTTTGGAACAATATCTACAATAAGTCCGAGGGTGCTGATTACTTTTAATAGACATTTTTTTTCATCATGATAAGCTGTTTCGAGAGATAAATATTCTTTTTTCAGGCTGTCAAATTCTGCCTGGATTTCTTTCCCCATGTTTATATTATTCCTTTCTAAATTTCTGACAACAATAAGGGTTGTCAGAAATATGTTTTGATTAAGAAAAATAAAGACAAAAGTTCCATTCAAAACGATATTAAGACAATTGGCATCGATGGAAATATAGATATAATGTTAGGCAGAAATCGTGCCAATTTCATATCTGGCAGCAAATAAAAAATATTTTTACAATAAAAGAATGGCTCCAATTCCAAAACGTCGCATTTTGGTCAATCTCTGCGTTTGACTCAAATCTTGCACTTTAGTGAAGCTTTAGCGCTATCCTCGAAATACTTATAAAAACCGGAAAGGCACTATTTTAAGGCAACATCGGGAAAGTTGCATAATCAGGAAAGCTTTTCCAGCGACTTGGCATAGATTTCTATGGTATGCTTTACTTCGATTTTTTCATTTGATTTTGAAAGCATATCGGATATCTGAATCATGCAGGCTGGACAGGCGGTTGCAACCACTGAACATCCGGATGCCTTAATGTTATTGCGTTTCCTCTCCCCTATTGCAGCCGAAATATCATAATGCTCCAAATTAAAGCTTCCACCCATTCCGCAGCACCAGTCTGATTCAGGCATTTCATTAAACCTATAATTATTATTTGCTTTCAGCATTAATCTTGGTTCAGCAGTCACACCAAGAGATTTATTCAGATGACATGGATCGTGATAAGTAATAATTTTACCGCTATCATTTTCATGCGTTTGAGTATTAGCACCTACCTTTGAGACTATAAACCGGTTTATATCAATTACCTTATCAGAAATTATCTCAACATCTTTTCTTAAATTATTCTCAGAACTTTCCCTTGTCATAAGAGGCCAGATTTTTTTAATCGTTGCCGTACATGTTGCGCACGATGTAACAAGATAATCAAAATCGAATGGTTTAAATTTCTCAATATTGTAAAGAAGAAGTTTTTCAAACGACTTGACATCTCCCGATGCTATCGCCGGAATTCCGCAGCATCCCTGCCCTTCCGGCAAAAACACTCCGACCTCATGAAAAGAAAAAACACGCATTGCAGCCTGAGCTACATTTGGAAAAATTTTATCTATTAAACATCCTGTAAAATAAGCGATTTTCATTCCGGATCTTCCGGCTGGAATATTAACGGATGGTGAAATACGATGATAAGGAACAGGAGCAAGCGGTACAAAATGGCGTTGATTAAGAATCGGAGAAATAATCCGGCTGCATGAAGTGCCGACAATATCACTTGCGGGTTTTGCAAAAAACCTTTGAAACCTGCTTCCGAATTCAAGAAGTCTGTCAAATGTTCGCGGATTTGACAGCATTTTTCTTAAAATAAGTTTTTTGCCTGCTGATAATCCCATAAAAGCGGTTAGAATAGCCCTTGCTTTAATGAAAATATCTATCACCTTTACCCCGCTTGGGCAATTTGCAGCGCATGAGCCACACAAAAGGCATCTGTTTAAATGTTCACAAACCCTATCGGGATTCTCAAACATTTTATTCAAAAGCCCGTCTAATATGGCAAGCTTGCCCCTGGCAACATCTGATTCTTTTCCTGTTGTCAAAAAAATGGGGCACACAGCCTGACACGTACCGCATCTCATGCAAACGGCAAGCATTTTTTCAAGTTCTTTCATAAGCTGTGCAAGTTTTTTCATATCGGACATCTTTATTTTCTCTCCTCATTTTCTGCCGGACTATAACTTATTAATAAATGAGATAAATAATGGTTTATAAATCCCAGCATAATTATCATATATATATATTCTTCAATAATATCCAGAATATAATTGGAGAAAATTAACACCTTAACTGCTGATTACATGTTTTAAAAATCGTACCGGATTATACAGGATTTTCCTGCAACATACTGGATTTTTGGTTTATTTATATCATATTTCTTCTTGACAATCTATTTATCATACTATAATTAAATCAAGCTTGGATATTGTACGATTATGCCTTATTTAATATCGGTTCCAAATAGATATTAAGGTGTTATCCTTTATTATACAACATTTGATTTCTCTTGCTTTAATTTTGCAAATAAAATTCTTATCAATAATTCGCATTATTTTTAAACCGGAGAAGAGTATGAAAAAACCGGTCGTTTATATCATTATGCTGTTGCTATGGGGGTTATTAAATACCTCTTTTGCTGATATGCAGCACATTGGTAAAATCAAAGGAACAAACGGCATAGTCTCCATTCAGCGCAGCGGCAAAATGATTCCGGCATTTCCTCATATGAAAGTTTATTTAAACGACATACTGATAACCGGTTCAAATGGAGTTGTCGGTATTCTTCTTGAAGATAATACCCTTCTTTCCATGGGGTCGATGAGCCGGTTAGCCCTCGACAAATTTGACTTTTCACCAGCTGATAACAAGTATGCATTGCAATTGCGAATGGGACAGGGAACCTTTGTCTATTTATCCGGTCTTATGGGTAAGCTGGCACCCCATGCGGTTAAGATTGAAACTCCTTCGGGGACTATCAGTATGCTAAAAGAAACTAATTTTATGGCTCGTTTTCCTGGTGATGAGTAAAATTATTTATCGAAAAACATGCCGACAGGATGGATCTTGATGAAAGGGAATAGATGTTTTGCCTTATTGCTTATGATTTTTCTGGCCGGATGTGCCGGTAAGGAAAATCTTATTGTACTCACACCTGATGCCAACGGGACTGTGGGCGCTATTCAGTTCAAGAACGAAAAGGGAGAAGTTGTTCTCGATGAACGAGGGAAAGCTATTGTTGCAAAGGATTGCCAGTCTCCACCTTCAGCCACAATGCCTATAGACGAAGCCGTTACCCAGTCCATTTTTCGGGAGGCACTCAGCGCAAAGCCTCTGGCTCCCCAGAGTTTTATCTTGTATTTCGAATTTGATTCCAATAATCTAACCGCTGAATCAAACAAACTTATTGAAAAGATCCATCAAGCTGCAAGGGATCGTGATTCACATGATATTTCGGTTATCGGCCATACCGACCGTGCGGGAGACCATAACTATAACCTTGCGCTTTCCATGCAACGAGCCTCTACTATCCGTGGTCTGCTTGTCGAAGTTGGTATTAAATCCGAGTTTATCCAGATATCTTCGCACGGAGAAGGCAATCCTCTTATTCCTACCGCAGACAATGTTGCCGAAGCACGCAACCGCCGGGTTGAAGTTGTGGTTCGATGACCAACAAATCAATTTTAAGCATAATTCTATGCAATTTTTTTAATCACCTTATTTCCTTTGCTCTCATTATTTCACATTAAAATTATCATAGGTTGAGTATTATGAAAAAAGAAGTTCTTGATAAGATAGAAATTAAGCAGGGAGATATTACAAAACTCAATGTTGACGCAATAGTTAATGCTGCAAACCGGTCTCTTCTGGGCGGGGGCGGAGTTGACGGAGCTATTCATCGTGCTGCAGGACCAAATCTTCTGGAAGAATGCAAAAAATTAGGAGGGTGCAACAGAGGAGAAGCAAAAATAACAAATGGACATAATCTTAAAGCGTTATATGTAATTCATACTGTAGGCCCTGTGTATAGCGGAAAACCTGAAGACAGCATGCTTTTATCGCAATGCTATATAAACAGCCTGCAATATGCTTTAGAAAAAAATATAAAATCCATTGCATTTCCTGCAATAAGCTGCGGTGTATACGGCTATCCTATTGAAAAGGCGTGCAAGATTGCCATTGATACTACCTGCAATTTTCTAAATGACAAAGATAGCTGTTTAACAAATGTCATTTTTATTCTTTTTTCCTCAAAGGATTTTGAAGTTTACCGGAAATATTTAAAAGAGGTTTTCGGCATTTAATATGCTGATAAAATTATACCGGAATAAAGTGACCCCGGATTCAAGAGAGAGCCGCCCTTCTCATTTGTGAGGATGATCCATTTTGAATAATGATTGACAAACACTCTTTCAATAATTAGTTTACGACATAAAGGGCATGCAGAAAATATTCTGTTTAGCCTGAAAAATAGCATGGGGATAAATTGAACTAATATCAGAAGGAGGGTTAACATGGTTGAGATAACACCAACGGCTAGCAAACAGATAGCCGAATACTTTGAAGGCAAGGACGCTATACCGGTCAGAATTTTTTTAAACCAGGGAGGATGAGGGGGGCCATCTCTGGCACTGGCTCTGGATGAGCCCAATGAATCTGACAAAATATATGAAGTCGATGGCTTTAAGTATATAATTAATAAGGACTTTCTTGAGAAAGCAAAACCGGTTAAAGTAGATTATGGCCAAATTGGATTTAAAATTACATCTGGATTAGAAACGGGCGCTCCTCCTGCATGCTCAAGTTGTGGCACAGGCGGCTCTTGCAGCACCGAATCATAATATACCGATAGTATATATTATATATAATAACAGGGTAACATTTACTTGCAATCAAAGTTACCCTGTTATTATAATCATTTCAGCTTCAATTTCCCACATTTTTTATTGCGCTAAATACAAGAGCCACTTTCAAAACGTTTCAGTTTGGTCAAGGTCAAGGCGGGTGAAAATTTTAACCGCAGGAATACATGGAGTATTTCGAGGATAGCGCTAAAGCTTCACTAAAGTGCAAAATTTTCGCCCAACG
>Ga0180732_1002163_pt1 | contig 10814 bp, 15 predicted proteins | sample KR11_01MetaG_FD_148674 | JGI IMG/M metagenome (GOLD analysis project Ga0180732, IMG submission 148674) | Groundwater microbial communities from the Olkiluoto Island deep subsurface site, Finland - KR11_0.1 MetaG | ecosystem: Environmental > Aquatic > Deep subsurface > Groundwater | place...
ATCGGCCAACATGCCAGCCTGACCAGTATCGCCCGGCATGAACCATCCTTCCAATTCAACATCGCCCGGGTCAAGCAAGCCCGGCAACATCGTTTTGAAGGCATTAGCCGGAGCAAGATTAGTCGAGTCCTGCTTGGAGATTGTGATGTTTACTGGCCCTATTCTAGTCAATTCGCCAACTGGATCGCCATCCCATGTAAAAGTTGTTCCGTATCCTATTGCTATTGCCATGTTTTCCTCCTATAATTTATTTGATATAGAAAAGGGCAGCTAAAGCTGCCCCATGAAGAAAGGTATTAAGTTATCCCTTGAAACACCTAGAATCGTATTCTGTGGCCTCTCATCATAGCTTAAAGGTTATCCCGTACGGTTATTGAGTAGAATGTCATTACCCGAAAATAATTAGGTATCTCAATATCCACCAGGTCTACACCTTGAACCTCCTCTCTTGCTTTTGTTATATAGTATGTCGTGCCATCTATCGTAACAGGAGCATTGCCCAAGCCCTGTAGGGCATCAAATAAAGCCCGGTAAATCTCGCGGGCATCATTAAGGTTGGTTGCCCAGCAGTCAAACTGGACACTGGGGGAGAATATATGGACTACATTAAAGTCAGCCGTTCCACCACGAGTAAAGTAGCTTATTGCAGGTAATGTCGCCCCTTCCTTCAATCTGGGACAATAGATTCGGGGGGAAGCACCACCTATTAAGGCTATTAGCGGGTCATTCGTTACTGATGATGTTAATAAATAAGTCCTGATTAAAATGTTTGTATCTACTAAGCTCATCTTAACTCCGCCTTTATACCAGCCGGTAGTTTATGAATATTCCTATCCAGAGCTGGCTTGAAATATGGTCGGGCCGGCATCTTAACAGTACCCGTTTCAAGGTAGCCTCCATAACCGCTAGTAGAGTAAATAGCACCTTCTAATCCTTTTGCCTCAAACATAATTGACCGCCGATTATTGCCAGTGTCCACCGGACTACCTTTGATAGCATCATTGGCAATATCAGTTACTACATCCTTCAATGCCTTTTCAGTGGCTTTATTTACCTTATCCTGCACTTCTTTAGTCTTGAGGTTTACTACAACATCTGTCTTTATCTTCACCGGCTAATCCTTAGCCAAGCCTGTTTGTGATGGTTTCCCAAACCATCCGCATAGTTCTGCACCAATAGCACCTCATAAGCCTTACCGCCTATAACTACCCTATCCTGTTCTGTAATAGTGATGTCTCCGAGGAAGAGATTGTAATCTGCCACGACTATCTCAGCTCCTACCTTGATTTCCCTACCGGAAGAAGCCACTAAGCGACAAGCTTCATCAGTGTACCGAACATGCCATGTCAGGGTAGGATTGCCGTAGTCATCTAAAGCACCTTCTGTAAAATATTCTATAGTGCAAATTTGAATCAAGAGTGAAGCGTAGCTCACCTAATCCTCCTCTTCACCAGTCAAATCCATTTCAGACCACTCGAAAGCAGGGGTTTCACTTTCTTTTTCCCTGAGCTTTGCTGCTAGAGCCAGCATCTTATCGACTGCCTTCTGTGTATATGCGTAGTCTCCAATCTTCTCACTATCGGGACCCGCAGTATATTTGGCTGCCCACGCCTCTAGGGCATCAGCAGCAGCCAAGTTTATATTACTTGAATGTTCAGTAAGGAAATATGTCAATTCCTCATCGGTGAATATATTAGCAGTAATATCCGTGTCCCCTATTACAAGACGGACTTTACCAACGTTAGTTGTAATATCATACGTTACTGTCATTTACATCTCCTTACCGTGCGGGATAGTGGTAATCTGGATATCGGGATTCTCGTGGAATCTAAACTCGATATTGGAACTCTTACTGGCAAGTCAACCCATTCACAGTAATGGACAGAAGGTGCATAGGTATCTGTTATCAGGTTTATTATATTGGGGATTAAATAAGCTCCTACCCCTATTACTGGTGAGTATCCTGTAGTAGATAAACTGAGTTTACCCGGGGTAATTGTAGTTGCCGCAAATACCGATGGAATATATGGGACAGTGTTCAAACCCAGCTTATCGGGGGTAACAACCTCCTTTAGGATAGAAGCGTATTTGGTTAAAACTAACCCCAGCAAGCCTATTACAATACCGGTATTGAGGACAGGAGCATACTCTGTCAGGCTTATGCTTAAGGTTGATGGTATTAACACTAATTTCAGAATAGGTGCATAGATAGTTGTGATTAGAGATGCCGTAGAAGGCGTTATTCTGATTCCGATAACAGGGGCATAACCGGTTAGAGTGAGACTAACAGTACTTGGAGTAATGGTAATAGCCATTCCTATTACCGGCGCATATTCGGTTAAAATCAGGCTTAAAGTGGTAGGAGTTACTACTGTCCCTTCTATCAATGAGGGGGCATATTCGGTTATCGTTAGTGCTACTGTACCAGGAGTTACCGCAGTCCCCCCTATTATTGAAGGGGCATAAGTGGTTAGAGTGAGATTGATTACCCCTGGTGTGGTAGTTTCTTTGAGGATAGGGATATATTCGGTATCATTCAGTGCTAGAGTAGCAGGAGTTACTACCTCTTTGATAATTGGTACATAAGTAGTGATTACTAGAGCTAATGTAGCTGGAACAACCCCATCCCCGAATACCGGCGCATATTCGGTTAGGATTAACGCCAGGGTAGTTGGAGTAGTAACCTCTTTTAATACAGGGACGTATTCGGTATCACTAAGAGCTAAAGTGGCTGGAGTAGTAACCTCTTTTATAATAGGAGCATACTTAGTAAGAGTTAGGGCAATAACGCCTGGGGTAACAACAGTTGGTGCTGCTGCTTCAATATAGCAAACCAATCCCCAGTAAGCATCCGTTAAAGTGCCTGGTGAGCCGCCAGGCACAACCATCAAGTCAACTTCATCACCATCTGCTATTGCTATTGTGTTGGCAGTGTCATTCCCTGTTGTGGCATCATCAGCTATTACAACGACTAATCCACTGCCAGGACTAGCACCATTCTGCCTGACCGTAAAAGTCCAACTTTTACCACTACCAGGAGCTGCACTTAATAACATATATAATTTCTTAAAAGTACACTCCTGAGCTAATTGATAGCGTTCAGATTCAGTGGCTACCCAGAGTAGATTGACTGCACCAGGGGTTAAAAGGTTGTATTCTGTACCAGCAGAAGGAACAGAATCTGAACTTCCCCCCATAATGAGACTTTCTCCGTCTGTATCCGCCACAAAGGTCATACCAAGAGCAGTATAGCTTGAGGCTGACGGAGTATTAAGCGGTTCAATAAAAAGTGTTAGGGCATCTCCAGCAGCTACCGTTACTTCATGAGCCGCATCATTACCTGTCAGGTCATCAGCAGTAATAGTACAGGTTAATGCCGATGAAACTCCATTAACCCTCAAGGTGAATCTATAAGCATCTGGGGATGTACCTGGGTCAACCTCCATTTGGGCATAAAGATTCTTAATCTTACCACTGGTAGGGCATACCTGCCGCATATCAGCTTCAGTAGAAGTCCCGCCATAAAGGTGACCCATAACTCCGGTGTAACGATTCTCAGCATTAGAAGCATAGATAGTTATTAGCAGCAGACTCTCGCTGGCAGTATCACCCTCAAACTGCATTGTCCATCTGGCATAGCGGGTAGTAGGTGTGCCTGTGGGGACACATTCCAGGGCAATTACATCACCAGCAGCGACTGTAACCTCATTCACTGTGTCAGCAGCACTTACCGCAGTACCAGCAATAGTGCAGGTTAAAGCAGTGGCTGCCCAAGCTCCAACCCCTACTCTCCTGTAAAGAGTGAAGGCATAGGATTTACCTGCTCCAGGACTATCATTAAGTTCTACTCGGAGATTCCTGATTGTCCCAGCAGTACTTACAGCCTGTGCTGAATCATCAGGGTCACTATACCAATCCGTGCCACCAGCCACACAGTTATATTCAGTAGCAGATGCACTTAATAGGTTATAGTAACCGCCAGGGATTACCTGTTTCACCTTACCATCTCCAGTTTAGCCACTCTCTTTTTTAATTCCCCAACTAAACCTTCTGTAATCCTATTACTGGCAACTTCCTGGTCTTGATGAGTAGAAATCAGGTCAACTCCACCTCCGTGTATATGCAGATGCCAATAGACAGGGCAGAAAGAACAGTAATGGGTATAGTAATCCCCACCCTGCCTATCCTCTGACAAGAGAAGGTTATCACTTACAAGCTGCAATTCATTCCCGCAATTAGCACAAAACATCTAACCCCCCCCTTTAAGGATTTACACTTTATTAAGCGTTTGCCCCTCCTGATTAGGCAAGAGTGAAAACGCCTGAGGCATGAGCCGCTACGGTCAAGGTATTGCCGGTCGTTACGGTTACATCGGCGGGTGTAGCATCAAGCAGGCAGTAACACAGCACATTCCCACCAACTTCATAGATAACCGCAAATCTGGCTACTATTGAGCCACCAGCCGCAGTCCACACGGGGTCAGTAGTAATATCTACTGTTACAGTGGTAGTACCTGCCAATGTTAGGGCAATGGATATCCCACCTGTTGTATACCCGTTTGCGTTGGCATGTTCATTAGTTACAGCAGCATACGTTGTTGAAGCTGCCCCGATGTTCGATGTACTCAGAAACAGTGCCATCTTCCATGTGTCTGTATCAATGTCGAATGTTCCATCTAGTAGTGATGTCCTTCCCCCATTGGTAAAAACCCATGCTCCCGCAGCACCCAATTGAGAGAATAAAAGTCTCGCCAATTTAGGCGGCAAAGTTTTAGCCCAATCGGGAAGGATTGAAATATCCCGTTGTGCTAATTGCCTCTTGACTTCCGAGGGAAATACCGGATTAAATAATACCGTTTTGTTCATTGTGATACCTCCATAATTATTTTAGGATAATAGCAAACCCGCCAAAGCGGGTAGAATCTTTCAATATCTATCATAATTAAATCTCCAATAGTTAGTATTTTGGCTGCCCAAATTCCCAGAATCAGAACCACCACCAAACCCCTGTATCCATCCAGTGAACCTTGACTGCTATTGTGCCCGTGCCCGCAGTCAAGGGCTGTAACGTACGGCCGAATATATGGGCATTCTCATCAGGGGGCCAGTCAACCAGCACTCCTGCGCTTGTTATGAAGACAAGTGCCCCAACAATCATGTCCCACTGGGCTACAACCTCGCAGTACCATATCCCCTCCGCAAGTGCCGACACAGATGTTATACCCGTTGATACTGACATACGTGCTATACCAACGCCCATGCCAGCCCAACCAATCCCAAATGATACGGGGTCACCCTTATCTACAAAGCCATCGGTATGTGAAGGGTGAACTAAATCACCTTCTAGAATATTTACATGACGTCCCCCACCAGTAGAGGATACTTCGTCGCCTTTACTGGCAAAAGAATTAAGGTAAGGATTTAATGATGCTGCCATTGCCATAATTTACTCCTGTAGTCAGGCATCTATCTCATCTCCATCGGCTAAAACGCCATACATAGTAAAATACGCTGGCCACTTTTCAGCACCTTTGCGGGCACATTCCGAAACAGTGCATTTATTACCGTGCCGAAGTGGACAATTTACCTCTTTACAGTATTTTGAGTTATAAGGTTCTCTGTCTTGTGCCATGCCTGCTCCTATTTGAAGGTAACTGTGAAATTACCAACTAATGCGGTAAAGTCAAGGAAAATACCAGTTGCCATCTCACAGTCAAGGATTAGCGTGAATGGCTGACACGAAACTTGAACGGCACTCCTTAGAATAAGTGTGCCAATAAGCGTCCCCCCATTATCTACACCATCGTATATAGCACAATCTCCAACAGTGGTCATGCCATTAAATACGATGGAATGTAGAACACAAGCTCCTGTATGAGCTATTCCGCTTCCGGTTATGTTTATTTTATCCCAAGGGAAATCAATTGCTGAATTCATGTTACCTCCTCGGTAGTCTAGCCGAGGCTAAGGAGGAAAGGAGCAACCCCCCTACCCCCGACTAGCAGATTCCAGTAGTTTGGTATTAACTCCTTTTAGCTGACCAGTCCACCTCCGTAGGTAGCTCTCCAGTCGAGTTCGCATATACCGAAGCAGTGGCGAACTCGATAGAAAACATTATCAGTGGCAAAGTCACCTTCCATTGGGCCTATTGGGCCGCCGCCGATACTTACTTTGTCACTGGCCTTCATGCAAATCTCCGGCCTCTCATGGCCTCTCAGGAAACCTGCTTCAAGTGCTGCGATATCTGATGGGTCAGCAAACAAGTACCATGCTGTCAACCCATTAGTCGCATCAGCAACTGGCAGCCAGGGCTCTACGATTAACTCTAAGCCCATCTGAGAGACTACATTGGTCGTAGGATATGGTACGGGAGTTCCTACGGCACCTTCAGTCCACTGCTTAACTGCTGAAGTCAAGATTTGGCGAGCAGTCATCTCCAGAGACGGGGGTACCACGAGGTATTTAGCCCTGTTGTATATCGGGCTTCCACCAGCATCCAACCAACTTGCCATCGCCTCAAGAGCAGCTTCCAGATTGGCTATAGTCAGTAAGGCTGTGGAGCCATTTATCTGGTTGGCTGTTACCTTGTCGTAAAGGTTGCCAGCCGCATGAGTGCCATCATCGTCTGCATACTGGTTGATAACGGCATACTGCTCAGTTCTTAGGGCCGCCTTAGCGAACCGCATCGGCGTATCCTTCAAAGCATCCAGGTCATCATTTATCATTGCCTCCCAGGATATGTCGAACTGCCTACCATACTTGTAAACATACAGCGTATAGCGGGCTTCATCCCTTGTACTGGCTAGATACTCTCCCTTTTCAGCTACCTGGTCTAAGCGTTGGTCCCCGCCGGTTATGGCGAATCTATATCCACCAATCTGCGGGAAAAGCCGGGGGACGGTAGATGTTTTGACATATTTCCTCCAGCTCGACTCGGTTGCCTTGTACTGAGCCAGAACCTGTCTGTCCAGTACATCACCGAACAGATATGGGAAGTCTGAAGTTGTCATTGCTTCCCGGAGTAGGTACTCGTGTCTATGGGATGGAAGACCACGAGCATTACTAAGTAGGTCGATAGTCTCCTTAAGTTTCTGCTCGTATCCTTCACCTCTTTGGACATCGTTAAGAGCGACATAGCCGCTCCAGTCTTCTATTAGTTTCATTAGTTCAGGCATTATATTGCCTCCTTCGTTTATTTTTTAGTTACCCCTACCACTTCTGCCTCCAGAATGCGTCTCACAAGTTCCACATCAGGTCTGGTAAATCCTTTGTAGGTATCAAATGCCTTTCTGATACGCTCATACTCAGCATCTTCCAATACGATGTCATCTTCTTTGCAGCCTTCGAGCTTCATCGCCAGCATTTGCTGCTTGAGCAATTCAGCACCCTGTAATTGCAATTCCCGAATAAACATCACATTGACAATGGAATCCACCACATGATACGGCATGACCGTATCAAGCGGCGGACCCATTGGATCACTATTGGGGACTTTCCCTTTTATGTCGTAATCCTTGAGATTAAGTTTACGCATTTTCTTTTACTCCTTTTTTATTATCCCTTTATTCAGTTTTTGGTTTAAGTGGCCGCATCATACAGACGAACCCAACCGACACCTACTCCAACTATGTCTGCCAGTGGGATTCCACCAAGCTTGGTGGCTCCTGTGGCTGCTGATGCTACATATCCTGCTGAAGTCGGATTGGCAAAGGCATACACTGCAGTAATGGCACCACCCGCCGCAGCAATGTTGACCCTGTGGATGTGGAGAGACGTGCCAGGTGCGGATGCTAGAATGCCCTGAATTTGTTGCAGTACAACTCGGCCATTGGTGAGAGTTGCACCAGCATCATAGAGGCCGATTTCAAAGGGGCACAGGATATTAACCGCAGCCGTGAAACCCGCCGCCAGTTCCATCCAGGTGCCAAACCCATAGATTAAGCCTGTCTGTGTACCAGTCACTTGCTGGTCAAAGTACTCAAGCCCTGTGGATATACCACCTGCAAAGATAGAAGTGTGGTGCTTGCCATAGGTGTACTCGCCAGAAGTTACTGTGTAGTAAGTCCTCTTGGCATTGTCCAGGGATTGGTCAAAGTGAACCTTGACGGCTATAGCATTGGTAACACCAGATGTGACAATACCGAGGGCATAGCCAAAGGGAACCTGTGTCGCCTGGTTGCTGATTTTGCTTAAAACAGCAGTGGTCGTATTGATATAAATACAATCTCCACCAGCCACTGCATTGGCCCCCGCATCATCAGTTGCCACGACATCAAGGTTCCATATTCCCTCGGTATCTATGGCAATCTGGTCGGTTGCAGCCGCAGCATTCTTAAATGCTACACCTACTATCGCGGGTCTGCCAGTTGCCGAAACAACCGGGTCACCTTTATCAACAAAACCATCTGCATGTGTTGGATGAACTAAGTCACTCTCCAACAGAGTGATATGACGCCCTTCATAAGTGGATGAAATTTCATCCCCTGGGTCGAGGGCATCTGCTATTGGATAAACTCCATAAGCTGGCATTATATTTTCCTCCTAGTTATTTTTTGTTTTCTTTAGCGCCCAGAAACAGCAGTCTCTAATGTCTTCTCGTCCCATTCCGGGTGCATCTTTTTGAAGGATTCCTTGAGGGCTTCCTTGTCCTTCTCAGGATTAGCCTGTGTGCCTCCCAAGCCCTTCACTTTGCCTGCCTCGGATAGCCTGGCGATATAATCCTTCTCAGACTGTATCGCTTCTGCAATCCCTTCAGCAGACTTAGCATCCTTGAACCTCTCAATAAGGCGTTCTTTGGCAGCATTGGGTAGTTCGGCTTTGTCTACAGCCTCTTTTATAGTGGCTTGTGCTTCAGCCTTTGCTTTGTCCTTCTCTGCCTTCTCAGCGGCTTCTTTGAGTTCATCACGCTCTTTGGTAAGAGTCACAATCTGGTCATCCTTTTCCTTGATAAGTTCTTCGTTTTCCATAGCTTTTTTAACCTCCTTGGTTATTTCCGCCCTGACATTGGCTTCAACAGCCTTAACTAAATCAGGGCGACGTTCCTTCAATGCTGACAGTTCCACAAGGTCTATATCGTGGCTCCTGTCCGACTCATAAAATGTAACCACACCACCGGCTCCCGGTTCGGTTACAAAATCAACTGACCTGGCTGCAACGAGTTTCTCTATTACCAGCGTTTCCTTGCCATCGATAGTGCCTTTGGAAGCGCTACCCACTGCATTGATTGAGATGCCCATTTCAGATAGCATCTCTTTATCTCTCAGTGAGGCTAACTTCTGCATCAGCCACGACTCAATAATCTCAGCATCGCCGGTAACAGTGCCGTTCTCATCGCAGGTTACTTCAGTCAGTGTAGCAACCCAGTCCTTAATCGACCTCTCCGGACGGGCTTTATCTTCCTCGTCTGTTGGGTGGTCGGCATACATCTTCATGCCTTCGAATATCCCAAAATCCCGTTTCAATACTTCTGCGGGATAGTAGCGATCTCCAGTAGCATTGAAGCCAGCCTTAATAACAATTACCTTTGCTGTGCCCTTGTCAAACTTGGCTTCAGTAAGGGGGACATAATTCAGTATTCGTTCCCTAGTCTCAACTTCCTTTACCCACCTGGGCATTTCCTCATCAGGCACATCAAGGCTTCTATAGGCTGTCCTTATCTTCCTCTTCACAGCAGGTAAATCGGCGGAGGGTATCTGCACTTTTTGACCTCTAAATCCGCCAGGACTCAATGCAGCAGCAGCAGCGCCTAGTTGCTTCTTGGTAATCTTCTTCTCAGGGTCTTCCCAGAGCCTCAGTTTCCATTCTGAGACATTATCGGAGGGAGTATAGGCAAATGCAGCTTTAGGGAATTTAATCCCGTCTTCCGTTTTCATAAGTTCTTGCTCTTTTAGCCAGATTAGAACTTTGTTAGCTTCTTTTAGTGCCTCTTTAGTCTTCTCCTCTTCTGGCTCCTCGGAGGATAGAAGCTCCTGACAAAGTTCTACAATTTTCTTTATCCGAGTAGCATCCAGGACTGCATTCCGCTTGCCAACTTCCTGTAGAATCTCAGAGTATTTAGTTTGTAATTCCTCAATGTTAGCCATAGTTCCTTCCTTGCTTTCCTTGGCAACCCACTCGCCTTTTTCGTTTTTCTTGTATTTGGTCTTGACAGCAGCCCATGCAGTTCCAGCAGCCTTTCCCTCATCACCTTTATACTGCTCAAAGGCTGAATTATAAGCACTCACCCAAATATCAATAGCATGTTTAGGCAAGCCCTTTATTGCTTCCGGCGGATTATCAACTGTGTATGGCATGATTACCTCCTAAAACTATTTCAGTAAAATATTTATTAGCATATCTTTAGGAAGATAGGTTTCATCTCCCGGTATAGTGATTTTGCCCAGAAAGAGTGGGCGTCTGAATTCATAGGTTCGGTCTAATAGATGACTCAGTGCCCGTTGTTGCTCTGGGGTTGTAATTGGGTTTTGCAATAGAACCCTGCCGTTCCTCTTAGCCCTCGGGCTTCCTCCCCACCAGAAAATGCTACCATCTCGCTCAATCTCAATAGATATTCCCCTACTTGTTAATTCGCTTCTGATTTTATCGGCTTCGCCAAATAAGCCTCGAGAACGCAAAGATTGTATTTCCTTTATCTTATTTTCTATATCCATTAGTGTCTTACCTGAAATAGAAAAGCCACTCGTTTTGAGTGGCTTGGTTGCCCTTAGAACATTTATTCTATTTTATATCATCTACTTAACCTCGCAGGAGCTAGGGCACACTCGCAGTTCGGATGAGCAGGTGGTCCATCATGACCGCTGGAAAATACATGGTCTA
>Ga0180732_1002164_pt1 | contig 10810 bp, 13 predicted proteins | sample KR11_01MetaG_FD_148674 | JGI IMG/M metagenome (GOLD analysis project Ga0180732, IMG submission 148674) | Groundwater microbial communities from the Olkiluoto Island deep subsurface site, Finland - KR11_0.1 MetaG | ecosystem: Environmental > Aquatic > Deep subsurface > Groundwater | place...
GAGACAATCTCTTTCGGAGTAAGGATATGGTTAGGAGGCCTAGAGAACATCATCATGGTAGTTGTTGGCTGGGTTTATCTTATAGAAATTTACCTCGGACTCTTGTTTTGTATTCTAGAGTTGCTGAGTTCCCAACAAGAGCAGCTCTTGAACTAACCATGTGCCATCTTGTAGGTGAGGAGATAAAGAAGAGACTGGGTAATGACCAGCCAATCCACCTCGTGTGGTTTGTCTCGTCCCTATTCCTTAGCTGCCTCCATATGTTACCGTGGTTGGCTCATAATGGGATCTTAGACTCCACTTACGACCGGGAGGATCCTGTGGGCCACTTCGTCCGTCATCAGATAGACCACATTAACCGGGGGAACGTTCACTATGGTCCCACTAAGAGAATGGCCAAACGTTTGGAGCAGTTCAGGGCAGGTAGTGTTGTTCCTGTCCCCATTGATAAGCTAAGTCTGTGGATATAGGAGGCTCCCTATGCAGTACCACTTTGATAATCTGCGTGAAGCTGTCTACCGAGCTGCAGAACACCTACTTACCTCCGGAGAATCTGTAAGTAACAAGAGGTGGCAGGGCAAGGACGCACATGAGGACGAGTTCTCTACCTATGAGGTTACTGATCTCACCTTTTTGGCACCGATAGAACCAGACCTTAAGGCCCTACAGGACCTGGTGAAGCCCAATCTACCCTGGGCGGATCAACATTTCCTAGAACGAGTAGGCGGAGTACCCCTTAATCCAGGTGTCCAATATAAAAACTGGCCATTCTACAAGAAGGATGTATTCAGGGAGGAAAAGGGAGGCAAGTTTACTCATACCTACATGGAACGTTTCTGGCCGAAGTATGCTGAGGCTCCCATAGGAAGGCTTTTTGAGTTCCCCAATCAAGGTATTAGGTATCCTTATGGAGACTTAGATGATACCATCAACCTTCTTCTCAGGGACCCACTTACCCGCCAGGCATACTTCCCCATCTTCTTCCCTGAGGATACTGGAGCAGTTCACCAAGGTAGAATTCCCTGTACGTTAGGGTATCATTTCCTTTGCCGGAAGGACAAGCTCCACATATTCTACCCAATCCGTTCCTGTGACCTATTTCGTCATTTCAAAGATGATGTCTACCTTGCTTGTAGGTTACTCCTGTGGGTGTTAAAAGAACTACAGCATAAAGATCCCACCTGGGATCAAATAACCCCAGGCGACCTCACAATGAATATCTACTCACTTCACATCTTCTATAACGAGGTCAACATATTGAGGAATAAACTACAAGGAGGAGTATTATGAATAACAGACCATCTAGAGACTTCATTTGGGTACAGGTTGTTCAGATATTTGCTACTAGGTCAACTTGCTTAAAAGCCAATGGGGCAATCTTAGTCAGGGGTAATAGGCTAATAAGTCAAGGTTATAATGGTTCTCCTCCAGGAAGACCACATTGTATTGACCTTGAAGAGTGTGAGATTGGGCCTGACGGTGGGTGTATTAGAACTATACACGCAGAGGCAAATGCTATATGCTGGGCAGCTAGGTCAGGCTTATCTACAGAGGGTTCAACGATGTTCTGTACTTCTTCCCCATGTTATACCTGTGCTAAGTTAATTGTAAATTCCGGAGTAGAGAAAGTGGTCTACCTTGATGAATATAGAGATCCACATGGGATTGAGTTACTAAAGGAATGTGGAGTAGAGGTAGTTAAGTATGGAGAATGATCCACATTGGGCTTTCATTGAAATCCGAGACCCTACTTGCTCCCTCTGTAATCTTGGTAACCTCAACGGAGATCTCCGATGCTTAACTGGTGTGGGCCCCCGTGACGCCAACTTTATGTTCATTGGAGAGGCCCCAGGGCGTAGAGAAATAGAGCCAGATATTAGGAGACCATTTGCAGGTCCAGCAGGTCAATATTTGGACAAGATCTTGGAGAATATCAATCTTGATCGAGAGTCCACCTACATCACAAACGTTATTGCTTGTAAGCCTCCACATAACGACGAGCCCACTCCTGCCCAGGTGACTGCCTGTAGGAATATACTCTGGGCGCAAATATCCACTGTTAAGCCCAAGAAGATCATGGCTCTCGGTAACGTTGCTCTCAAGGCTCTAGTAGGAAGATCCGGCATAGCCACATACCGTGGACAGAAATTCTCTCTTCAGGTTACTCCTGACCACTCCGCTGAGGTTTACGTCTCGTATCACCCTAGTGCCGTAAGGCGTAATCCAAGATTATATCCCCTTCTCTACACTGACCTCCTAAAGTTCAAGGGGAGTAATACTGTCCCCATTGAGCTAGACTATCAACCCATAACCGACATGCCCACTTTCAGGAATTACATAAGGGTGTTGCTCCAGTCACCAGAGGTGTCCTTTGACTTTGAGACAGAATCTCTTGATCCGTGGACTGGAGCTAGGATCATCTGCATAGGTCTTAGCCATAAGGAAGGTCATGCAAGGGTTATCCCACTTGAGGGTAAGGCAGCCTCCTGGACCGATAAGGAGCTAGATGAAATATACCGACTACTAGGTTCTGTCCTCTCTCATCCCAGGATCAACATCATTGCGTTTAACTCTAAGTTTGAGACCTTATGGTGCAAGACTAGAGGCATCTCGGTAAGGGTAGACTCCGATCCCATGATGACTTCAGTCTTACTTGATGAGAACCTTCCGCATAGCTTGGAGGCTAATATACAACTCTATCTTGATCCTGATTTTACTAAGCCTGAGCCTAAGGACATCTCTTCCTGGTCCTGGAAGAAGGTCTGGCCTTACAACGCGGGTGATGCTGACTGGACCCTCAGGTTACACCATAAGCTCCTCCAGAAGATAGAGAACGAGCCCAGCTCCAAGGTTCTACTTGAAGAGCTAATAATGCCTGTCCAAACTAAGGTCCTCCCAAAGTTGGAGCTTAATGGGATCTACGTCCATGAGGATAAGCTTGATGAGGCCGGAAAGAAATGTCAAGAGGAGGCAGTTAAGTGGGAAGTAGAGATAAGGAGATATGTACCTCCGGACTATATTCCACCTGTTAAGTCAAAGAAGTCCCTGAAGAAGGGGTTCAATCCGGGATCACCTAAACAGCTAGGTAATCTCCTATTTGATGTTCTTGGATTACCCCCTGGTCCACTAACTACTGGGGGTGATTGGTCCACAGCTGAGGCAGTACTCCAGGACCTCAAAGGTCAGCATCTCATCATGGAGTCAATTCTTGAGTTCCGGAAGTACTCCAAGTACTTATCAACATACATCTTACCCTGGAGAGGATGGATGGACTCCAATGGCTTTATCCACCCACACTACCATCTAAGACCTGTTACTGGGAGGACCTCCAGTGATGATCCCAATATCCAACAAACTCCTAGGGAGGAGTTCATGAGAGGTTGTCTTGGGGCTCCACCATTTTGGCTTGGTTATGCTTGGTGGCTTCTGGCTGCAGACTACTCCCAAATAGAGATGAGAATGGCTGCTCACTTGTCCAAAGATGAAAACCTATTGGCTGTATTTAACAACGGTGAGGATGTTCACCTTATGACTGCTATGTTAGTGACTGGCTTACCGGCTGATAACATAACCAAGGAGCTAAGGAAGAAGGCTAAGGCCGTTAATTTTGGGCTTATCTATGGCATGGGGGCTTTCGGCCTTATGAAATACGCTAAGGAGAAGTTCGAGGTGGAGATGACCTTAGATGAGGCCACTTACTGGAGGCAGGGGTTCTTCAGGAGGTATCCACGTCTACTGGAGTGGCACAGGAGACAGATTAAGGAGGTCCGTGATACTCAACGGGTTGTGTCCATGATCGGTAGAGTAAGACATCTCAACAACATTCTCTCATCCGATAGAGAGGTTGCTGCTGAGGCTGAGAGACAGGCAATAAACTCCCCAGACCAAGGCCTTGCCTCAGATATAACTCTCCTCTCAGCAGTAGAGGTGGACAAAATCCTTTTACCTACAGAGGGATGGCTTGCGGGTCTAGTTCACGATGAAAGTCTCTATATCATCAGAGAGGATAGAGTGGACTATTGGAAGGATAAGATCAAGAACACCATGGAGAACCCACCTCTCCACAGATTTACCTCTGAGAAGTTACTGGTTCCGCTCGAGGTGGATATTAAAGTGTCCACGTACTGGGGTTAGCTACTTCTCCAGGCCTTGCTTCGTTATCAACCTGAGGATCAAGTTAATAACGGCTAGTATTGAGGCCTCAGCTGTCATCACCTCTTGGGCTATCTCCTCATTGGACAGTACTGTGGAGATTATGATAACTACTATACCGATGAAATTGGTCCAGAGAGTCTTTGAGTGATACCATTTCTTCATGAGGTTACCTCCTTATAAGGTTACAACAACAGGGGATATTATCTTTCTAATTTCTACCCTCTCTAGCCTCTCACAACTACCACCTTCATCGTGTCGGCAAATCTCTAGGTCATAGAAGGCTATCTCCTCATTCACCTCGCCCTCATTGATACTAACCGCCTTTCTAGATAGGTTTTTAGCATAAGCCATCAAAGACTGAGCATCAGCTTGGTTAGCGAAAGACAAATCAAGTCTTACTCTATATTTCATCGATACCTCCACTTTGTGAGATTATAAATACGCTGGATTTCTGCTAAGGTTAAGACTCGGTTGTCAGTCCAGACTTCACCAAAAGTTCCCTTGGTAAGTTGCCCTAGAACAGCATTTGTAGTTCTAGCCCCAATCAAGACAGCCTGGTTACTATCGTGCATAGCAGTGTAGGCTCCCGCAGAGATATTGAGGTTATCTATCCTAGAAGCATCTAAATATATTTTGCTCCCCTCGCTTGTTCTACTCCCATCGTAAGTAGCATACAGAAACATCCACATATCATCATAGTCATCAAGGAGTGGAGTATTCCTACCAATGTAGGCTGCACCTGTAGCACCATCAAAGAGGTTAAGATATAAGCGTGAGGCAGAGAGATTAAATAGCCACTCCGTCATAAAGGCAACATCATTGTCCCACTTACAGACAAGGGTTTTGCCATCAGCCGATATATCAGCTATTTTTACCCAGATACCTACTGAGAAGGGGCTATCGGTAGAACCATCTCCAAATGATAAAGAAGGTGCATCAGGAATAGATATGTTATCATCCAAACCATCAAAAGTCCTGCCCTGTGGTGTCCACAAAGCACCAGTAACAGTAGCCAGATGACCATAGGCATCCAGAGACTTGAAGGAAGCGCCTGGGAGTTTATAAAGAGGTAAGTACAGGACACAATTACGAGTCACCTCGTCGATCCACTTATCAACGAAGTTAATTCTGTTATCTCTCACTGGGGCCAAGTCTACATAACCCATAACTAGACCTGTCTACCCAGAACAACTCTGGCTGTACCTCCACCTATCACAATAGGCCTGAAGTACTGCATTGCCTCAGTAAAGCTAAAAGTATTAAAACTTCCCCCACCTATCCTTACAGGCCCGTAGTAGGTACCAGTAACATCAGCTTGTTTAGTTCCTGCCATACCTGCAATAAGAATGATACTTCCTCCTCGAGAGAGGTTGAAAGCAGAGGTCTTAACTCTATAGATGTCAGTGGCTGTCCAACTGCCTACCCAAGTAGACCCCTTACCTATCCTAGAACCTGTTAAGAAAACCCTGGGGTTGTATAGCCTAGTCTGGGAATCAATAGGTACTGTTCCAGTATGAGCTGTACCTACTCTCTCAACATACTTAACAGTCCCCAGTCGGCCTAGGGTACCAACCCTTCCTCCAGCTAAACGATTCACTGATCCTAGATACCTTTGAGTACCAATATGTTCTACTGTCCCGATTCTTTGGACATAGCTAACACTACCTAACCTTCCTACACTACCCAACTTGGGTAGTGTACCAAGTCTCTCCTGGTAGTGGACAGTTCCCAATCTCCCCAAACTTCCTACTCTTCCACCAACTATCCGGTTCAACGTGCCTGCCCGAGTCATCTCGTCAAGAGTTCCAATCCTATCTACTTTATGAAGAGTACCGATGTGGACTGCTAACAGAACAGTACCTAACTTGCCTATGGTTCCCAGATGTCCCATAGTGCCTATACGTTCGACATATTTCAGGCGCTCCATAGTCCCCAGTTTCTGAAAAGAATGAGGAGGTGAGCCGATAAGTCTCTCACGGGCTACGCGGTCTAGTTCATCTAAACTCATAATCCACTCCTTAGGCTCTAGCCTCACAAAGGAATTCTAACTTAACTTCTCCAGTAGCCCCAGCGTTCTTAGTTGTGGGGGATAAATTCCTTAACACTGCGTGGATTTCCTTGGTGGAGTCCACATCTATGTAATCAATGTTAAGGTTTTCTATGTCCAATCTCCACTGACTTGTGGTCTGCTGAAATCCATATGTTGGGAGATTTAGCTCCACAGAAGCTATGAACCTATCATCATCCAAATCCGACTCCTCAAAGGCATCTGTCCCATAAAGCAGGACCTCAAAAAGTAACTGCTGGTCCGCCTGGATTGAAATCTTAGATATCCTAACCCGGTTACTTCTTAACCCGGTAATATTCTCCCTCTCAACTGCATTCTTGATAAGTTGTTCAGTAAAGTTAACATCCTTATCCGAAACCACTGAGTAGATTACGGAGCGCAGTTCCTTTATGAAGTCAGGTGCCCCTATGCCTCTAGCCGTTAACGTTTTTCCCATTATCCACCTACCTCTAAATTAGTTGGGACTACAGTAACTACCACAGGTACTGTATGAGTATTAAGAGAGTCATAGTTCCACCACTCTACTCTGAGGTTACCTGGCCGCTTTATTGGGAACCTGGGCTCGAATAGCACGGAGAAGTCGTCAAGGGCTATGAAAGAGTTTTCTATAGTGGGGATTATGAGTTTGCGGCTTCCTGTACTGGGGTAATAAGCCAGATTAACTTCCAGGAGCTGCTGGCACCCAGCTGGGAATCCCATGATAACATACTTCACTATTCCGTCAAATGGGACTTGCCTATCCTGTTCATCTTGATAAGCTGTAGCTACTTCCTTTTGGAAGGAAATTACTGCCGAAGTCCCAATAGACTCGGGGACCATCTCCTGCATTAGGTACACCAACTGGGCAGCTGACCCAGGAGCCCCAGGGATAGTAACAATAGTTGGGGCAGCTACTGCTGGTCCTTCCATCAGGCTAATGAGTTTATCTATTCTCTGGATCAACTTCTGCATATCTTCCCAAGGTGCGTCCTTAGGAGTAGATGGTGCTGGAGGGGGATTGAACCTGTCTATAACCATAATGCCACCTCGCGTTACTATTATTATACCTCAAAATTACTCCCCTGTCAAGGTACACTCTGTTTAGATAGCTGGCTCATAGTCTATCTTAACCTTAACCTTACCATACTCCCCTGAGAGCTTCATAGTGGGAGACAAATTCTTCAACACCATATGTAGCTCTTTACTATTATCAAGATCCACATAAGGAAGATTTACATTCTTTACATTTAGGTGGTACCAGTAAAGTGGTGGACCTCCTGTAGTAAATGACACCTCCTCTCCATATCCAGTACCTGCAGCCGTAGTAGCGTAAGCTCTAACAGAGTATAAGGTATTCTCCAACAGCTCTGTCATCTGTGAACTAAATGGACCAGCCCCAACTATCCCATCCTGAGTCTTGCTATCTGCTATAGTCGGAGTACCGGTAACATTCCAGCAAACTCCATGTTGAGTTATGGAATTATTACCGCCTGAATCAATTATATTACCATTGCCAATAGCAGTATTTTCCTCAATGCCCCTTACTGGTTGAGTGGTTACCGTCGGCAGTATGGGGTCTCCCCAATCCTGGAAGAAGAAGTCAAAGTCGCCTGCCCCATACTCAGTCCAAGTTGCTCCGGAATCGGAACTTAATTCAACTTCTCCGCCAGTATAGGGTGTACCACCGTTGTCGACTTCCCACCTAGCATAGTTAATATCAGCATCTCCAGTCAGACACCTAACTACGATAGCGTACATGGTGCCAGCAGAAAGATCAATTCCTGCATCAAATGTTATCTCTTCATATCGGACACTTGCTGGAGGAGTAATTAGGAAGGTATTAGCATTTATAGTTCCCGAAGCTAGGTCTGGGCCAGTAGGTCTATTATTGGCATCCACGGCTCTTATACTTACCGTCATTATTCCAGGAGAGCCCTTCCTACCTAGCGCCAACTTAACACTGGTTATTTTATGTCCTATCACGGGAGTAAAGGTCTGGGCTCTCCAACGGCTTCCCCAGACAGTAAAAGCTGTTCCAAAACTACCGCTCATATAGTTCTCATATCGAGTTGCCATTACCTACTCCTTAAGCAAGTCTTCCAAACTTAGTAAGGTCCAGATCAACTGCCCCAACGAAAGTGTCCACGTCTAGGTCAGGGTCTGTAAAAGTGTCTCTTGAATAGAACTCCAGTCGGAAATGTAGAGCTTGTGCTGAGTTAATAGCCACATTCCTAATAAGTACATTGCTGGATATTAACCCGATGAGATTTTCCTGTTCAGATTCATTCTTAGCGAGTTCTAGAGTAAAATGTTGGGCTGCATTGGAAACCACATTCCTACTGGGGTACCTTGAAAGGTCAGCAAAGTCAGGCCCCCCAATACCTCTTGACGTTATTATCTTCCCCATACCTAATTATACCTCACTTAGGTAATCCTGTCAATAGGGAAGCTCTGACTATAACCTCTCCGAAATAATCCTCTTACATTCTTGGTTTCTCACTTCTAGGTCAGACCTGACCCAGGCTAACGTGTCCTCCCATGAATTACTTACAGCCTCTAAGATCCTCTCGGCAATATGAACTGGATTATTGGGGCTCTTGACCATTAAACCGGAGAGGGGGATAGTTGGTGACGTAACTGATATTGTTCCCATCATGGCCGCCTCAGCAACATTGTAGTTAAAGGTCTCGCACCAACTACATGCTAGGTTGATTCTAGCGGAAGCTAGGAGTTCCTTATATTCCATATCCAGTAACCATTCATGACGTACGCAGTCCATATCTCTCAAGATGTTATCATAGCCTCGGATATTCGTATGGAGAGTTAACTTCCTCTCCACCTGGGCCAACTTCATGGCCAGTAACTGGTTTAGTATATTCTTCTTTGGGCCAGCTGGACAAAACAATGTGGCTATGTCCCTCTTCTCCACCTCTGGCCTCTTTATCGAGTCCACATCGAAGGGATAGGGGGCATAAAACCCCTTCTCGGGAAACACCTGGGCTAGACCAGGATCTCCGAACCAGATGAAGCTGATTTTTGGGTCTTCATTAAGTCTTCGTAGGTATTCTTGTTCCACTGGCTCAAAATCCATTTCCCCGGCCGAACTTGTCCACATTACTCCAATCTTTCCTTTTAACCCCATGAGCATCTCGTAGACCGGGTGCCAGGCAGCCAGGATGTAAACGTCAGCAGGTGGAACTTCTATTGTATTCCCATCCAGTAGGATAAAGTCCCATATCCCAAGCTTCTGTCCCTCCTCAAAGGGCCTCTTCGCTCCTGGAAAAGGAACTGCTATGGTGATTATTTTATCCATTCCAGTAACCTCCTTGCGCAGTTCTCATAAGTATACGGCTCAATAGCCTTACGTTGTCTTTTCCATAAGTCATCTCGGGCCTCAGGACAACTTAGGAAGTAAGAGATAATCAGATTGGCCTCTGATACTTTTTCGGGATTAAATGAACATAGGTTCCAAACCCCTGGTAATACCTCCTCCACTCCTGGAACTCTGTCTACAATAGTAGGCCCACAGGCCATCATCTCAAACATTTTCCGGTTTAGCCCCACCGTGGGGGACTGGTGGACGTCTATGAGGATCTTAGCTTGGTTGGATACCCCAACTAGGTCCCGTAGGTAAACTGGAGGGTTAGAGGAGCTACCTCTCTCCACCCACCTATTACCAAAGACTGAGGTAGGTGATATGTCTGTGATGGTCTTAACTTTATAATCACTATTGGCCGTTCCAATGTATATTGTATTAACTAGCCTCTCTGTCTTTAAGTCTCTATGTATACTTGGATCCCATCCACTTGGTAACCACTCCATCCAGTCAGGGGTAGGCCTCACTGGAGTAAAGACTTTGTTATAATGTCTTAGGACTTCTTCTATCCCCGGGGTCCTCCCTAAATCATCCGGCCAATAGCATATTCTCGGGGTATGGAGAAGCCTGGGATCCAATCCCTCCCCCTTAAATACGATAGCCAATTCATAATTGGAGTTACTTATTGAGGATAATCTCTCTGGGTGTAACCTGTAGTCCCAAAGGACAACGCTGTGGTTCATATTACACAGTGCCTTCACCCAGAACATCCCTGCGTCAAAATGTTGAGACATGAATGGGGTAGCTACTAATATCTTCATTTCTTCTCCAACACTATAAAGTAACAACTGGGGTCTGTACCTTCTTCAGCTATCTTCTCAATGGATTTTATCTGATCCTTCCAAGGGTCAAGTAACTCATGAATGGACTCATCCTCCCAGTGATGAAGGTGCATGGGGTCATCATGATGTTGACCACATGGAGTTGAGGCTATCAGGTAACCTCCCGGCTTTAATACTCTCATACCCTCAGAGATCACTTCCCTAGTATCAGGAATGTGTTCCCAGATTTCACCCTGTACCACAGCATCAAAGGTATCATGTATCCAGGGAAGAGCAGTCGCGTCACCATGGGCAGTGTATACTTTGTCCGCCACTCCCCACTTCTCAGCTATCTCATTCACCTGACGTAGACACTCAGTTGAAATGTCCACTGCAGTAACATTGAATCCCTCTTTAGCAAGTATAGTGGGGTATACCGCTCCACATCCCACATCAAGGACATCCTCTGCT
>Ga0180732_1002165_pt1 | contig 10808 bp, 18 predicted proteins | sample KR11_01MetaG_FD_148674 | JGI IMG/M metagenome (GOLD analysis project Ga0180732, IMG submission 148674) | Groundwater microbial communities from the Olkiluoto Island deep subsurface site, Finland - KR11_0.1 MetaG | ecosystem: Environmental > Aquatic > Deep subsurface > Groundwater | place...
CATTATGAATCTTCGGAAGAAACCAGAGGCTCGTAGGCTCGAAGCCCCATTTCATCAGTAGCCGCTGCCTTTCATCTGCAGATGCATCCAACTCAGCCTGCGGGACCGCGGTCTTGTAATCCTGTTTCACTTAAAGTTCTCCTTTGCCGCCGCAGATTATGCATTCCTCGTTAGCACTGCCAGAGATTCCTGTTCCTGAACAGGCTATGCAAATTATTTTTTGCCGAGTTTTCTTTTTGCCCCTCATTTTTTGGGCCTCACAATGGCATTTATGGTTTCATTCATCAATATAATATCATGATAGTCAAACTTTTTGCGGCATTTTTTTATGATTGCATCGTAATGATAAGGACAGCAGGAGCCTGCTTCTTCGAATTTTAGAGTCCAAGTTTCAATCTCGATTCTGTCTTTATAGATGAAAAGAATTTTGGGGATTGCTTCATCTTCTTTCATTCTGTTTGGCAGTTTGTACAAACCTAAGAGTTTATTCATTTTTTGTTTCATCTCAATATTTCTTTCTAGAGTCCAATGCATGCATCTAACATATACATGTTTTGAACAATTATCATTTTTCATATCATGATAACAACAACATATATTTCCACATTTCATTTTTTATTTGCCTCACTATCCCTATTTACTTCAACCACTTTTCTGTTCCATAAGTCTTACATTTTACTTTTCTTGATTGTGTTTGTATCACAACAACATCATGTTGAGTAATTCTTTCACATCTATGACAATATGTTTCTTCATTCATTTTGAAACCTCATCAAAAAAACAAACAATTTTTCCTAATTTTCGTGCATAATCCATTTCCATGCGGGTATGTTCTCCGATTGCTTCTCGGTCAATACAAACTACCACGCCAGAAGACCGAATTTTGAGAAAGTGAACTTGCTCCATCAATTCTCTTCTTGCCTCAAAATCGCCTTGAAAGTCTCCTCTGAACCAGACAACAGTGAAAACAGCATTGCCCATCAATGTTAGTTTCTCTAAGACTTCACGGTACTTGGTTCTCCACTCAGGTTTCGTTGAACCAACAAGACAAACAACTTTATTTTCAATCCTCATTTTTAATTCCTCAAATTCATCGTTGTCCTATTCTAATAACTCTAACCTTGCCATTACCAAATGCCTTCTCAAGAATGAACTTGACTTGGTCTGGATCATCACAACAAAGATGTTTTGAACCATAGTCGCCAAAGTCACTTAGTGCTTTATTGTCAATTTCTACTTTAAACACACTTTTATTTTCACATTTCATTTATGTTTCGCCCTCGACTTGTTCCATCTATAATTTGATATTACAGCCCAACTAAAGAATAGAACTCCAAATATAACCATAACTACTGTTCCGATGAAGAAAATTTCCAGCCCCAAATTATTTTGCGGATAAAATATGCCCATTTATCGTTTCGCTCCTGTTACAATCAAGCATGTCCGGCCAGCAGGCTTCAACTGCTCATAGGCTGCGAAGACTACTGCTGATGAGTATTCACAGTTATATATGTTGCTATAGTATTTAAGTTTTTCGGCGTCATCAATGATTTCGATGCCTTCAAAACTGTCGTTGTAATACTTTTCGAAGAAATCTATAAACGGCTGCGAGGCAACAAAACTTGTTTTGATTGCATCTGCCTCAGGAAGATTTGATGTGACTGGAATTATTCTTGGATACATTCGTTTCCTTAACAGTTGGAAGTAAACTGCCAGTGCGCTGTAAAGCTCTCCGGAGCCGCAGGGTACAATAATATTATCAAAATTGTACGGTTCAAGTTCTAAGCCGAGGCTATAGTAGGCTGAGGCCCCAATGGGATCCATGCCATTCGTGATGTTCCATCTGTCAGCTTCGCCCATTGTAAGCTCTGCTGTTGACAAGATTTTTTCAGTAAAATTTATTTTTGTGTAACATTCGCAAAGGGTCCTCAATTTTTTAAGGTCTATATAGGGAGAAACCCAGAGATAAGTATCTATATATCTTTTTTTATTAGAAGACCAAATTTTTGAAAACGAAATAGCCATGTTTCCGCTTGAAGCCAAAGTAAAAGTTCTATTACATGGAGATGGATGATATTGTGTAAGCAACGCTGTTTTGCGGTCTTTAAAAGTTCCGCTCAAAGGATTTTTGTCTTCGCGTTTGAGCCAAACAAAATCTTGATTAGCAAGTCCTTTCTGTCTATCTCTTACAGTAGAAGAAAAGGGAGACGCCGGAAAGGCGAAGCTTTTAAGGTTTGTAGAGTACAACCAATTATGAATTTCATCATTGGAACATTTTGGGCAAGCAATTGTATTGAATGTTTCGGGAAGCCCATGCCCGCAGGAAATGCATTTCAGCATATTTTAATCACTAAAACATTTTACAATCTTATAACTCTTCCAGATTGTCCAAGCCCAAAGACAAACTAAACATATTACGATGATGCAAATGAGAAATATTGCACCAAGCAAAACCCAATCATCCATAACAATCAATCCTTCGTAGTAACATATGGCGCAAGCAGCGCGAAGAACTTGTACTTAGTAGTGTCTTGAGAAACTACAAGAGGACAGATGTCCACTTCGTCTGCTAAATATATTTTGCATTTACCGTTCAAGTTTGCAAAGATGTTATCCAACCCGTTGCCAAACGCTGTGGCCGTAGTCTTTTGACCAGGTTTGTCGGGGTCGTTCTGCAATGCTTCCAGCGGAACTTCAGTTTCAAAAGAACCAAATTGTTCAGAACCGATGCTTACGCACAATTTATTGTCTTTGATTTTCCACGGCAAAATTCTTTGCTTGATGACGTTGCCATCTTCGAAAATGTTTTTGATTGCGCCGGCATCAATAATCATGGATAGATTATAATGCATTTTTGAAGTCTTCGGATAACCGTATTGAGAAAATTCCAATTTTTCTAATGGTGGAACATCTTTGGAAGCAATTGCTGAAGCATCTGCGAGCGGAAGCTTTGCTGTTTTCTTTGGCGCATCGCGCTGGATGACAATCTTGTTGCCTTCAGTGAACACTGTTACGAGGTCGTCGGGATTGAATCTTTGCAGGAATTCATCGAATTTCTCAAGGTCACCAATGGGCAATGCCCCTTCTTCATCAACAATATCTATAGAATATTCTAACTTGATAGCAAATGTGCCTTGGATGTCCATGGCCTGCACTGCAAGCTTGTTAGTCCGTGATGCAGTCAACAGACAATCCATGATTGCACGGTAGTCTTTACCGTTGATATTTTTGCCTTTCAAAGACACGAGTCTGCAGATTGTTTCTAGGTCGGAGATTCTACATTTTATTTTCATTTTGTTTCACTTTATAGTTAATCATCTTATAGAGATATAATCTTTCCCAACTTAAATACTTTATGGTTTCAAGTTCGAAATCTTCATCAGATTCGATTGACATAGGGAGATCCCGACTTCGAGTAAAACTACACGAAGTTTCGCAAGAGTTTCACTTGCTCTAGCCATTGTATTGGCATAGATGCGGACTTTCACCGCTTCTCAAGAGATTTCATCCCTTTCAGCGAAGTTCAAAAAGTGGGGCCAAAGTTTCACATTGTTGGTGTTACTTAGTCTTTGGCGTTTCTGTTTCATGGAATTTCTTTGTTGCCCAGCAAACAAACTTTACGAATCCGTAGCCAACTAGAACTATTAGGCCAAGCTCTGCTAGATTTATGAAAGTCTCTGAAACTCTAGGAATGAATTGATTTATCAGGTCCCACATTTGTCTTTCACCTCCAATATTTTTTGTTGGGTGGCCTTTAAAGGGCCACTTTTTTATACTTATTTAATTACTATTCGGGCTTCGGCTTCCAACCAAGCAACTCTTTAATGAAAGCAAGAACGCCGCTGATAACCGATGCTGTCAGGAAGCCAAGTTCTACTCGTTCAGCAGGAAAACCTGAGCCTGCCCAGACTGCGAAGGCTGGAAGAATGAATATGAAAAGCATAAAAAGTGCTTGCTGTTGGTCTGTAAGTTGTATTGCCATTTTTATTTACCTCCATTTTTGTTTTTAAAATTTTTTAAAAAAAAGGGAACTTACTTTTCTGGGTTATCGTCATTGTCATCCCAGTCAAGTTCTTCGTCTAGACTGTCTTCCCATTCGATTTCTTCTTCTGTTTCATCTAACATTGTTAAGCCTTCTTTTAGATTATCCGACTTGGTTTACTATCATAGATTTCAGGGTGGTGAACATAGCAAAGTTCGTTGTCAAGATTTGCTTTTAAGCCGTTACAATTCCAACATAAAACTTGGTAACCATCGGGAAAATCGTTTTTAATGAGGTATCTATAGAGTCGTTCACCATATAAGCCTTGACCCGAAGTTTGGGAATGTTGAATGTGGTCTATTGTTAGAAATTTTAAATGAGATTCGCCACAGCATTTGCATTTGTTTCCATAGTGTTTTATAACTTCTTGTCTTCTTCTTTGAAATCCTAATTGTTGGAATCTGAAGTAGTGAGTGCTTAATGCCTTTGAAAAAATATACAATTCTGGATGATGCACTGGACAGTATTGTTTCATATAATTTTTCATAGAACAATTGCAATTGTAACAAAGAAGCTGAAAACCTTTTGGATAATTGTTTAATCTAAGCCAATTCCATAATGTTATTCCTGCATATATATCTTCTTTTGCTGTTTTTTCATGTCGTCCATTTATATGATGTATTGTCAATAGATTTACATTTCTTTCTCCACAGCAACTACATTTAGAACCATAGTGTTCTAAAACTTCAAGCTTGATTTCTCTTTTATGTTTTTGACTATACGCTTGTCTGTAAGGCTTTCTCTCTTCTAGGTGTTCATAGTAGTATTTATGTTGATAAGCCAAATATTTTTCTCTTTTAGGATTAGCCAAGTTTTATTCCTTTATTTATGATTTTTTCTTTATAGTTTCTAGGACTTTATCAAAGTTCGGGTTTTCAATTTCGGTGCCTGCAATTGGTTTTAAGGTGTTTTCATTTACGTGTCTTGCATCTTCAATGGTTGACATATATCTGATTTCTCCAATTTTTTTATCTGAAATTTTTACCAAACCTAGAATTACGTCCACCCATTGCGGCGTTTGCCACATCCAAGATGGTTCATATATTCCAGATGGTTGTCCTGCTCCGGCATATTCTTCTTTGTCTTGTGCTGTAATAATAACATGTGTTGGCAAAGCTATAAGTTGCATCATTATGTTTTGATATTTGCTGTTTGCATAACCAAAATCCCATTGCTGTCGAACTCTCGCAGTTTTATCAATCTTTAGTATTTCGACCTTCATCCATTCCATGACCCACTTCCAAATATCCGTGACGCTGTCCACTACAACTGTTCCAACTGAATCGGGATTTTCGCAAATTTTTTGTCGAATCAATTTCACCGATGCATCTATTTTAGCTAAAGTTTTTGTAGAATCTACTTCAAAAACGCCACTGTAATCTGGCTCATATACATCAATAAAGTAGATTTCCTTGTCTGGAAAAAGTTTTATCAGTGGTCTAAGTCCAGGTTCCGTTTCAATAACATAAATTGGCGGTGGGCAAGTTAAAGCAAATCTTGTTTTTCCCGACTTTGGTCTACCATGCACTGCAAGTTTTATGTATTTTACTGGGTCTGCTGCTGATAGTTTTTGGAAAGTTATTGGCGGCACTTCAAGTGGTTTCGACTTTTCATCCAACTTTTGTTTTGTAAGAAGAAAGGGAGATGCTGTTGCATTTGTTGACATTTTGTTTCACTACCAAGTTTGGGCCGCGGCCTGAGGAACAACTGATGCTTCAGTCAATGGCACTGGCTGAGAAACTTTAAAGATTTCAGGCGCGTACAATCCGTAGACATTTATTGAGACATCTCCGGGAACGCCTTCGAGATAGTTGCCTGTGATGGGATCCTTTGCTTTGCCTCGACTGGTCTTACCGACTACGAAGACTCTTGATTCTTGGCCAAAGTCAATGACAATATTCCTATCAGCAGGGATCCAGCACATGACTGATGTCTTGTCGCTTCCGCCGAACATCAGTGATTCATCGGTGATGCCCATGAATCTATTGCCAGTCTTTGCATTCGGTTCAAGACTCAAGTTTGTCACGGATCCTTCGGTGATAACCCAGCGGATTTTGTTCTGCTCGTTTTTATTATGCCATTCTTCAAGAGCACCGAGCTGTTCATAGTGTGAAGCAATTGATGGCAGAATATCTTCCATTGGCGGAAAGTCTTTAACTGATGTTGGTTCAAACTTTGTGAATGCTGAATGATTTATGCGGTACACACCAGACTTCTGGTCTTCACTGTTCGTCTTGTTTATTCCTTTAAACTTGATTTGCGTCATCATTGGTATTTTTGAAACATTTATTGCAAAGTTGTCATTGAGGCTCATGGTTGCAACTTGGGCTGGCCCAGCCTGCTTAGTTTTCGGATCGATTGGTCTTGCTATAAAGAACAGTGTTCTAAGCCAACTGTGTCCAGGCAAAGGCTTTCCGGCTCTGCCAAACTTCTTGTTACCATCTGTATCGGGATATATTGGTACACCATCGGCTGTGCTTTTCACTAAAAGTTCATTGAATATGCAGCCCTTTGTAGTCTTCATTGGGTCAGCCTTGAAGGCCGCTATTGTGGCGGCTTTTTGCCGTGCAACAGTGTCTACTAGGTCGCCGGCGCCGATTATTGCGCCTTCCCATGCAATTGCACTGCTGCTGATTTCACGCATTTTGCGTGGGCCAAAACGGTTTCGGGCCATGATTCTTATCTTTTCTGCAGGCGCACCCTTAAAAGCTTCTTCGTTGCCGACTTCAGTGACAACTGTTTCAAATTCAATCTTGATTTCATCTATTGTGGTTGACAATTTGTCTGCAAGCATCTTGAGGAATTCTTCTTCCGATTTTATGTTTTGTGTCATTTTTTATTTTTCAACTCCTATTTTATATTTTACTCTTTTTACGGGTTATTAAGATAACATTTCAATGGTTCGTTTCAAACTTTCTAAAAGTTCCTCTTTATCTTTAAAGTTTGGGGAAACAATATTAAATGTTTCTCCCTTAGGATTAGTAAAAGAAACACTAAACCCCCATTTTCCAAGAACTTTAGTTGCTAATTTTACGAATTTTTTTTGTTGTCTTTCTGTCATTTTTTTTCACTCCATTTTATTTATATTTTACTCTTTTGGTTAATAAACTCTAAAAACTCTTTTTTTCTTTCCAAAATACTTTTTTCTTTTTTATAAAATCGCTTCGCTATTTCTTCTACTGTTGGATTTCTATAACCGCACCTAATAGATCCACATTGAGTAATAGGTATTCCAAAACAATCTTCAACTGTTTGTAGGGTCACATTTCCGCATTTAGGACATTTCATTTTTTCTTCACTCCTACTTTTCTGATTACGCGCTGCTCCAATGGCTTCTTCAAACAGTTGTCACAGAGACTGCCTTGCTGAACCACTGTCAACGTGCTTGATGAACCATGCTGAATGATATATTCGCCGACATTTTTGACTTGCTGGCGAAGCTCTTCTGGAGAAATTTGGAACGGCGTTTTACAAAGTGTACAGGGTATACTTAACATTTTAGGTTTTTTATCACTCATGATTTCACACTACTATAAATTTCTTTCAATAAAAATGTTGACAAACGATTAATGGCTTTTCCATTAATTTTTGCTTTTCTATCTTCTGGAAATCTTTGTTTCAAATCTTCCTTAACTTTAAGATATAATGGGTAATACTTCTCATTTTTGTGCATTACACACTCACTTGCCATTTGATAAGCAGTAGTTTTGGCCAATCTATTATATTTAGTTCCCACGTTACCTTTATATCCGCAGTAGGCAAGAAAACTTGAAAGTGAATTAAACTTGTTGGGATGTGCTGAAGCTAATATTTGCATAGATAATACATTACCCACTCCTGCTATATTAATCTTTTGGATATCTTCTTTAAGATAAGGCAAAACTTCAGTTAATGCTTCTTTCTTTTTTAATGACCATTCTTTAATTGTATGTTTATAAGTTTCAGAATCTCCAAATTGCCTTTCAAAGGCTTTCTGCTGATTTTTGAGTCTTGCTATACCTTTTGTAAAATGAATATATTTTGCAACCAAATACTTTGCATGAATTAAATCTTTATCTTGCAATGTTAATGGTTTAAAGATTTCCGGTTTTTGGTGATACAATTCCCGAATATATTGAGCATCTTTTTCATCTGTTTTTTCTCTTTCTCCACGAAAATCTTTAATTAAATGACTATCTACAATAAATACGTTAAAATCATTAGTAATTAATTGATGTAAAAGTAAATATGGAGCTCCAGATTCAATAAAAGAGTTTAACTTGCTTTCAGATTTAACTGATTCAAAAGACTCCTTTATTAAATCTAAAAGCTCCTGAACAGAGCCAAATTTTAATGCAAAATTAGATTTGATTTTGACTGCAGAATTTGGCTCTGTAATTGAGTCAAATTTTAAATTTGCAGAAGATTTAATTTGCATTTCAGACTTTGACTCAATTACTGCAACATGGTCCTTTTTTAATGCCCAATCAATAAATATATTTATTTCACTCATAAAATTCACCTAATTTTTGGGGTTGAAATTAAACAAGTTTATGTGGATTACAGATTGAAAAAGCTTATCAGACTTGTTTAATTTCAACTTTATTAAACTCCAACAACTTTAACAATAATTTATCAAAGGCAAGAATTTTATCTATACCTAATGTCATTCTATAATCTGTTTCTGCTAACTCAAAAATAGAGTTTGCTTTTTGTTGGTAATCAATTTCCTCTGAAATGTAAACTTTGTGCAATAACTGTAATACATATCGCGGAGCATAACCCACTTCAAACGCCTTATAGAGAGATTGCCGAGCTTCTAAGAAACGTCCGCGCTGCAGCGAATCAAAGATGATTTTACCGTAGTCTACAGGCTTAATAGTTTCAACGGCTCTCGCTGTTAGAGGTTCTCCCGATGCTAGCAGCACTTGCAGGTGGTTTAAGGCTTTGCGCATGTCACCTTGAGAATACTCTGCAACTTTGCGAAGTGCGGGCAAATCATTATCTGGAAATGCACCCAATTTTTTCTCTTCTCGGTAAACTTGTGCAAGCCGCGCCGTGATGTCTTCGACTGAAAGTGGGCCGAAGTGGAAAACTTCGCATCGTGATTTAATCGGGTCGATGAGCCGTTCAACTGCGTTCACGGCAAAGATGAATATGCAGATGTCGGAATATTTTTCCATAATGCGCCGCAGAGCATTTTGCGCCTCGGCAGTCATTTCATCGCCTTCATCTAAAAGAATTATCTTGAAGGTGGAATTAAAAGGTGAAGTTTTTGCGAAGGTTTTGATTTGTTCTCGAACAACATCTATGCCTCTTTCATCAGAAGCGTTCAATTCGAGAAAATTGGATTTTATCCATTCTTTAAAAAGTTGTTTCGCTATGACAAGTGCTGTAGTCGTTTTACCAACTCCAGCAACACCTTCTAGGATGCAATGTGTTAATTTACCAGAAGAAACCATTGAAAATAGTCGGTCAATTTCATTTTTATTTCCTACTATTTCTTCCCTTACTGTTGGTCTGTATTTTTCCGTAAGCAAATTCAATTTGTAATCTCCTTTTTCTTATGGGGGCAAAGACCACCGTTTATTTCTCTTCCACAATTACAGTTAAAACATAAAATTTGAAATCCTCCTGGAAAATTATTTTTCAAAAACCATCTATAAAATTTTGTTCCGTGCCCCAATGTTTTCCGATGTCTAGAACCATCATGATTTATATGGTCAATATTTAAAAATTCAATATTATCTTCACCACAACAAGAACATTTTGGTGGATTACCACTATAATGGATTAAAATTTCTAATCTGTGTTTTTTTCTTAATTTTCTATCGTTTTCTCTACATTGAGCAAGGCGTTCTGGAGATTTATTATATCTATTTAAATATTCTATGTGTGTTTGCCTATAATTTTTATCATAGTCTTTATAACCAATATCTTGGCAATCATAAGAACAATACATATGCCTTGGTGTTTTTTTATTAAATTCTTTTTTACAAATTGGACATATTGCCTTACCATAATATTTATATTTAAGAAACATTAGAAGTAATCTCCCAGATTGGCTGTTTTAATAAAAACAGCTTGCGTTTGTTCCTGTTCTGCAGAAGCATCAGCTATGCCAAGATACTCTTTTTCTTCATCAGACAAATCCAATACAATCGGACTAGACTTGGTTGTGCCCGCCAGCAGATAAACATCTGCAATTTGCGAAGAATTTAGATGCGGAAACATCTTGGACAATTTTGTTTTAATAGATTTTTGAAAAGGATTTTCATTTGCTTTGCTGTGAAATGTTGCAAAAGGTTTTGGGGCAAGAGCAAAGCACAGCATATCTAATATAAATGTCTTATGACACTTAAAAAGATTTTGGCTAATGCGAATCATGACATCAAGCGAAGCTTCATGCTGCCAGCAGCCAAATTTTAATATATGAAACAAATGCACGGGATCCGCATTCTGCAGAACAAGTCTAACTAGGTCCCGATTTGATTCTGTAAGCAAAGCTTTCAGAGAAGATGTTAAGGCATCTTCAGTCTTCGAGAGGACTTTAGTCAGGCTTTGCTTCTTCAAAAACCAATTAACATTTTGTCCCGACAAAATGAATCTATGAGAAGAACCTGCAATCATGTCTATGAATTTTTTGGATTCATCCACTGAAAGCTTATCAGCATCTCCGAGATAAAATAGGCAGAGGGCCTCATCAAGGCTGCTGGTGTAAAAATCTTTTTCGTGTTGGGAGAAATCTTTCGCATCTAATGATACGAAATGAAAATTATTTTCATGG
>Ga0180732_1002166_pt1 | contig 10807 bp, 6 predicted proteins | sample KR11_01MetaG_FD_148674 | JGI IMG/M metagenome (GOLD analysis project Ga0180732, IMG submission 148674) | Groundwater microbial communities from the Olkiluoto Island deep subsurface site, Finland - KR11_0.1 MetaG | ecosystem: Environmental > Aquatic > Deep subsurface > Groundwater | place...
CTATATTAAAAGATATTGATAAAATTGCTAGATTGTTAAATTGCCAGTCCCCGTAGTTCAATGGATAGAACAAGAGACTCCTAAGCTCTAGATATAGGTTCGATTCCTGTCGGGGACACAGAATGAATTTTCAATTTTCAATTCACAATTTTCAATAAATGACCAATTTTCAATTTCCAAACAGTTTGAAAATTTTATCATTGAAAATTGATTGAAAATTAGAAATTGAAAATTGAAAATTCTATCCCGGGCCCGTAGTTCAGTTGGCTAGAACGCCTCCATGGCATGGAGGAGGTCGCAGGTTCGAATCCTGTCGGGTCCACTAAACTAAAACAAGCGAAATAAGTCGCTCGTTTTTTAATTTAAGGCTTAAATAATAAAAAGTTTTTTATCTTTACTATTCCAATTTGGCATATTACACTATGGAATATAACATATAAGTATTTAAAATAAGTAAAAATAGCGAAAAATCAAAATAACCGCCATTAGAAAATTCGTTAAAAAAATATGACTAAAAAATGATAATGGTTTATTATTGTCTATAAAAATTTTTTCAAAACTTCAGCTTTTTGATTTTTGATTTCCTGCAATTCTTGATTTAGCTTAAAAATTTGATTTTCATTTTTTTCTATTTCTGCAACTATTTTTTCTTGAATGTTTTTTGGTGGGAGAGGAATTTTAAAATTATTAAGCATTTTATGATTTATATGCTTAACGCCAGAATTTGAAGTTAAATTTTCAAGATTTTCTCTTTGTGTTTTCAGATAAATAGCCAGATACTTAGGTATGATTTTATTATTGCAAACAATGGAGTTTATTTGTTGATTCGTCGTTAATTCAATCTTATTTATAGAAACTTTCCCAATAGTCGCAGTGCAAGATAATAACACGCTATTAACAGGAACTATTTTTAATAATTTGTCATCAAGTGATTTTTGCGTTGTAAACCTGGATGTCTTATCTAGGTATAAAGAATTATTATTATTAAAATCAGAAATTGTGGCCCATTTTATTTCATCTTTGTCCCAATAAAAATGATTCTGTTTTGATGGCGTTGATCCATTTATAATTTCTATTTTTATATCTTCTATTTTTACCATATTCCAATTACCCTCAACCTTCAGCAATAAATGGCTAATACTTTTGTTCAGCTCCTCAACCTCTTCTTTGTTTTTTTCTTCTTTTTGCTCTAATTTATTTATCTCATCTACAATTTTTTCTTGAATGTTTTTTGGAGGAATAGGAATTTTAATTTTTTTATATCCAATCATGTCAAGGTTTAACAACCTTACACCATTTTGCAATGGTACGGTTCCGCCCTTATTGTAAAAATCATTCAAAATTATCCAAAGATAAATTGGATTTATTCTGCTAATATCAATTACTCTCAATCTGGAACAAAAATTGGAATAAGAGTATATTTCATTATTTTTTTTATCAAAAATAACCACCCTTCCTATTGCTTGTGTATCACTGCCGCCTGATTTTTCAAGTATTATATCTCCAAATTTGAGTTTTCTGTCTGCTAGCTGATTAAAATCTACTTCAATTTCAGCAACATCATTATAAGACAATTTCCCATTATTTAATTTAAAATTAGTATTCCTTAAAACCTTTACTGTTTGCAATTCGCCCTCTTCCGCTTTCCATAAACCACTTTGAAAACTTACTAAATTTTCAAGAATCTCATTTTCAAACATAGATACTAATATTACTCTTTTTGAAGAATTAAGATTTATGCTTTTCTCAAAATCAACTCTATCAAAAATCATCATGTCAATAAGACTTATTTCAAAAATATTTTTTTCAAGAGATTTGTCTATTTTTTGATTTTTATTTCCCAAGAATGCTTTATAAACATAAGAATTAGCCTTAGTTTCATCTTCTTGGTTTTCAGAATTATACATTTTTGTACACTCATCGATATTTTTTCCACTTTTTATTGAATGAATGCCCTCATAACCTCTGCGATTGCTAAATTCATATCCTAGAAATATTTTTTCCTCTTTCTTCTGTCCTGATTTAGTTAAAATAATTTTTTGATTATAAGCAAGAATAAAATAAAGAAGTTTTTCCCGTTCTTTTTCAATAATTTTTTTATACAATTCGTCTTTGTCTTTTACTTTCAGCTTCTTTTTATATTCTTTATATATTTCATGCTTTTCAATATCTTTATTGATTTCATTTTTACAAAGCGAAATATAATCTTTAAATTTTATTCCTTCCCAAACATATTTCACATATTTTGAAAAAATATTTTCTATTCTATTTACTGTTATATCATTGTAATTTTGAAAAAACTTTTCTACAGAAGATTTTATATTCCCCCATGCGTAGTTATTTCTTTTTTTCAAAAACAAAACCACCGTATTTGTCCCCGTAGCCATGAAAGTTCCAGAGCCAAGTTCGGTAATACCAATAATTTCAAAATACTTGAAAATAATTTCTCTGGTTTTTGTATAGATTCCTGTATTACTCAAAATACTGGACGGAAGGATAATTCCAGCAAAGCCGCCATCTTTCAAAAGCTGTTTTGTTCTTTCAATAAAAAGGCATTCTATTTCAGAACTTTGATCTGTAATATGAGAAAACAGCTCAAAAGAATTTTTTGCATTTTCTCCGTTTAATGTTCCCTTAAAAGCCGAAACGGAATAAGGCGGGTTTGAAATTACTATATCAAACTGTTTGTTGTCTTGCGGAAATTCATGATCAATTTCTTTTAATTTTTCTTTATATTCGAAAGTTTCATTAAAAGTACCTAAACCATCGCCATGAATAACCTTTGCCAAGCCATCGCCGTGCAAATAACAACTAACCTTTGCCGTCTTAACCAGCCTATAGTCTTTTTCAATTCCGTAAATATATTCAATTGCCCAATTAAACTGATCGCTTTTCCATGATTTTATTTTTTTTGCAAGCTGAATATTTAATTTTTCTTCATCAATTTTGTCAATCGTTTTTTGCGCATCATCCATTGATTCAGTTAAAAAGTGTCCGCTTCCCGCGGCATAATCAATAATAAACGGAAGCAAATCATTTAGATTTCCTTTTTTAATTTTGTCATCAATAATTTCTTTTATAGGCAAACTTTTAATAATATATTTTGCAATCGGCACTGGCGTAAAAAATTGCCCTGATTCTTGTTTTAATCCGGTGGTTAAAAGCAATTCAAAAAAATCGCCCAAATATTGATGCTTTTGATTATATCGAAGTTGGTATCCTTGCAATAGTTCAACTACTTCTTTTACAACTTTTGCGTTATCTTCAAATGATAAATCATCAAAAACTTCTTTAAAAGCAAATTCATTATTTTTTTTAAGCCGTATTTCCGTGAAATCCTCCAAAATTAGTTTGCGAATACTATCGTCTATATTTTTGTATTTATTGTTAAAATCATTATCACTTAAATCTTTTACATCTTTCTCTAATAATTCCTTCATCCCTCTTTTATAAAGATCGGTAAGTCTTTTTTGAAATGAAATATTGTTATCCTCTCCCTCTAACCATTGAAATCCCAACTGCTCGTTTTCCATCTTATATTCATCAATAATTTTGCAAAGAAAAAGAGTGAAAATTTTATTAAATGCATTGGGCTTATCGGATACGACATTGTGACGCAAAATTTCCAAAAATCTATTAAAAATAAAACCGCTGTCTTCTTGTTTGATAATTTTTAAATCTTTCCTTGTTAAAGCCTTGCCTTGAAATTCATAAGCATTTACCCAGCCATCAAAAATACCATTTTGTTTGGCAAGTTTATTCCAACGATCATAGAAATCTTTTACATTGCCAGCTTCTCTATAATGTTCCTCTATTTTTATTATTTCGTTTTTGTAATTTATTTCTTTCCCATCAAATTGCGAAGTGTATAAAATTAAATACTCGGCTTTTTTATCCTGCTGAAAATAAGTAAAAAGTTGACCACCGTCTTTTTGCATTTTTTTAAACTCTTTTTCAAATTCCAGTCCCCAAGTTTTGCATTCAATCATCAAATACACCTTTTTATTTTTTTCCACCAATATATCAATTCTTCCGCTTGTCCCATGCCCAGTCTCCCACCTTTTTTCTAAAGTAATATCTTTTGGTTTATATCCTTTTTCAAGCAGACGATCTACACACTCAAAAACAACCTGATTTTCTTCTTGAGAAAAATTTTGAGTTGCATCGCTTTCTGATTTGATTTTATTTCCAAAATTAAATTGCCTTGCTTCAATATCAACTTCAATACAATAATTTCCAGCAGCTTGGTAATTTTTATAGAAAATACCGCTTGCATTGTCTTTGGGAATAAAACCTAATTTTTGAAGAAATATTTTACTGATCATAATTAGATAGAATTAAATCATTTCTAAATAATATAATTATATCATTTTTAACATAAATAACAAATATTTAAATAAGTTGTTAATCAAAGCAGAATAGCTGGACGAAAATATAAAAAAGTTTTAACAGCTTTTTATTTACTTTTTCCTCAAGACCACAATGCTCTCCTTAGTCATCGTTTCTTCAAGTTCGCCGGCGATATTGGTCGGCGAATTTTTTGCGGGCATTCTTTTGCCGGGGATATTCCTGACAAAAACATCTTCGCAGGTGAACCTGATATTTTCAGCCAATTCCGCGATTATAAAATCCGTCGGAATTCGCACTTGCTTTACGAGCCGATTGCCGATTACCAGACAAAAATATTTCTTGGATTTTAGCATTTTATACGCTTGTTTTAGGCAATCATTCAAACCGATATAAAAACTTAAAACATCCTTGGCTCTTTTTTCATCTTTCTTTGCTATTTTTTCCAAAGAATCTTTCAGATAATTTGAATTTAAGGAATGTAGAAGAGTTTTTGTCGCTTTTCCGCCGAGCAATTCATTGTCCACCCCGGAAGCTTTGTTGGGATCTTCAAAAATATCTATCCATTGCGCCGAAAGGCGGGAAAATTGTCCGTAAGCGACAGTTGTTCGACTGTCTCCATAAGGCGGCGAAGTAATGATGCAATCAATTGAATTATCTTTTATCCCATTATCCTTGGAAGAATCGCCAAAAATTATTTTAGTCCAAATATTTTTATTCGCTTTCTCATAAAAATCACTCATTCCTTTGATATTGGCTTCAGTTTTCTTTTTGAAAATTCCCAAAACATCAGGGCTGAAATCGTCCAATTTTTCTTTCTTCATTCTGACAAGTTTGTATTCGCCATTTTTTGTATTAGACGCAATTCTTACGGTTTCGCTGAAAGACGCTAGAAAATAATTTCTAATGTCTTTGTTTTTTATCGCCAAAATAGCTTTTTTTATCTTAGCCAGCTGGATTATAACTTTTTCCTTAAACCAAAAATCAAGATTATTAAAATTCGGCTTTTCAATATCTTTATCTTTTATCTTTTCAATTTTTGCAAGCAAGCTGAAATATTCTTTTGTCAGGATAGGCGGTTTAATCAAAGTTGTTTTCGCTCTCGCCAAAAAAATCGCCAAGGGATTTAGATCTATTCCATAAATATTTCTTTCTAATAATTTGCTCTCGACTAAAGCCGTGCCGGATCCGCAGAAAATATCGCAAACAATTTCATTTTTCTTGCTGTATGTTTCCAGAAGCCTTCTGGCCACTTGCGGGATGAACATCGCCGGATAAGTATGAATTCCATGAGTATAGGTTTTGGTTTTCTCGCCTCTATAGTCCCATGAATAATCTATTCTTCTGGTATATTTTTCATCTTTGTTTTTTTCTTTTTCTGTCTGCGATTCTAAATTTCTGATAATTTTCACGACAACGCCTCTGATCTCAACTTCTTTTCTGTAAAAAGGAAATAGAGTAGGGTTTGCCGGCTGAAGTCGTATTTTATCTTTTTCCCTGTAAATTTTTTTCAAAGTCGCTTCATTGCCGTCAATTATGGCAACAACGGTTTGCCCGTTGTCAGCATAAGATTGCTTCCGCAAAACCACAATGTCGCCGTCAAAAATTCCTTCGTCAATCATGCTGTTTCCCTGAACTCGCAAAGCATAATGCTGTCCCGATCTCCCAATTTCATCTTTTGTAATGGTGATTGTCTCGCCCGGAATTTCTATCGCTTCAATCGGCTGTCCCGCGGCAATCGCGCCTAGCAAGGGGATTTCCAAAGTTTGTTTTTTCTTCACTGGCGAAATCGCTCGCGGCTGATTATTTTCTTTTTGGAGATAGCCCGCTTCTTTCAATTTTTTCACATGATGATGAGCGGTTGAAACTGAAGACAGCTTAAGATGTTTTTTTATCTCCTCCAAAGACGGAGCAATCCCCTTTTTCTTTTTAAAGGAACTTATAAAATCCATCACTTGTTTTTGCCGTTTTGTGAGCATAGGGTTGACTTTCTATTTATTTTCGATTATGATTTAATTATATAGAAAATTATTAAAAGGTCAAATAATATTTATCCACAATTATGAAAATAGGAAGAAATGATCCGTGCCCATGCGGAAGCGGTAAAAAATATAAAAAATGCTGTCTCAATAAAGAACGGGGAGCTTTTATGTCGCCTTATCATCATACTATGTCTAATATCAAATTTAATAGAAATGGAAATACTCTTTCTCTTTATGAAAGAAATATGACTCTTGTTAATGGAATAATTGATATTTTTTCTCTTAACAAGGAAAAGGATTGGACAGAGATAAAAAAAAAGATTTCAAAGGATCATATAAAAGAACTATATAAACTTATTGCTTGGCTTTGGCCTCCAGATACTAATATTGCTAGCTTACTTCCAAAACCAGAAAATAAATTACGAAGTTTATATCTTGGCTTTATGCATCCAGAATCAGTGCTAAATAGTGTTGTTCGCTACTCTTTATATTGCGATCAAATTCTAGTAATGAATCCGTTTATGAATCCATGGTGTGTTGCTGAAAAATACAATCCTCTCGTTCATCCAAAAGAACACATTGCCGATACTCTAAAATGGATACTTTTTATAATGCGACTCGCTCCATGGATTCAAAGTCAACATATTATTCTTATTCCCGATCCAGGAGATTTTGATTATCAGCTTAGGAAACAAACATGGGAACTTGCAGAAAAAAGATTACAAAATTTTTCCAAAGAAGACTTTGTTAATGATTCTGAATTAAATAAATATTCAAAAGAGGACTTTAAAAGAATGTGGCTCTCAGCCCCAACACAAGCAATGAGACAAAAATTAAAAGAGTACGATCCAAAAATGTCTGAAAAAGATATTGATGAGATGATGGAATATATAGAAAAACTCAAAGATCAAGATCCTTATTGTCCCACAAATCCGAATGAAACGGGAATGTCTAGATTACATACTAGTCAGACAGGAGCAAATCTGGAGATGGGACTCTTTTTATCTCAAATGACAGGTTCGTATCTTTATACAGATTTTGATTTAAGATGGAAAGAAATATCGTCTATTGCTAATTATGAAAATAATCGTCAAGAAATTTGGGGACCGATTACACAAGCATTTCAAAAACTTGATTTCAAATTCTTAAATAAGGTAGATCCGATTTTCGCAAATCAAATCAGACAAGATGGTCGTTTGGAAAGTATGCGGAATTTTCTTCGCAAAACGCAACTTTCTTTATCATCTGACAACAAAATAAACCAAGAAACCATATTGGATTTTAAAGATGAGTTAGTAGAAGAATACAACAAAGCTGAAGTAGAATGGGAAAAAATTGACTCAGATTTAATAAAATGGGTCACAAGCGAAGGTGGCTTTGGAAGTATTTTGACTGCTGGAATGAATTGGCAAATTCCTGCACTCGGTTTTTCTATTGCTGCAGTTGGAAATCTCTTGTCGGCACGGTTTGAAAGAAAAAGATTTAGAAAAAATGTTCCATTGTCTGTATTTGTAGATTTAAAAAATAAAAAAGAGAGCTTATAAAGCCCTCTTTTTATTTTCCGCTATAATTTATTTTCTGCACGCATCATCTCACCTCCCAAACCTCCCATCCTTCATTTTCAAAAACTTTTTCAAAGCTTTAAATTTTTTCCAACAAACACCGCCAAAATTATCAACTCCTTAATTCTCAAAAATTACGGAGTTTTTGTGTAATCTTATTTTCTGATATTATGTTAAATTTATCCGTCAGCCGCAGTTAAATTTCCCAAGCCTTGTTATTCCTCTGTTTTCTGTTAATCTATATATAGAATTAGATTATTCCATACGCAAAATTATAATTCATAAAATAAAAATATGGCAAAAACAAAAAGAAATTACAGAATAGCATTAAAAAGTTGATCAAATTTTAGTTCTAACAAAACAAAGACGCAGACACAAAAAATCTTGAATTACAAATTGATCGGCTGGTTTATAAACTTTATAATCTTACGCCGGATAAGACAGAGATTGTGGAAAACTCGGATGAAAAGCAAATCATTATCCGGAATTCTTATGTAATTAGCTACGGGTATGAAGAAGTAAAAAAGCTATTTTTATGCTATAATAAAGGGTATTCTAATGTAATGGTAATGTAATAATTTATGAAAATATGGGAAAAAGAAGCCATTGATTGGCTAGAAAAGAGCATAAAGCCGTTTCCGCAAGAACTCAACGAAATTGATTGGAAACTTGATTTATCGCCAAATACCGACCGCTTGTCGGAACATTTATCCGCCTTTTCAAATTATGATGGCGGAGGATTTCTTGTTTTTGGCGTTGATAATGGAAAAATAACGGGTGTAGATAATGAACAATGCACAAAAATTATTGCTACTCTTGGGAATATTGCGCGACAAAATTTAATACCGCCGATAGTTTTAGATCACATAATTGCGGAGTTTCAAGGAAAAAATTTACTTTTTATAAAAATCGTAGAGGCGCAAGATAGACCTATTCATCTGCGTAATGGCTCTGTTTATGATTCGTATATCCGCTCGGCCGGACAAACAAGAAAGATGGAAAAGACCGAAGTGGCAATGAGGCAATTTTAGGTGTTTTATGCGCAGATAAATTAACGAGAAAAAATGGCGATCTTTTTGATATAACAAATTTAGGCGCAATATTGCTCGCAAAAAATATTGAAGAGTTTGAAAATTTGAGCCGTAAAGCTGTGCGTGTAATTATCTATGAAGGCAAAGATCGAATGAAGACTATCAAGGAATTGGACGGTAAAAAGGGATATGCGACAGGTTTTGAGTCCTTAATTGGATTTATTAACAATCTTCTGCCTGCCAATGAAGTCATAAAAACGGCTTTGCGCGCTGATGTAAAAATGTATCCGGAAATTGCGATTAGAGAGTTAGTCGCTAATGCCTTAATTCACCAAGATTTTTATATTACTGGCGCAGGGCCAATGATCGAAATATTTTCTGATCGGATAGAAATTACAAATCCCGGGCAACCGCTCATTGATACCCTGCGGCTTTTGGATTCACCTCCACGGTCGAGAAATGAAAAGCTCGCAAGTATTATGAGACGATTTAAAGTGTATGAAGAACGAGGAAGCGGAATTGATAAAGTAGTTTTTCAAAGTGAGCTTTTTCAATTACCAGCTCCTGATTTTAGAAAAAGTGAAAAACATTTTACTGCCATATTGTTTTCTCACAAACCACTTTCAAAAATGAATAAAGACGATAAAGTACGAGCGTGTTATCTGCATTGCTGTTTGAAATATGTTGCGGGCAAGACAAAAATGAACAATACCACTTTACGCGAAAGATTTAAGATTAAAGAAAAAAATTACCCAATTGCATCAGGGATTATTAGCGACACCATAGAAGCAGGTTTAATCAAACTATCTGACCTAAATAACAAATCAAAAAGATACATGTCTTATATTCCTTTTTGGGCTTAATTTTTTGAACATATTAAAAGAATGGGCAATCAGTCGGGATTTTGCTTGAAATAAATTCCAACTTTTTCCAACAAACACCGCAAAACCATCAACTCCCTAATTTACAAAAACTAGAGAGTTTTTGTATAATCCTATTTTCTGATATAATACGGGTAGAAGTATAAATCAAAAAATATGCCTAACATAATTATAATCCACGGGACTGGCGGGAGTCCGGAAGGGAATTGGTTTCCGTGGCTGAAGTCTGAATTGGAAAAACTGAATTATGAAGTTTTCGTTCCGGAATTTCCAACTTCGAAAAATCAGTCGCTGGAAAATTGGCTTGATGTTTTCAGAAATTATGAACAATATTTAGATAAAAGTACAATAGTTATCGGCCATAGTCTTGGAGCCGCTTTCTTGTTAAATATTCTTGAAAGGCTTAATCATCCAATCAAATCCGCCTTTTTTATTTCCGGTTTTTTGGGATTATTGAATAATCCGGAATTCGACGAACTTAATAAAACTTTTACGGCTAAATCTTTTGATTGGGACAAAATAAAAAACAATTGCCAGAAATTTTATGTTATAAATTCAGACAATGATCCCTATGTGCCAATCGAAAAAGGCAAAGAACTTGCGGAAAAGCTTAATGTTAAATTAGCTATCATTAAAAACGCGGGACACATTAATTCAGAATCAGGATATGATAAATTTGAATCGCTTCTTGAGAAAATAAAAAAATCAAAATGAAAATCAACATACAAAAAAAAGAATTGAAAGAAAATCTGTATAGCTTTATGCGCAAATGCGGATACGCGCCGTTTTATGAAAGTTATGTAAAAATTTTGTCGGCAAGCGGATATCCTCGCTTTCATCTTTATATAAACGAAAATGAAGATCAATATGTCCTGAATTTGCACCTTGATCAAAAGCGCCCAAGCTACGGCAAAGAAACCGCGCATAGCGGAGAATATGATGGAAAAGTCGTAGAAGACGAAGCGAGAAGGATTGAAGATTTAATCTGACTCGTTCACATTTAA
>Ga0180732_1002167_pt1 | contig 10794 bp, 12 predicted proteins | sample KR11_01MetaG_FD_148674 | JGI IMG/M metagenome (GOLD analysis project Ga0180732, IMG submission 148674) | Groundwater microbial communities from the Olkiluoto Island deep subsurface site, Finland - KR11_0.1 MetaG | ecosystem: Environmental > Aquatic > Deep subsurface > Groundwater | place...
TCCAAATGAAGCAATTTGGAACAAATTGAGACCAAGCTCAATTTTGGGTGCTTTTTTAAAGAGGTTTGAATAAAATGACTAAGAATAAACAAAGAAATAAAAAACGAATTAATATCGGGATACTACAGTAAAAATTTGTGTCTTATCCAGAAATGATTAATTGTTTAATATATGGGTTGGACTTTAACAGTGTTTAAATATTATTTTTTTGTTTTATTATAATGTCAATTAAACTTTATCTTAGAGAGGGAGAGGCAAACCTGCTTAAAAAAATTTTTGAAGGTTCTTCTGTTGATAAAGTGATTCAAGAGGCACTTAAATTAGGTTTAGAGGCACAATCTTTGCAAATAGATTGCGTTGCAAAAGAAGGCCAATGGATCTCCACAAAAGAATCAACAGACCCTTTAGCAGTTCTTTATTTTAAAAGTAAAACTCAAGAAAACTATCTTATTACGCGAAAACCAGGTGAGAAAGAATATGGTTTATTTGAATATAGATGGACACCTTGATAAACTGCCTAAAAAACAGCAGAAAAATTTAAATACAACATATTCATATTATCATCATGGATGCAAAAGAATGCAGATTTTCTTACGGGGATTTGGATGATAGTTTAATAATTTCGTGTAAAGAAGAAAATGAAAATGTCAAAGAAAGATTTGCCTTAGGAAATTTTATTTTTAGTTTAACAGGACGGGGCAAAATTGTGGGAATTCAGATTTTAAACTCTTCAGAAGTTTTATCAGATTATAATTTAAATCCAAATTTATTAAGTGAAATAAAAAATGTGGGTTTGATTGTTGCAAAAAAAGATGGATGCCTTGGAATAGCATTAATTTTTAATTTCCAAAACCAGCAAGGAAGAATTTCAATACCCCTAATGAGCCTGACCATGAATAAATTTTAAATAAATTTATTTCCATAATTTTTTCTCAGGCTTTTTTCAAACCTTTTATAATTCCTATTTTTGTAATAAGCATTAATAATCATTGGAGGGATTTTGTCCAGAGTCAAGACAAAAACAACAAAAGTTCCATCTTCAAGTTCATAATTAAATCCATAATATTTTTCTCCCTTTTTATTCTCTCTGAATTCTATAGACTGAATAAGTTTAAATTTTGGAAAAGTTTCCCGCAATAAACTTTCGTCAGTTGCTTTCTCTAAAACAGAAAATTCAAAATGACGGCTTTTAGATAAATCGCTAAATGAATAATTTTTTATTTTGTCAGTAATTTTCTTGATTTCTTCTTCTTTTTTATAAATAGCAAGAATTTTTGATTTCATTATTTAAATAAGAAAAAAATAATTTTTAAACTCTCACTTATAGATTATATAATTTCCTACAGCTTAACTCCCTTAATTTTCCATTTAGCATTTTCCTGCACAACATTGTTATCTAAAATTATTTTTGATTTTCTCATGTCTTTAACAATATCCCAGTGTATTGCAGAATCATTTCCCCCGCCATTTTCCTTGTAAGCCTGCCCAAGTGCAAGATGAATTGTTCCTCCAATTTTTTCATCAAATAAAAGAGCTTTTGTGAATTTTTTTATTTTAGGGTTGCATCCAATTCCAAACTCTCCGACATAAGACGAATTTTCATCTGTTGCGAGCATTTGCTTTAAAAAATCTTCATTTTTTGAAGCTGTTGACTCAATAACTTTTCCATTTTCAAATTTTAAAAAAATATCTGTAACTTCTTTTCCAGATTCAATTGCAGGATAATCAAATTTAATCCAGCCATTTAAGCTCTCTCTAACAGGGGCCATAAATAATTCTCCTCCAGGCATGTTTTCTTCTCCTTTGTCTGCAACAACATTTTTTCCTGCAATAGAGAATTTCAAATCAACCCCTTCTCCAATTAAATGAACATTTTTTCCTTTTTCAAAAACATTTTTTATTTTATCCATTTGCCTGCCTAATTTTTCCCAGTCCTGCAAACATGCCTGATAAACAAAATTTTCATATTCTGTCAAAGACATTTCTGCATCTTGTGCAAGAGCAATAACTGGATATGCAATTGTGCATCTTCTTATTTTATCTTTTTCATTGCAAATATATGTTGAAATTGAATGAATTATCTTTTGCCTTGCAGAAATTTTTTTTGAGTTTGCACTGGTTAATTCTTTAGTGTTTAAGTCTGTATAAACTCCGATATATTTATCCACTTTTTTTACTGTATCCATTAATTCTTCTGGAAATCTTTCAATTTGCTCTTTTGTAGCATATTTATAAAAAAAATCAGACACATCAGGTAATCTAAATCTTATAATTGGATGAGCTTTTTGCAAAATTATCTCTTTGTAAAGTTCAACTAACATAGGTATTGACTCAACACCTCCAGAAATCATTACTTTTTCTCCTGGTTTTACAAATACAGAATATCTTACTGCTAATTGCGCGAGTTTTCGTGTTCTTAAATCTAATGGCATTTTAATCTAAAATTCCTTTTTCAAATTTAATTTTCCTGCTATCTTTTAATATTTCAAAAATATCATTTAATGAACCATCAAAGAAAAATCTTTCGGAAACCTCGCAACTTCCTTCAAAATTAATAGATTCTGCTTTAGTGATAGTATTTAATTTAGGTAATTTTAAACTATTTTTTGAGAAAACATCTCTTTCTTGCTTTGAATAAAGAAATTTATTCAAAATATGATATAAATTTTTAGTGTCTGGATTTCTAAAAACAGTCATATAACTTTCACCAATCTTTCCAGAATTAAATATAGATAATTTTCCTTTTCCTCTTTTATTCTGAGCTAACTGCCAAGGATATTGTTTTAAATATAAAGGTGCTATATTAATTACACTTCTTTTTTCAACATCAGTGATTAAATTAAGAATGCTGTGTGATGATTCTTCCATATTATTAACATTACAGCCATCTTTAAACAATTTTTTAGTTGCAGTCCTTAATGTTCTTATTTTTGGAATTTCTTTATTATGCTTATCAAAATAATCCCCAATTAATCCTTCTGCAATCCAAAAATTAAATCCATTAATAGTTTCTGGAATTGGTTTTACTAAAATTTCTTTATCTTTGAATAAAATATCTCCAAGAAGGTAGTTGCCATTAAATCTTTGTCTTGAAAAACCTCCTTTTGTCAAAAAATCACCTATATTATTTTTAGCTTTTTCAATGCTTTCTCCTGTTCTTAGAAAATACCAATCATATAATACATGGGGTTCTTCTTCCTCCCAATAAGGAGTATGGGGAAGCATAGCTACTGCAAAGGAGACTTTTCCTTCTGTTTTATGAACATCAGTTAGTTTTGCATTATACAAATCCATTTTCTCTCAGAAGTCTTAAGGCGACTAACCCACCTCTTAATTAAAACATAAATTGATAATTTAAAAATCTTTGTCTATTTTGGAAATACTATTTTCTTTTTTAAACCTAACAACATTTTCCACAAAACCTTCTATTTTTTGCTCATGACTTACTATTATTAATTGCTCGACATTTAATTGTAGCAAAACATCCCTCATTTTATCCAGTTGCTGGTCAGAAAAACCATCTGTTGGCTCATCAAGAATCATCAGCCCTTTGGTTTTTATTTTACTTAAAAGAGAGTTAATTACCTGATTCAGGGCTAATCTATATGCCAGGGCAACTGCTGTTCTTTCTCCTCCTGAAAGATAAGCATAATCAATTTCATAATCCTGATGCTCAATAATTGGGGTAAAATTATCATCAAGCTGCACATCAAAATTATCAGAAACAAGCATGCAAAACCACTCTGAAAATAATTTGGAAAATTCTGATTTAAGTTTTATCATAACATTTTTTTCAATAAATGAAATAACTGGCATAAAGCTTTTAGAAAGCCAATCCTCAAGTTTGGCAAGATATTCCAAATCCTTTTGAATTTCTTCTATTTTTTTAAGTTTTTCTTTTAATTCATTTATTTGCATGGAAAACATATCTATCTCCTTTTTTAATTCTGCAACTTTTATATCAACTTCTCTTTCACTATTCAATGCCTGTCTTAATTCATCTTGTTTTAATTTAAAAATATCGTCAAATTTTTTTAATTCAAAAATAGAATTATTTAAAAGTTCCATATGCTTTTCCAAGAGATTTAAATCATTTTTTAATGAAATCTGGGAAATCTGAATTTCTTGTATTCTTTTTTGTTTTTCATCAATATCCTGCAATTTTAATCTTAAAATTTTTAATTCTTCTAATTTTTTTTGATTAAAATTAAATTCTTCATTATTTCTAATTATTTCTTTGGAAATTTTTGCTTTTTCTTGTTCTAAAATTTCTCTTTTTTTAATGCCCTCTGAAACATCATTATGAAGTTTATTCAAAACATTTGCCCTATAAACAGCTTCTACATTTTGCAGGCAAGTGGGACAAATATCAAGGTGTGATATTTTTTTTTCTAATTTTTCGCAATCTTCAATTTTGGAGTAAATAGAATTTATTTGGGAAGTTATTTCCAAAATAACCAAATCTAATTTTTCTTTCTCTTTTTTAATTGCATTTATTTTTTCTTCAAGCTCTATTATCTGGGATTCATCAAAAGATAACTGGCTTAATTCATCTATTTGCTCTTTTATTCTCTGAATTAATCTTTCATTTTCAGAAACAGAATCCCTCTTATTTAACATAATTATTTTTGTTTTTTCTATTTCTTGCTCCAGTTTATTTTTTTCCTGAATTTTTTTTGCAATTTCTTCTTGTTCTTCCTGAATTTTTTTCCTCTTTTCCTGTTTTAAAAAAAGTTCTTTTTCAACTGAAACAAGATTATACTGTTTTGATTCAAGTTCATTTTCTTTTGCAATAATATTAAATTTATCCTGTTCAAGATTTTCAGTAATTGCCTGCTTTAATCTTTTTTCTTCCCTTATTTTTGAGTTAATTGTTGAAATATTTTCCAGAATTCGTTTATATTTATCAATTCCAAAAACATGCCTAAGAGTATTAATTCTTGTTTCAGAATCCTGCAAAATTATTTGTTTCATTTCTTCCTGGGGGGTATAAACTGTAAATTTATATAAAATATTTTGTTTTTTTGAAAATTCCTTTGGATAATTTAAAATTTCAAGAATTTTGCTTTTTAATTCTGTTACAGAAAATTCTTTTTTTTCATTATTAATTGTTATTGCGCAATAAGTCTGGGAGATTGTTTTCCCTCTTTTCAAGGTTCTTTCAACAATAATATTTTGATCATCTACTTCAAACTCAATTAAAACACCACCTTCTTCTTTTCCATTTTTCAATAAAGAAGAACCTCTTTGCCCAGGTTGCAATCCAAATAATGCAAATTCTATTCCTAAAAGAATAGATGTTTTTCCAGCCCCAATATCCCCTGATAACAGGGTAGAACCTTTGGAAAAATTAATTTCCTGAGTTTCATAACTTCTTATATTATTTAGTATTATTTTTTTTAATATCATAATTTAAAATAAAAAGATTGATATATAAAATTAATTGTGATGCTTTATTAATATTGTAATTACTTCTATATAGTAACAAAAGAAAAGATTTATAAATATGAATTTTTATTATTAAATATGGGAAATTGTGAAGATATTAATGCAACATTTTTTGAGGGACATCAAGCTGGTACTAATGAATATTCCCTTAAAAAAATAAGAATTTATGAACCTCTTGGAGAAAATACTTTTAGAATTCATCTTAAATCTCCTTTTCACTTATATACTGATGGTGATGAAGAAATTGCTATGGAAAAGATGAATGGAAAATTTGTTCCATGGTGGGAAACAATAACTGGCACTTATGAAGAACAAATGGAAGAAGAGTTGAAGAAAGAACCTAGTTTATATCAAACATTTAAAAAAAATTGGGAATCTGTAAAAAATATTGCAAAAGTTGTCATAAATGGAAATGATCAAGATATTAATGAATTTCTAAGAAAATAAATGTTTAAATTTTCAAAACTTCAAAATTTTTTTAGCTTCATCTATAACCCTGGTTGAAAAATTTTCTGTTGTTTCTCCTTCTTGTTTTTCAATTGAAAGAGAATTAATCAACTGGGGAATTAATTTATTAAAATCAGACGGGTGTTTTTCAGAATAAATCTTAATTGTTTCTTCTTCTATATTTTCAGTATCTTTAACCTCTACTTCTAATTTAATCTCTTTTGTTTTTAAATCATGAGTATTTCTTAAAAGAAAATAAGCCTGCTTTTGATTTACAAATTCTTCTATTTGATCAAATTTAATATCTGAATTTTTTCCGTGTTCTAATTCGCCTTTAACCCTTAAAAGAACTATTTTATTTTCTAAATTTTTTTTATCTAATTCTGAAATTATTTGTTCTGTTGCTTCAAGTGCATTTTTAATATGAACTTCAATAGAAACAATTTCTTTTATTTTTAATTCTATTTTTTGAAGGGAATTTTCCATTTCAGTATCAACTATGTAAAAACTTCCTTGTTGCAAATCCTCAAGTTCCTGAAAATTATTTGGAAAAACAGGTCCAGGATAAACAAAATTCTGATATTGAAAATCTATGTGCAGATGTCCAAGAGCATAATAATCTGAATGAGGCAATAAATCTGTTTCAATAGAATCTATTGGAAGGGTGCCTTTTGCCTTATCAATTGTTGTATGCAGCATAAAAATTTTAAACATGCCTGGAGAATCATTTAATTTTATCCTTCTTAAATCTGGAATTTCTAATCCTGTTTTTTTTCCAGGATATCCATAAATTGCAACTCCTTTATGAATTGTTGGATTTAACAGGATTAAATCTTCTTTGTCCTCATAATCTTCAACATTTTTACAAAATCCTGCTTTTTCAAGAACATCTAAAAAAGTTTTTCCAGACACAGAATAATCATGGGAGCCCGCAATTATAAAACAAGGAATATTTGCCCTTTTTAATTTTCTGAATTCATAAAAAGTTTTTTTGAGAATTTCTATTGAAGGATATGCTGAATCAAATAAATCTCCTGCAATTAAAATAAAATCCAGTTTTTTATTTATACAGATATCCATTGCCATTTGAAAAGATTCAAAGTTTAAATCCTGCATTGGTTGTTGCTTCCATCCTCCTAAATGAACATCAGATATATGGGCAAATCTAACCATCAAAAGACACCTCGCGGTTTCTTTTGTAAACTTCCCTCTCTTTGCGGTTGGGCGATTTCTAATTGCCTCTGCGGAAATCGCGTAAAAATACTTCGCGGTTTTTCCTGAATGAAGTGATGGAAACATGGAAATCTTTGATTTGCTTTCTTTTGTAAACTTCCCTTTTTGCACTGAAAGACGATTTTTCTAATTGCCTCTGATGAAAATCTAACCATGAAAAAAGATTAATGTTTATGTATATAAATTTGATTGTGATTTATAACTATTTTTTCTTAATTTACTTTAAAACATTAATAATATTTAAATACGCTCTTTTATTTGTTGGTAAATGAAGATAAGTATTCTTTTTGGGGGTGCAGCAGGACAAGGTCCAAATATACTCACGAATATTTTAGGCGAGGCTCTTGTAAAGCAGGGTTATTATGTTTTTTATTCACGAGATTACCAGTCTTTAATTAGGGGGGGGCATAATTTTAATGTATTAATTTTTTCAGATGAACCAGTTCAAAGTAATGAAAGTAAATTAGATGTTTTAGTGGCTTTAGATGAAAATACAGAAAATATCCATAAAAAAGATTTGAAAAAAAATGGAATTATTTTAAATGGAAAATATAACAATATGTATTTTGCAGGAAAATTATTTAAGATTCTTGGACTGGATTTTAAGATTCTTGAAAATGAATTAAAAATACTTGCAAAAAAATTTGATGAAAATATTAAAGAATCTAAAAAAGGATATAATGATGCTGAAAAAAGCATTGAACTGCCAAAATCTCCAAATAAAAAATCTTATTTTATGAATGGAAATCAGGGAATTGCAAATGGAGCAATAAAATCTGGTATGGATATTTATTATGCATATCCAATGACTCCTGCTACTGCTGTTTTAGGAGAGCTTGCTAAAAACCAGATTGAAAATAATCATTTAGTAGTGGAATTGGAAAATGAAATCTCTGTGATTAATGCTGGAATCGGAAGTGCTATTACAGGAGCAAAAACAATGGTTGGGACATCTGGAGGAGGTTTTGATTTAATGACAGAAGCATTAAGTTTATCAGGCATGGCTGAAGCACCATTGGTAATTTATTTATCTCAAAGACCAGGACCAGGAACAGGAGTTGCAACATATACTGCACAAGGAGATTTAAATATTGCGAGACATGCAGGGCATGGGGAGTTTCCAAGATTAGTTGTTGCAGGGGGGGACCCTGAAGAAACTTTAGAGCTGACTAATCAGGCTTTTTATTTTTCGCAAAAATTCAAGATTCCTTCAATTATAATGAGTGACAAGCATCTTGCCGAGAGTCTTTATACAATAGAAAAAGAATCAAAAATAATCAAGTGTGAAAAATCCACAGAATTAAAGAGATATAATAGTTATGAAACAGATAATCAGGGAAGTGCAACAGAAAACCCGGAAATAATAAAATCAAATATTGATAAGCGATTAAAAAAACAAAGAGATGTTGAAAAACATGCTGAAAAATTTGAACAATATAAAATATATGGGAAAAATAATTCAAAAAATATAATTTTAGGCTGGGGAAGCACAAAGGGAGCAATTATTGATGCAATTAAAGATTTAGATTGCAAGTTCATACAAATTTTATATCTTGAACCTTTTTCTGAAAAAATAAAAAAAGAGCTTGAAAATAAAAATATTATTTTAGTGGAAAACAATTCAACAGCCCAATTAGGAAATTTAATTGCAGAAAAAACAGGTATTTTTATAGAAGATAAAAATAAAATATTAAGATATGACGGCAGGCCTTTTTTATGTGATGAATTAAAAAAAGAGATTAAGGAGAGATTGAGATGAAAATTAATCAAAAACTAATTTATTTTATTGGAATATTATTTTTAATGTTTGGGATTTATCTCTCAGTATTTCAAAAAGAGCCTCATTTTTATACATTTTTTTCGATTGGATTGACAATAATTCTCTTTCAGATCTATAATTCAATTTCTAAAAAGAAATTATTCAACAAATGGAAAATTAAACAGTATATTTTATTTGGGGTATTGCTTATAATAGTTTCAATCATAATAGATCGAATGGGTTTATTTCTTGGGTATTGGGGAGATCAATATGAAACATTATTTGATGAAATTTTAAAATATGTTTTTGAATGGGGTATAGCATTATTATATGTTGCATTAACATTCATCATTGGAATAAATATATTTGAAAAAAAGTTTAGTAAAAACACATCTTCAATATTATCCTTATTAACTTTTGTAATTTTAATTGGATTATTCACAGAATATATTAATAATTTTTCTAATTCATGGACTATTATAAAAATGCCTTTTATTAACTATAAAATTGGGGAATTTTTTGTAGTATTTCAAACAATTGGGTATTGGTTAATGGCAATAATTCCTTTAATCATCTATAAATTTACAAATAAACTAAAATGAAACCAAATTTAAACACAACAACAAAGCCAACATGGTGTCCGGGATGTTTTAATTTTTTGATACTTGCAGGTGTGAAAAATGTTTTATCTCAGGAAATAAAAACAGAAGAAGACAAAAAAAAATGGGCAATTGTTTCTGGAATAGGATGTCATGCTAAAACATTTGATTATCTTAATTTAAACGGGATAAACACACTTCACGGAAGAGTTCTTCCAACCTGCCTTGGATTAAAAATAGGAAATCCAAATTTAAATGTTATAGGATTTTCAGGAGATGGAGATGCTTATGCAGAAGGAATGGAACATTTAATTCATGCTGCAAGATTTAATGCAAATTTCAAATATTTTGTTTATAATAATCAGGTTTTTGCCTTAACAGTAGGGCAACCTACTCCTACAACAGAATTAGGATATAAAGATAAAACAACTCCTTTGGGAGTGAAGGTAAAACCTCTTAATCCAATAAAATTAATGCTGGCATCTGGTGCTAGTTTTGTTGCAAGAGTTTTTGCAGACATGAAACAGGTTGAAGAAGTATTAAAACAAGCATTAAAACATAAAGGATTTGCATTTATTGAAGTTTTGCAACCATGCTTAATATTTCATCCAGATATAGGATATAAAGAAAAAACATATTCATTAGAAGAAAAAAATCATGATAAAACCAGTTTTGAACAAGCCTGGAAAAGAGCCCAGGAATTTGATTATAATGAAGTTAAAAAAATTCCCTTAGGAATTTTTTATCAAAAAGAACAAACAATTTTTGAGGATAATTTTGAACAGCTAAAAGAATTAAAGAAAAAAGGAATTGGCTGGAAAGATGTGAAGAGATAATTAAATCTAACTCGCAAACATAATAATATTTATATATTCTTTCTCTTTTATTTAAATAATGGCTAAGATTAAAGGTCTAAAATATGGTGGAAAACCAGTAGAACTTATTAATTCTGTTAAAAACTTAGAAGATAACAAATGTCCTGAACCAAGATGTGGAAAAGTTCTGGAAAGACACCTAATTGGTAACACAATAGATAAGATGTATACTATTGTTGCTTGCCCTGCTCACCCTTATAAGGCTTGGGCAGATATATTTCCTAAAACATCGTATGCACATGTTCAAGATTGGACAAATAGAGATAAAAGGTTTTCTTAAAAAAATTAAGGAATATTGTTAAGTTATTTATTTCGCAACCTTCCATAATAAATTAAAAAAATTCTTATAACTCTTGGCTAATTTCTTGCTTTCTATAACAATTATCAAAAAAGGCTCTTCATCTATGAAGATTGCAACTTTCTCCCCATAAAT
>Ga0180732_1002168_pt1 | contig 10789 bp, 10 predicted proteins | sample KR11_01MetaG_FD_148674 | JGI IMG/M metagenome (GOLD analysis project Ga0180732, IMG submission 148674) | Groundwater microbial communities from the Olkiluoto Island deep subsurface site, Finland - KR11_0.1 MetaG | ecosystem: Environmental > Aquatic > Deep subsurface > Groundwater | place...
CGTTTTAGGATTTTTCTTTGTGTTCACTAAACAAAGTTCTAAAGGTATTTTTCGAATAAAAAAGAGAAATTGGGGCACTTATCTCTTGATTCTTTTTTCTTTATCAGTAGAAGTAATTCATACTCAATTGTCTTATCGTTCTTTTGAACTTTTCGACAGTTTGTCAAATGGATTGGGAACAATTGCAGGAATTATAATCGGACAAATTATTTTTGTCAGGATTATGAAGTTTTTGTTTTTTAATGAATCTTAAATCCATAAGTCATCTGATGACTAATTGAAAAACAGCCATTTGTATTAACGACTATATTTTCAATCATCTGATGACTGTCAGATATTTAGCAATACTCATGAGGATATAAGGATGAATAAAACATAATTCAAACTCAACTCAAGCAAAAGTAAAATAGGTATTTGCCAAAAAATTCCAAATCGTTACAAATCCAATTGCAAAAAGCTTGGAAAGATAGAAATTCCACTTTAACTTACTTACAATCAGCCATAAAATTAATGTATTCAATCCCAATCCAATAATCGAGATTAAAAAGAATTCGGAAAATTCAAGCAAAATTTGCGGGTTTGCACTTCTATATGTCCAAATTCGGTTAAAATAATAGTTTGAAGTGGCAGCAATTAAGAACCCCAGAGCATTAGATACGTATTTTTGAATTTTTACTTTTTCTTTAAAGAAATAAGTAAATCCAAAGTCAACAAAAAGCCCCGAAAATCCTACGAGCACAAATTTGATGAATTTGCGTATAAACACTTCACTAATTTGAAATAAAAGCATAGAAAAAAGAGCCGCAAAAACGGCTCTGTTATTTATAAGTTAACAAGTAAAATTATCTTCACATTATTTCGAATAACATCAACATTCACTGTAGTACCTGCTTCTAATTTATTCAAGCGACTCATGTATTCGTATATATTAGTAACCGGCAATCCATTAATTGCAATAATTCTATCACCTTTTTTCATTCCGGCAGCTTCGGCGGGACCGCCTTTTCTAACTCCATCAACTCCTAAACCATTACTTTCGGTTGAAGTAAAATTTGGCATGATTCCTAAAGTAATTTTGAATCTTCTTCCGCCACTTGCACGCTGTTTTGGACCTGCTTCTTGAAAAGTCAAATTATTTTCACGATTAATAAGACTCATCATTAAGTTAAAAGTATAATCTGAAATGGCCTTTGCACCAATCAAATTAATACTATCCGCATGATCGTGAGGAGTATGATAATCTTGATGTGCACCCGAACTTAAAAAGAAAACGGGTATATCTTTTGCATAAAAAGCAGCATGATCAGAAGGCCCGAAACCTTCGGGTTGCATATTGATAGAAAATACCGAATCGGCATTCAGAGTTCGTAATAAGTTTTCGCTTTCTACAGAAGTGCCTGTTCCGCTTATCATTAGGCTGTTATCGTCTCTTAATCTTCCAATCATGTCGAGATTAACCATTGCTTTTATTTGACTTAACTTAAACAAAGAATTACTCGTAAAATAATTTGAGCCAAGAAGTCCCATTTCTTCAGCACCAAAAGCTATTACTAAAACACTACGCTTCAAATTCTTTTGCTGGGCAATTTTTTCAGCTATTTCCATTATTCCGGCAACGCCCGAAGCATTGTCATCGGCACCATAATGCACAGCAGTCGTATCAGGAATTCGCGAACCTGAATTCGGACCGCCCATTCCAAGATGATCCCAATGGGCACCTAAAACAATTAATTCGTCTTTAAACTCTTTGCCTTTAATAAATGCCAAAATATTCTGAGTTTCAACTTTCATTTGTTTCACATCGGTTGTAACTTTGAGAATAGTTTCAGATACAAAAGACAAAGGCTTTTTGGTTTCATTAAGTGCTTTTTCTAAATTTGAAATAGTATTAATTTTAAGCATTTTATCTGCTAATTCTCTCTTAATGTGAATTATAGGTAAGCCTGCGTTTGAACGTGTTTTATCAAAGTTTAAACCAGTTAATTTATCCTCTTTATCATATACAGCTCCATTTACAAACAATATGCCTGCAGCACCTTTATCTTTAGCAGTTACAACTTTATCTCTTTCGCCTGCAAATTGAGCGAAAGGACTATTGGCATCTTCAGTTTCAGGATCTCCTAATAACAGCATAACCCACTTTCCTTTAACATCAACAGATTCATAATCGTTCCAAAGGATTTTATCGGTTTCTATAACAAAACCGTAACCTGCAAATACAACTTTTGCTTCTAAACTTGCATTTTGCGTATAAGCAAGCGGAGCAAAATTTTCAAATAAAGTTCCTGCTGTCTCTTCAAATTGCAGCGCATTATTTTCGCCTGTGGTAATGTCGGTAACCACTTCAAATTTTTGCAATCCATTTTCTGCCAAAAGCTTTAAACCACTTTTAGCAAAATTGCTTTTTATGTAATTAGCAGCGATTTTACTTTCCGGAGTTCCCGGATAACGTCCTTTTAGAGCATCAGAGGCTAAATAGTGTATGTGGTCATTAATTTCGCCGGTAGTAATTTTCGAATTCTTGATTTGACAAGAATTAAATAAAAAAATGGCAATAAAGCCAAATAGAATATAATTGAATGTCTTGAACATAAGCTAAATTATTGATTTAAATAGCCCACGAAATTACAAGAATTTTCGATACTTAAAAAAAGCTGCTATTTTTGACAAGAAAATAAATTATGCTGCAACGATATTTTATTGAACTGGCCTATAATGGCCGCAGTTTTCACGGTTGGCAAATCCAGCCAAATGCTATTACCGTACAAGACGCTATGCAACAAGCGTTTAAATTGTTATTCAAGAAAAATATTGAGCTTATTGGTTGCGGCAGAACTGATGCAGGAGTTCATGCTCGACAGTTTTTCGCACATACTGATTTAGACTTCGATTCTATTTCCATTAACATTGAGCAGCTTATTTATAAATTAAATCAGATTCTAAATTCCGATTTGGTTATTAATAGAATTTTTGAAGTAAATGAAAAAGCACACAGCCGTTTCGATGCAATTAGCCGAACTTATGAATATCGATTGCAAATGCGAAAATATCCTTTCGATCAGGATGTAACTTATCGTTCAATTTATCCAACACTTGATTTTGAAAATATGAACATAGCTGCTGCATTATTGATTAATTATATCGATTTTACAAGTTTTTCTAAAACAGGAACTGACGTTAAAACTAACAATTGTAAAATCTTGCGAGCAGAATGGCGTTTTGAAAATGGAGTTTGGATATTTACAATTCAGGCCGATCGTTTTTTGCGTAATATGGTTCGTGCAATAGTTGGAACTCTTTTAGAATTAGGGAGCAGGAAAATTGATCTGAATGATTTTAGACAAATTATCGAAAGTAAAAATCGATCAAATGCAGGTTTCTCTGTTCCTGCTCATGGATTAGCACTTATTAAAATAGATTATCCTGATTGGATTTATTCAAAATGAAAAAATCCTGCTAAGTAAGTACTTAACAGGATTTTGAAATTTCAAATAATCTAATCTCTAAAATAAATAATTTAAGCCAATATACATTCCTGAGCTTCCGTCTTCTGCTGCGGCTGCCATACCATAATCTACACTGATTATAAAGTTCTGATTCATAACTATTTTTAAACCTGCGCCATAACCTACGTGGAAAGCTTCAGCTCCAAAATCGAAATAATCTTTAACTTGATAGTTTGGATACTGAGCCAAAGGCACATTAACATCCATTGGAATCAAAGCAACTGCTTTACCTGCATCCAAGAAACCATTTACTCCAATGTAAAAGTTCTGATTAATAAATTTGAATTTTACTGCTTTCCATCTAGCTTCGAAATTACCATAAGCAAATCCATCACCAACTACGCGATTTCGTAATACTCCACGAATACTCTTGCTTCCTCCCAATCCTTCGGAAAAAGCAGAGCGATTAGCAGTAATAATCATCATATTTTGAGTGTACCAAGGAGCATTTCCTGAAATAGTATTCTGGTAACCTACCCGATAAGCAAAAGTTAATTTATTTTTTACTATTGTAAAATACTGGCGATGAGTAATATAAAATTTCGTAAAGCTTTCTTCGGTATTTCCCATAAAACTTGGAACAAAAAACAAACCTGCTTCAGTCCAGATTCCTTTGTTTGGATTTGCACGGTTATCACGAGAATCGTAAGTTAATCCGGCTTTTAAACTAACCATACTTCCACCTTCAGCATCAACTTCCGGAATTAATCCCCATGCCATATAGTTTTCGTATAAACCGGGCTGAACTGTTAAGCTGGGTAATTGATCTTCAATATCTTTTCCTTCATTAAATTTATCAATATCAACCGAACCGATATTAAAATTATAAAATCCTACACCGGCCGACCATTGCAATTTTCCAATTCCCAAATCACCAACTAAATCGGCAGTTGTTCTGAATAAATCACGTTGGTGTTTATACATCATTCTGCTTTTATAATCAACAGCATCTTGATCTTCCCATCCAGCGTTATATACTGATTCATAGCCATTAAAACCATAAAATGCAGAAGCATCATCAGGCAAATAACCTAAATCGAAATTTAGTCGAACACCTTTAATTAATTGATCGCCTTCGTAAGCAAAACGAAAAACACCACTTCCTTTTGTAAATTTCGAAGCTTCCAAATAAAACATATGATCGAATTCCGGAAAACGACTTCCATCGCCATAATGGTAAATGCTAGATAAAGCACCGTATTGGAAACCCATATCACTATCGAAAGAAACAACAGGCAAAGCACCAACGTTCCATCCTTTTTTAACTTCTTCGGTTTGATCTTTCTTTTCTTCTTGTGCAAATGCATTGACCGAAAATGCCATAAACAGCACCAGAATGAGCATGTAATAAACTTTTCTCATGTTTTAAAATTTTTAATTTATTAGTTTTTTGTTGTTTTTATGACGTTCGCTATCGCGATTTGATTTCTTATAAATATTATTCTTGAACGCTTTTGTTAAATCTACTCATGTTTGATTGGCCAAACAAATCAGCACAAAAAAAAATATCGGCCATTTCATCGGCCAAATTAGCTTCTATGTCTTTGTTTTTAAATGATTGATCTACCGTACTTTGAGCTTCACTTATTGTAATCTCCATAAGATTAAATTTTAACGAAAGTAAAACATTCAATCAAATAATCAAAAAAAAAATCCCACTTCAGTAAAAGTAAATTTTAAATTGAATTAAATTTACATTAATGCTCAAATAAATCAATATTTAACATTTGCAAAATATCTGCATTTATAATATTCCTAATTTTGAAGGTTCAAAAATTTAAAAAATGCAAGTTGTATCTGTAAATATTTCTGAAAAAAAAGGAACCATTAAAGTACCGGTTGAGTCAATTGAATTAAATTCTACAGGAGTTAAAAATGATGCTCATGCCGGAAAATGGCATCGACAAGTAAGTTTGCTGGCAAAAGAAAGTAATGAAAAATTTGCTCTTGCCTCAAAACGTGAAGTTGCTTATGGAGAGTTTGCCGAAAATATTACTACTCAAGGAATTGTATTGCACGAAACAATTCCGGGCGATCGTTTAATTATTGGCGATACCGAATTAGAAATTACACAAATCGGCAAAAAGTGCCATGGCGATAATTGTGCAATCTTTCGTGAAGTAGGTGACTGTGTTATGCCAAAAGAAGGAATTTTTGCACGTGTAATTAAAGGTGGCACTATTCGTGCGGGCGATTCAATGACTTATATTCCACAATTGATTAATCTGATTTAAGAAATTATATCTCCTATTTTGCACTTAATTTGAATCAAAATTTATGGAATTAAAAATTATTTCCGTTAGTCTGGCATCTGAAAAAGGACGTAAATTCTCCGTCGATAAAATTATTCTTGATCAAAGTGGAGTTATTGGTGATGCTCATTCAATTACTTCCGGAGCCATTAGCATGATTGATCAATTTCATATCGATGCTTTCAAACAAATTACTTCAAACCTGAGTACTGAACCGGGTGAGTTTGAGGAAAATATTCGAATAGAAGGCCTTGGCTGCACAAAAGTAAATGCTTTCGACAGATTTGAAAACGATAAAGTTGTGCTTGAAGTAACTCAGATTGGAAAATCTTCTCATTCATCGTTTCTGGAAATTGAGCATGGTGTTATGCCAAAAGCAGGAATTTTTATGCGTGTAAAACAAGGTGGAACACTAAAGGCTGGAGACAAACTTCTATATGTTCCTAAAATATTCAAAGCTAAAGTCATAACTTTAAGCGACAGAGCAAGTAAAGGAATTTACGAAGATAAAAGCGGAGCATCAATTATTGAAAAACTACAAGCGTTTTTTGATAATATTGGCTGGAAATTATTAATTGATAAACAAATAATTCCTGATGATCAACTAAAATTGCATTCTCAAATTGAAGATGCAACACAAAAGCATTACGATTTAATTTTCACTACCGGCGGAACAGGCATTGGCTCGCGTGATATAACTCTTTCTGTAGTAAAACCAATGCTCGAACATGAAATTCCGGGAATTATGGAACATATTCGAATGAAATATGGAAGCTTGAAACCCAATGCTTTGCTTAGTGGAGGTGTTGCCGGAACAATTGGTTCGGCAATAATTTATACCTTACCCGGAAGTCAAAAAGCAGTTGCGGAATATATGCATGAAATTCTAAACACATTAAAACATTTAATTTATATGAAAGCTGATATGGACGTTCATTAAAACTAATCTAGATTTCTAAAAAAACGGTTAAAACGTCAGATTTGATCTATTTGGCTTTGAATTTGCTGATATATACAAAAAATAACACCTAAATGCCTATTTTACTTATTTTTGCATTATTATCAATTTTAAATTAAGGAATGAGAAGAAAAAAGGACGATCCTTCAACAGAAAAATTATTAGAAACAATTATTTTTGGAATTTTAGAAAAAAAAGGACTGGAAATTACAACAATAGATTTTTCGGAATTACCGAATTCCATTTGTAAATACTTTGTAATCTGCCATGGAACTTCAAACTCACATACCGATGCAATTGCATATAGTATTGAAGAACAAGCACACAAACAATTAGGTGAAAAACCTGCATTTACCGAAGGAAAAGAAAATAAAGAGTGGATTTTGGTTGATTTTATTGATGTAGTTGTCCACGTTTTTCAGGAACCCATAAGACGCTTTTATAATATTGAGAAACTTTGGGCTGATGCCAAAATAAAAACAATAAAAAACTGATTTCCAACAAACCATTAACGAAGCAGACAGAATGACAGAGCAAGACAATAAAACAACAAATACCGACAAGAAAGAAACTACGCCGAATCCTTTTCCAAATAAACCCAAAGGGAAATTTAATTTCTATTGGATATATGGAATTCTGGCTGTTGTATTTATCGGACTTCAATTTATAGGTGGTAACGATACATCGAAAGAAACAAATTGGGGAGAATTAAAGCAAATGCTAGAAAATCAAGACGTTGAAAAACTCGTTTTGGTGAATAAAGAAATTGCTGAAATTTATATCAAAAAAGATAAATTGAATCAATATAGCGATAAAGATTCGAAAAAGTCACCCACAACAAGCTTTACCGGCCCAACTGCGGATTTCTATTACCAAATTGGATCGATAGAAAATTTTGAACAAAGGGTAAATGAAGCACAAAAAGAAGTTAAAAATCCTGTTTATATCAGTAACGAAACACGTCAGGATTGGGGAAAAGATATTTTCGGTTGGGTTTTTCCAATTCTTTTACTTGTAGGTGTTTGGTTCTTTATTATGCGAATGATGAGTAAAGGAGGCGCGGGCGGCGGACAAATATTTAATATCGGAAAATCGAAAGCTCAATTATTCGACAAAGAATCTGCCGTTAGTGTTAACTTTAACGATGTTGCAGGTTTGCAAGAAGCTAAAGTTGAAGTAATGGAAATTGTAGATTTCCTGAAAAGTCCTAAAAAATATACCGATCTTGGAGGAAAAATTCCGAAAGGAGCTTTACTTGTTGGCCCTCCGGGTACAGGAAAAACATTATTAGCCAAAGCTGTTGCCGGCGAAGCTAAAGTGCCTTTCTTTTCGCTCTCAGGTTCCGATTTTGTTGAGATGTTTGTTGGTGTTGGCGCATCAAGAGTTCGTGATTTATTTAAGCAAGCCAAAGAAAAAGCACCTTGTATTATTTTTATTGATGAAATAGATGCAATTGGTCGCGCACGTGGTAGAAATGCTATGACAGGTGCAAATGATGAACGCGAAAATACACTTAATCAATTACTTACCGAAATGGATGGCTTTGGCAGCAATGCCGGAGTAATTATTTTAGCCGCTACTAACCGTGCCGATATTTTGGATAAAGCACTTTTGCGTGCAGGTCGTTTCGATCGTCAAATTCATGTTGAACTTCCCGATTTGTCAGAAAGAAAAGCAATTTTCGATGTTCATATGAAACCTCTTACAGTTAGTAGTGAAGTGGATTCTAAGCAGTTATCCAAGCAAACACCGGGATTCTCAGGTGCCGATATTGCTAATGTTTGTAACGAAGCTGCTCTCATTGCTGCTCGTCAAGATAAAAAAATAATTGGCAAACAAGATTTTTACGATGCTATCGATCGAATAATTGGCGGACTTGAAAAACGAAACAAAATAATTTCGAAAAACGAAAAAGAAGTAATTGCTTATCACGAATCAGGTCACGCAACTACCGGTTGGCTACTCGAACATGCTCATCCTTTGGTAAAAGTTACAATAGTTCCTCGCGGAAAAGCTTTAGGTGCCGCATGGTATTTGCCCGAAGAAAGACAAATTACTACTTTTGAACAAATGTTCGACGAAATGGTAGCTACATTAGGCGGAAGAGCAGCAGAACAAGTTATCTTTAAAAAAGTTTCTACGGGAGCATTAAACGATTTGGAAAAAGTTACTCGTCAAGCGTTTAATATGGTTGCTTATTTTGGCTTAAACGAAAAAATCGGAAACATTTCGTTTTACGATTCAAGCGGTCAGCAAGAATATCAATTCAACAAACCTTTTAGCGAAAAAACTGCGGAAATTATTGATAGTGAAGTTCAAAAACTGGTCGAGAAAGCTTATAAACAAGCAGTTTTAATACTCGAAGAAAACAAAGAAGGTTTGAGCAAACTTGCTAAAGTATTAATGGACAAAGAAGTAATTTTCCGAGAAGATCTAGTTGCTGTTTTTGGTGAAAGACCTTGGGATGAAGGAAAAGAACATATTAGTTTACAATCAGAAAATGGAAATGACGAAACTTTGAAAGAAGAAATTGTACCAATTTCGGAAAATGATAAAAATCAGAAAAAGAAGAAATAAAGTCTTCGTGATCATAAAAAGAATTGAAAAGATCTAAGTTTTAAATTATGGACGAAACAACTTCACGCGAAAAAGTATTGAAAAGTATTCGGAATTCCCTTCTCGGAAGGACTCCAAATCCTTTTTCAAGTGTTGATTTAGAGTCAAAAATATATAAACCTATTGATGAATCTTTAGCTTTGAATTTTGCACAAGAATTTACTAGTTTGGGTGGTAAATTTATTTATTGCGAAGATGAAGAAGATTTAAAATCAATTTTTAAACAGTTTTCAGTAGCTGAAAATATTCAACCACTTTTTTGTGTCGAGCCTGAGTTGAAATCTTTACTTAAAAATCAGGAAATAGAATTTACCGAGCAAGCAGCCGATTTTAAAGACCTGAAAAGTGCACTTACTACTTGCGAATTTTTAATTGCTCGCTTTGGATCTGTGATGGTTTCATCCGGAATGCCATCAGGAAGAAAACTTAATTTTTTTCCTGAAAAACATTTAGTTATAGCTTATGCATCTCAGTTAGTTCCGGAAACAAAAGATGCTTTAATTAGTATGCGCGAAAAGTATAATGGCAAACTCCCAAGTATGATTACACAAATAAGTGGAGCAAGTAGAACAGCAGATATTGAAAAAACTCTAGTTATGGGTATGCACGGCCCAAAAGAAATTTATGTTTTTTTTGTGGATGATATAATCGAATAAGAAAATGTTTAAAACCTTAGTAACACGCACATTAGCAGGAGCAGTTTTTGTTGTATTAATGATTGGTTCTGTTTTTTGGCATCCGATTGCATTAGCTGTACTCTTATTTATTTTTACTGCCATTGGACTTCAAGAATTTTTTAGCTTATTTAGAAAAGCTGGCATTATTCAGAAGAGCATTAATGGAATTATCTTAGGATTAATTACTTATAGCTTGATTACAGCTTGGGCATTTTCATTGATAAAGCCTCAAATACTTTTTGCTATTTTACCTTTGACTTATCTTCTTTTTATTTTTGTATTGTATAAAAATAATAGTCAACCTTTTAAGCAAATAGCTTTTCAAATACTTGGTTCAGTTTATGTTGCCATACCTTTTTCGCTCTATCATTTAGTTCATCAATTTCCAATTGAAAATCAAACAAGTTTTGAGCCGTGGATATTGACAGGTGTTTTTATTCTTATTTGGTCGAACGATACTTTTGCATATTTATTTGGAACAAGTTTTGGAAAACATCGTTTATTCGAACGTATTTCCCCTAAAAAATCATGGGAAGGCACTATTGGCGGAGCTATTTCTACAATTGGAGTTGCTTATCTATTAGGCACCTACTCTCAAACTCTCGATTTAACAACTTGGTTTGTTCTTGCAGTAATTATAGTACCTACAGCAATTTTTGGCGATTTAATAGAATCGATGCTTAAACGCAGTATTCAGGTAAAAGATAGTGGAGCAATTATGCCAGGACATGGTGGTGTTCTCGATAGATTTGACGCAGCGAATTTCGCCTTGCCTTATAT
>Ga0180732_1002169_pt1 | contig 10786 bp, 9 predicted proteins | sample KR11_01MetaG_FD_148674 | JGI IMG/M metagenome (GOLD analysis project Ga0180732, IMG submission 148674) | Groundwater microbial communities from the Olkiluoto Island deep subsurface site, Finland - KR11_0.1 MetaG | ecosystem: Environmental > Aquatic > Deep subsurface > Groundwater | place...
GAAGGCGTCACGCTGGACGTAATCGAGATTATCCACGGTATAGGTGCCGGAGAAGAGCTGCCGAAGGAGCTGGAGCCACCGGGGCATCGCTGCACCGCGTCCATCCGGCATCTTGATCAGAAATGCCACCGCTGCCGGGTCGAGCGTCTCGCCCACGGCGAAGGGTCCCGAAGGACTCCTCCGGATCCGGGAAATGATCCGTCCTAGTTTACGGACAATAATCAGCCGCCCCATGTCTTCGTGCGTGAGGCCATACCGGTCCAGAAAATGGTCGTCGAAGAAGTGGCCATAGGGACCGTGTCCCACGTCGTGGAGGAGTCCCGCCACACGGAGCAGCTCTTCGACATAATTCTGGGAGGGAGCATCGGGGCAGACCTCCTTCAGCGAAGGGTAGAGATGGCATCCGAACTCGCCGGCGATGTGCATCGTCCCCAGCGAGTGCTGAAAGCGCGTGTGTTCGGCTGCCGGATAGACCCAGCGGGCGCTCTGAAGCTGATATATCCGACGGAGGCGCTGGAGCCAGGGGGAATCGATGAGGTCTTTTTCAGTCTTCTCGCCCGCCCCCGTCGCGCCGGCCAAAGGGATGGTGAAGGAGGCGTACCGGTATATGGGATCGGCAATCAGCGCCATCCCCTGGTAGGCGGTCGCATACGCGTTCGGACTCTTCATAGATAAATCTTTACAATATTCCTGTCCGAATAGCAAATGGCAGGATTCCTAAATCTCCTGAAGTCATTAATTGACAGATCTTGAAAAGGATGCGCTCTAAAGGAGCGTGAAGCTTATGAAAATGAAATCCAAAGACGAAAAGGCTGACGAACTTCGTCCAGAATACGATCTTGCCACCCTGCTCAAGGAAGGTGTGCCATGATACTACAAACCATAGAAACAGATGAAAGGTCTGTCCGAAATGTCAGGACTGACACTGACAACTTCCTCTGAAATGTTGTTTTTCAAATTTTCCCTTTTTACACAACATTTCAACCACAAATCAGCAGGAGGAATTGAATTTCAGAGAAAATTTCCCGCTGACACATATTCTTGACAGTGCTAACAATATTGCTATATTGTTCATACAGAGGGTATGTTTTGAGAACATGAGAAACAGTTATTCAGGATTGGAGTCGTCGCATGCTCTTCGGCTTTTTCGGAACGTCGGCATATGAGGTTGGCTATGTTAAGGGTACTCATTGAACGGAAATTGAAGAGCTGAGCAGGGTGTCCGTCTTGTCATCCCCGTAGCTTCTTCCGTTCCGATGCCATCATCAACGCAGCCCTAACATTTATTTTTACCGAAATTCAACATCCGTCACGGAATAAGGAGACAACATGCCTAAGGTACTTTTCTTCAGCGGTCAGCGCGAGCAAGTAGGGAACATTTTTTGTGAAAAAGCCCCGGAAGGATTTGATGCTTCCTGGCGGCCGCATGATTTGAACGATAATGAAAAAAAAGACCTGATCAAAGATGTCGAATTTCTGGTCCTTCACCCCGGGGCTATTTCTGGCAGTGTCTTGAAAGAGGCCAAGTCCCTGCGCCTGATCCAGCTGTTGTCGGCAGGTTATGACAAGATCGATCTTGCACTGACGGCTGAGCTGGGAATCCCGGTGGCTACGAACGGCGGCGCAAACGCATGGGCCGTTGCCGAACACTGCATCGGTATGCTGCTGGCTCTGTACAAACGACTCCTACAATGTGATCGATCGGTTCGTATAGGAAAATGGCGGCAAATGGCGGTCACGGGATTTAATACATTCGAACTTGCGGAAAAGACGGTAGGCATCATTGGGGCAGGGAACATCGGCCGGAAGGTGGCCACACGACTCAAATCTTTTGAAACGCGAATCCTCTATTGCGATGTACAGCCGGCACCCGACATTGAAAAAGAGTTGGACGCCCGCAAGGTTTCCCTCGATGAACTGCTGTGTGAATCGGATATCATCACTATCCACACGCCTCTGTTCCGAGAAACCCGCAGTCTCATCGGACAGCGCGAGCTGTCGTTGATGAAACCGACTTCAGTGCTCCTTAATACGAGCCGGGGATCGATTGTGGATGAGGAGGCGTTGGCTGTGGCGCTGACGGAGAAGCGCATCGCCGGTGTCGGTCTCGATGTGTTCGATAAGGAGCCGATCTCAATGGATAACCCACTGCTCAAGTTCGAGAATGTGTTGTTTTCCCCCCACGTAGCCGGTCATTCGTATGAAGCTTGGTTCCGGAGAAGCAACTTTGCCTGGGAGAACATCCAGCGGGTAACATCAGGACACCCCCCCCTTTCCATTGCCATTCAGGAAGAGGTGTAATCGCACATGGCCGGAATGATGTAACGCCGTGTCGGCCGGCTTGATGGACCCGGCTTCATCAGCAGCAGGCTCAGGGCCATGACGAGCATCTCAGCCAGGAGGTCCAGGATACTGTCGTGGCCCTTTCTGTATGCCCTGCTGATCGGCAGCACTTCATCCAGGCTGATGTAGACCATGATGCCGGCAATCCCGCTGAAGGGAATCCCTATGAGTTGCGGGGGGATACCTCCGGTGTTTTACACTTGGAATCTGCTGGAAAGCATGCGCCATCTCTGACAACCTTGAAAAAATATGCCCAAGCTGTTGGCTGCCATCTGAAAATCAAGTTCATGCCAAAATTCGGCTCAGAAAAAAATGTAAACGGGGGCGTAAAGCAGCGTGCCGGTTAGCCCGCGAGCAGCAGATTTCGTTAATCTTCAGAGCTCTCCGCTTCATGTTTTACTGACTTTAGGTAGCACCAATAACCGACGCATTTCATTTTTCACTAGTCGTACTCACTCAGTTCAAGTCAAGACTGCTGCCATTCATGCAAGAGAATTGTGTACGGTTTGAAATGCGCATATTTTTGGGCGTGGTTTTTTTGGAAGGCGGTTGTATTCATGGCTTCCTGTAGCCCACAAATAAGCAACATTGATGAAAATGATTGACTTCAAATGGTTATCAGTGATTCTATGCCCACTGATGAAGGCAACGGAACTGTTTACAGACTCCAGCTTGGAGGGGGGGAATTCTTTCAATCGGAGGTCGTCATGGAAAAACCCTGGTACAAACTATGGCCCGATGTGTATCCGAAGTCGTTGACCTACTATGAAGGCAGCATTGGGGATTTCATGGAGGCCAGCGCAAGACGCTTCCCCGAACGGGCGGCTTTGATCTTCATGGGAAAATCCATGCGCTTCCGGGAACTCCACGACCAATCCCTGAGATTGGCCGCCGCCCTGGCCGACCTGGGAGTAAAAAAGGGAGACCGGGTGGCCCTGCTCATGCCGAATTGCCCCCAGTTCGCCGTTTCCTACTACGCGACCTTAAAAATAGGCGCCATCCTGACCATGTGCTCGCCCTTGAACAGCGAAGAGGAACTCAAACAACAGCTTAACGACTCGGGGGCCGAAACCATCATCACCCTCAAGCTTAATCTCCTGATGGACAAGCTGCTTAAGGTGAAGGACCAGACCGGCCTTAAACGAGTTATCGTATCCGGTCTGGAAGAAGCCCTTCCGACTGTTAAGAAGTACGGATTCCTTTTTCTAAAAAGAAAAAACATAGCCCCCATAAAAAGAGATCCCGAGGCCGGCATTTACTTTTTCAAGGATCTCCTTTCAAAATATGCACCGAATCCTCCCCATGTACCCATCAACGGCAAGGAGGATATCGCCGTACTGGCTTATACCGGCGGTACCACCGGAATCCCCAAGGGGGCCATGATCACCCACTATAATACCATTGTCAATGTCGCCCAGGTCGCCAACTGGAACGCCCCGGCCTTTGGAAATCAGATTGTAAGAGATCTGTCACCGGAAACCATCAATCCCCAGGACACGCACGTTATGGTGGTCAATGTGGTGCCCTGGTTTCATGCCATGGGCACCATCGCTTACCTGAATTATCCTATTTTCGTCGGAACAACCATGGTTGTACTGCCGAGGTTCGACCCGGGCGAGTATTTAAAAATCTTCAAAAAGTACCCGATTGACGCCATGGGCGGGGCTCCTCATATCTATACCGCCCTGCTTAATCATCCGGATTTTTCGAAATATCTCCCCCAGTTCAAGAAACTTAAGGTTGCTGCCAGCGGTGCCGGACCCCTTCCCGTTGAATACCTGAATCGGATGAAGAAAGTGATTGGAGGGGTCTTTATCGAGGGTTATGGGATGACAGAGTGCACCATGGCTGTTTGTCTTAATCCGACTCCAGAGGAGGCGGTCCGCAAACCGGGTTCGGTCGGCATACCGATTTTCGATTCGGAAGTCAAGATCGTGGACCTGACTGATGATACCAAAGAGATGCCCATCGGCGAAGAGGGCGAGATCCTTCAGAAAGGTCCTCAGGTCATGAAAGGCTACTGGAACAAGCCCGAGGAAACGGCCAGGACCCTGAAAGGCGGTTGGCTTCATTCGGGCGATATCGGCAAGCTGGATGAGGACGGCTATCTCTTTATAGTGGACCGGATCAAAGACATGATCAAGTACAAGGGCTATAACGTCTTTCCCCGAAACCTGGAGGAGATCCTCTACCAGCACCCCAAGATAAAAGAAGCCGCGGTTATCGGGATCCCTGACCCGGCCGTCATCGAGTACCCCCGAGCCTATGTGGTCTTGAGAGAAGGCGAGCAGGCGTCGGCAGGAGAAATCATGGATTATCTAAACTCGCAGGTTGCCGGCTACGAAAAGATCCGGGAAGTCGTTTTTAAAGACGAACTGCCCGTGAGCTTGGCCGGGAAGGTTCTGAAAAGGGAACTTAGAAAAGAGACCTTGGCAGAAAGAGAGACGCGTCCCACTTGATAAAAATCGGTCATTCGGTTGATGCGTACTTCCTGAAGTCAATAGGCTTAGCATTCTTGGATGGATACAAGATTTCGATGCGTAATGCTCACGGTTATCGAGATTCTGAAAAACTTTTGATGCTTACATAACCCCAGAACATCAAGATGAATCGGGGCGCTTCGGTAGAGTCTGCCCAAATTACCCCAAAAAATCAACCGGGCTTGCCTAAGCACCCAGATCGTCATAACCTCTACAAATCTATTGTGGTTATTTTCGCCACCTTGTGCACGAGACCTGAATAAAATTCCCACCACACCACAACAGGTTGTGATGAAATCTCCTGTGACAAAATCTCCTTGACATACAAGAGTCTTTTCCGTATCCTCAAGCATCGTAAAAGTAGATTCTTATCAATTATTCCCGCATGTTATCATTGATACTGCCGAGGAGTGTTTTATATGGACAAATCCGCATCCGACCGAAAAGAAAATGTAAAAGACATCATCTTCTCGCAAACAAGCCCTCTCACCGCATGACGAACGGGGGAAATAGCAAGAGAACTCGGTCTTGGGGAATGACAGGAAAACTGCGTTTACCCCCGGTATGGCCGAAGATCCGTATCAACAAGGAATAGACTGCGAGGAGGATTTATGGAAAAGGCGATTATTATAGATGTTGACATGTGTACGGGTTGCAGGGTCTGTGAATTGACCTGCTCCATGACGAAATATGGAGAGTATAATCCAAAGAGGTCCTACATAAGGATAATAACCAATAACGATTTCGGTGTTTACCTGCCCGTTTTAAAAACAGAATGCGATTTTTGCGGTAAATGTATTGAGTGGTGTCCTGAGCAGGCATTAAAAATTTCTGAGCTAGGGGAAACTGCTATCATGATGAGAAAATCCAAGATAGGCCGCTTTCCTATTCCTTTAGTTGGGAGGTTATAATGATGAACGGTTGGGCGGGAACAGTTCTTAGGGTTAACCTAAGCACTCGAAAAATAAGCAAGGAGCCACTAAGTATGGAGTGGGCTCACGAGTTTATAGGAGGTAAAGGGCTAAATAGCAGGACTTTATACAGTGAGTGTAAGATAGGAACCGACCCCATGGGTCCGGATAATCCGCTCATTTTAGGAGTAGGTCCTTGTAACGGGACTCTTATCCCTGGGAGCAGCAGTCTTACCATAGCCACAAAGTCGCCTCTTAGCGGTTTTATCGGAGATTCAAATACTCGTGCTTATTTCGGAGCGGAAATTAAATACGCTGGTTACGATCAGATTATTATTCAAGGCATATCTGATAATCCAGTTTATTTATGGATAGAGGATGACAAAGTCGAGATTAAAGAAGCACATCATCTCTGGGGGAAATTGATAGGGGAGACTCAAACTATTATCCAGCGGGAGAATAGAGATCCGGGTATCGCCGTTTTGTGTATTGGTCCTGCGGGTGAGAATTTGGTAAAATTTGCTTCAATTATGGGCCCTATGGGACGAGCGGCAGGCAGGACAGGGGTCGGAACGGTTATGGGGTCTAAGAAACTCAAAGCGATTGCCATACGGGGAACAAAAGGAGTGAAGGTGGCTGATCACGAGAGTCTGGAGGAGGCTTATAAGGAAATACAAAATGGTTGGTTGGTGGATCGTAAGGATATTTATGACCGCAGAAAAAAGTACGGAGTTCCTATTAATACACAACTTTATCAAGAACTTGGAATCCGAGCAACAAAGAATTATCAGACAGGGATTTTTGAACACGAGGTACCACTTGTTCGTATAGCGGAGGAATACTCCGGAAGACGAAGGAATTGTTTTGGATGCTTTTTCCCGTGCGATAGAATGTGGACAGTCAGTCAAGGTCCCTATGCTGGTTCCTATGGGGCTGGCTTGGAATCAGCACAGACGCATCACCCCTATAGCAGATTGGGTATTTCGGATCTAGATGTTGTCTTTCATCTGAATACTATGGTTGATGAATACGGCATAGACATCATGGACTGGGCAGGTGTAACTGGTATGGCAATGGAATGTTATCAAAATGGTATCCTTAGTGCTATGGATACCGACGGGCTGAAACTTGATTGGGGAGCTGGAGAGGCAGTAGTGAAGTTACTTGATATGATTGTTTATAGAAAAGGGCTTGGGGATACATTGGCTGAGGGACTGAAACGAGCTGCGGAGACAATCGGACACGGAGCCGATAGGTATGCTTTGCACGTAAAGGGCTTAGCCTTTGATTCCAGGGATCCCAGGGGCTCGAAGGCTTGGGGTTTGGGTTATGCAATCTCCAGTCGGGGTGCGGATCATTGTAGGACCTTGGTTCCTGATCTGGCGCCTGGTATAGATCGTTTCTCTGAGGAAGGGAAGCCGGCTATGTTGAAGTGGTGCGAAGAGTGCATAGGTGTGCAAAATTGTTTGGAGACTTGCGTATTCCCATGGCCGAGGTATGATTTTACTGTTCCGGAACTGCTCGCTAAAATTTTCATGGCTGTGACTGGTGTTGAGATCACCGGAGAACAGCTATTGAAGGTTGGAGAGCGGGTTTTGAATTTAGATAGATGTTTCAACATGAGAGAGGGTATGCAAAAAAGTGATGATGGTTTACCCGATAGGTTTACAAAGGAGATGATGCCAGAAGGACCCAGTAAAGGTCATGTGGTAAGCATAGGTCCTATGGTTGACAAATATTATGAGTTACGGGGATGGGATGTAGCGAGTGGTTTGCCAAAAAGAGCAAATCTAGAAGGTCTTGGCCTGAAGGAAATGGCGGACGAGCTCGAGGGCTTGGGTAAGCTTGGGATAGGTTGAAAAAGATGGACACCAATGTTTAGGCAAGAATGGCTTTGATTGCCTTTTGATCCAGCGGTCTATTCATTGAGGTCGCAATACGCATTTATGACATTAGGATGGTCAATATCCCTGCCGATATTCTCCAGGAGGCGGAGCGTCTGGAGGGGATCAAGCCGACCATTTATCAGAGCTATCCCGATGCCGCCTATGACACGCTGAAGAATATCGAATGTATCTGGCCGATTGCCAACATCACTCTCCAGAACCGGGAGTGTTATGACGGATCTGGGTTTCCAAGGGGGATCAAGGGAGATGCGATACTCATCGAAGCCCGGATCTTGTAGGTCGCTGTTGCGCTGGAAGATTTGACTGCCCACCGGAGCTACCGGAATGCCTTTCCTCTCAAAGAGGCTTTGGACAAGATTTCATCCCTCAGCGGCTCCAAGTACGATCCCGTCACCGTGGCTGCCTGTCTAAGGCTTTTCCACCAGAAGGGTTATCCGAAGGAGATCGCGGATATGATCAAGGCGGAAATTGGACCCTGTGTACGACTTATGGGATGAAAAATGCAGGCACAGGATAGCTGATTTTCTACTTCTGGGGGGCCAGCATTCTTCCTGAAATCCACAAAACGTAAACCTCGCCGAAAATGCTGGATTTCAAGCAGTAAATAGTATCTAATGGTGTGCTTTCCCTTGCTAAAAAAATCTCTTGACAAGCCTCTTGTTTCTGTTAGCCTTCCCGAAAATGCGGGAAGAGAACCATCCATGACTGCTTCTGCGTCGCTTCATAAAAGGAAAACACTGCTTCTCGTTATCCTTTTTATCGCTTTCTCTGCTTTCACGGCGGACATTCTGGATCTCCGTGAAGAGTTTCGTCTCTTAGCCTGCCCTTATAGCAGCCTTGACAACAGCGTAACGACCGGTATAACGAGCGATTTTCCCTCCAATTTGGATCAGCTTATCGCCCTGTGCTCCGTTAACGGGAAGTCATCGATTAAAATATCCTTCTTGCATCTTTTGCCTTACGGCTTCAGGGCTCCCCCCTCTTGGGTTTAATGGACCACTCTAGTTCGGATTTCTAAAATAGATCGAAAACCATCGTAAATCGACGACTGAAAGATAGATAGTTGATCTTTCGTCACCGGGTATCCCGATTGAAGCCTTCTGCGAGTGGCCAGCGTGATAAAGTATGCTTGATTTCGTTTAGGCTAATCATCGTTGTTTTAGGAGGGTAAAAATGCTTTGGAAATTTTGGGAACATGAGAAAACTAAAGAGGGTGAGGAATGGTTGCCAGGACCCAAGGACTTACCTCAGGCGGTAGGGACTTACTTGGTAGTCAACGAGAAACAAAAACCAGACTGGGTCTGGCAACTTAAAGGAGTAGTTCGCCCAACGAAGAAGAAAAAGGCATTCTATTGCCGCGTTTTCAGTGATGCCGCAGCAGTACAGGCAGGTGTCAAAATAAGAGATTGGAGCTCGCTGGACGAACATCTTGATTTGATACTATGGGAAGTTTACTTCGACAATGAAACAAGAACGGTGCGTCCTGAGAAGTTTGTAAAACCTTAGAAAGGATGACTTATCTGTCTAAGTAGTCCAAGGAGATCTATGAACCCGAGGACGGGAAAGAGCGAAGGTCTTTGATTGCCTCGGCGTGGTGGGCCCCTATTGGCTCCCATGCGCCGGGCAAGAGAGAACAGATGGTGATGTAATAAGTGATTTCAGTAACATCTGCTACTTGATTTCAAATGGCTATCTGCACTCTGCCTTCATGAAGAGATCTGAGGATTTGTAGGGTATGCCATGTAAAACGTATGACTTGTCGGTTAAAGTCCGACGGTGGGAGTTCGGTAGTTCGCCCACGTAGCTGGAGGGAGGTGTAAAGGGTAACCTGAAGCACTAAGTTCCCTGACAAAGGCTCTTAAGGGAGTCGAGCGAACCTGCGGGGCGCAGCGAGAGCAAACCCAGATGTATGAGCTGAATAGAAAATAGTCTACACGTCATATTCAACAGTACAACTCGTAATGGTTACATTTTACAGTCCTTCTGTTATCAACATTAGTAGGTGAAAGAGTCGTCGCCCGATGTTTATTATACTTTTTCAAATCAGAAAGTCCGCAAGAATCGGATGAACCACATTTTGAAATAACCAGACATTCCGGGTTTCGCAGAAATAACGATTTGCCGGGTTTTAGGAGAAATCAAAGCTTCAGTGCAATCGTCTGGCATAAAACAACAATATCTTCCGTAGGCAGGTAGTCGGTGATTCCGCGGTCCAAAAGGATGCTGCCTTCGGCAGGGAATTCGTCATCGCTTTGCCACAGCACCCAGGTCACGGCCACCCTCGGGAATGCCTGAACGGTCACGGCGGCATCGCCCGCTTGCGCCTTCACTCCGCCGATCTTTGACGCCGCAGCCGCAAGTGTCGCGGGCGAATCGCCAAACTTTTTCAGCAGCAGCTTGACCGTTCGTTTATAAAATGTGGAATGGTATAAAAGCCCGTCGGGGAGCTCTTTGAAAGCAATCCACTCGCCTCTGGGCGGGGCGCCGCTGGCGGTCACCAGATAATGGAGGATGAGCAATCTTTCGGCGATCGGCACCGGTTCCTTGCCCGGATGAAGGATGACTTGACCCAAAAGCCGGTCGACCTCGTAATCCCTGTTGAGAAAACAGAGCCGAATGACGTCTGGGCCGACCTGGGCGGCGCCGCTCTTCAGACAAACATCCACCAGATCGGCCTGCCTGAGTTTTTCCAGTGCAAGACCATGCGATACGGCATAGGCCCGCTCATAGCCGCCGGGAGAGGGCAGCGGCGGAAGTCCGTTATTCATTTTTTCACTCGTTTTTGCTGCGAACCCTCGCCCCCGGCGCGTCAGAATTCCAGCCAGGAATCGGAGTAAAGGATTTTTCCCATCAGGACCTTGGTCGTTTTTACATAATTGACCTGCTCTTTGGTCAGTGTACCCGGGTCGACATCCTCGCCATCCATCGTACGGAAAACCAGTTCCCTGAGATCAGGCCTGTTCCCGGCTGCAAAAGCTTTCAGTTCTTCGTCGAAGGCATCAACGATGGCGCCGACCATGCCGTAACGTTCAAGCATCATCATATAGGTCTGATTGAGAATAGGCCGCAGATGTTCCGGGGCGCCGTTGGACACATTGGAAAGACCGCATGTCGACTTCAACCCAGGGGCCATCTCCTGGAAGTC
>Ga0180732_1002170_pt1 | contig 10784 bp, 8 predicted proteins | sample KR11_01MetaG_FD_148674 | JGI IMG/M metagenome (GOLD analysis project Ga0180732, IMG submission 148674) | Groundwater microbial communities from the Olkiluoto Island deep subsurface site, Finland - KR11_0.1 MetaG | ecosystem: Environmental > Aquatic > Deep subsurface > Groundwater | place...
AGATACGGTTCAAGCAGTTGAAGAATTCTTTCGTTATTTTCTTTCTCGCTCACTATTATTTTGCTGATCACTTTTGAGCCGGCGTTGGAAGTGGCTATGATTATCGTATTCGTAAAATCAACCGTTCTGCCCAGATTGTCGGTGAGCCGCCCGTCGTCAAAAACTTGCAAAAATAAATTCAAAACATTTTTATTCGCTTTCTCAAGCTCGTCCAGAAGAATCAATGAGAACGGCCTTCTTTTCACGGCTTCCGTAAGAATTCCTCCCGAGCTTGATTCGTTTAAATCGGAGGATGATCCAATCAATTTTTCAACGCTCCCGATAGTTTGATATTCGCTCATGTCAATTCTGATCATCGCCGTTTCATCGCCATAATACGCCTCCGCCAGCGCTTTGGCAAGTTCCGTTTTTCCAACTCCCGTGGGGCCCAAAAACAAAAATGTTCCGATGGGCCTGTTGTCATGCTTCATTCCCACTCTCACTCTTCTTATAGCGGAAGCAACCGCTTTCACCGCTTCTTTCTGCCCCACGACTCTTTGATGCATTCTTTCTTCCAGATTCAAAAGTTTTTCCGCTTCGCTGGCGCTTACATCCGTAAGAGGTATTCCGGTTTTTTCAGTAATAATTTCCATAACATCCGTGTCGCGCAAAACAGAGCCATGCCCTTTTCTCCGGACTTCCACCGCGGTCTCGCTCAAAAGATCAATCGCTTTTCCCGGCAAAATTCTGTTTGTTATATATTTCTTGGAAAGTTCAACCGTTTTTTTGATTGCTTTGTATGTCATCACGATTCCTTCTCTGGCTTCTATGATTTTTGCCTGCGCCGCCAAAATTTGTATCGTTTTTTCCTCGTTCAATTCTTCCACCTTTATCAAATCAAAATTATTGGCAAAGTCGGATCTCGGCTCAATATATTTGTGATAGTTCCGATAATCCGTCGCGCCAATCACCTGAAATATTCCTTGCGAAAGAATGGGAGACAGAATTTTTGAAGCGTCAAATCCTTCCCCGCTCCCGGCCGCCGCCATATTATGTATTTCCGGAATAAATAAAATCACATTTCCGCTTTTCCCCATATCTTCCAGCATTTTTCTGATTCGCAATTCCAAATCTCCTCCCGCTCTCGCGCCCGCCACAAGAGCCCCGAGATCAAGAACAACTAATCGTTTATCCCGCAAAGTCGGCAAAACCTGATCTTTGACCATTCTTCTGGCAAGTTCTTTCACGATAGTTTTTCTCCCGCTTCCCTCTTCGCCGATCAAAAGCGCGTTATTTTTGCTGGTTCTTTCCAAAATTCTCATCAAGTTATCAAGTTCCGCTTTTCTGTCCACCACATATCCGGTGAGTCCCGCGCGCGCTTGATCCGTAAGGTCATAGCTGAATCTGTCCAGCTCTGGGGTGACTCTTGCCGTCCACGCTTTATTCATCACGGAATGCTGAATTTTTCTCGGCCGGTCAAATCTTATTCTTGCCTGCGACCAATTTTTAACCCACAATACAGTGTTTCTCGCGTCTTCAATTTCTATATTTATGTCTTTAAAATATTTAACAAAAGACTCATCGCCAACCAAAGCTAGAAATAAACTTTCGGCTTCAATCTCCAAAAATCCGCTTATGATTGTTTCGTAAAACGCTTTAATTATTATTTTCTCCAGTTCGGGATTTAAAACCGTGCCATTTAAAATTCCGTCTTGATTATAATAATCATTTTTAGGCAAATCGCGGACAAAATCATCCATATCCGCGCTGAATTTTTTCAAATCAATTTCAAGCCTTTTCAGTAAAATTGATATATGAGGATCTTGCGCGAGAACTTTTGCCAAATGATATGGCGATGGAGCTTGGCCAAGGCTATGCGCGAAATCAAGAGTTTTATTCAGAATTTCTCTGGCAAGAGGCGCAGCGTATTTGCTGATATCAACCGCCTTCTCCGGCTCCGGCGCTTTTCTGTTATAAAAAATTTCAAATTCTCTGGACACCGGATTAATTTCTTTTTTGGAAGCGTTTTTGGTTTTTTGGTTATAAAAAAAATACATCATTCCGGAAATTGCCGTCCAAAACATCAGTGGTCCGCTTCCTCTTTTTTCTATCAAAACAAAAATGGCGTCCAAAAAGTGCGCTATGGATTTATATATGACTATAAAAAAATTAAATGCAATCGTTTCCGTCTGTGATCTGGAAATATCTTTTTCTAATAAATTTAAAAAATTGGGATTGTTAGAAATCACAAAATAAACGGCATACCCAAATGTAATTATCACTAGAATATGCATAAAAAAGAGAATAAGTCTTGGGATTAATCCCAAGAATGAACGCAAAGCCGGCGAAAACCCGGAAAGCTTTTCCTCCCAATAATACATTCCGCCTTTACCAACATGCAAAAAAACACCCATGCCCTGACAGGTCTTGCACTCAGCTCCATTTTCCGCAATCTTATTCCCCCCGCACGCGGAACACACCACAAGCTCCACCGGAATTTTCTTTTCTTTTTTTTGTTTAGACATTTATTAAAATAAAAAATTCAAATTAGATATAATCATCAAAAAAGCGAGCGGCGGGAGGATTATCCAGATCAGATAAATTCCCAGAACCGCGATTATGGAAATTGCCATAATTATAAAACCAAGCAGAACTCTGCCCAGCCTGAAAATCGGACCGATTACGCGCCCCATATATGAATAGTCTCCAAAAATCGGCTGGAATAATAGCCTCAAATTTATAAAAACGCCAATGTCTCTTTCAATCCCTTTTATAAAACCAATCTCTTTCCGCCAAAAACTTTTTGAACTTGAAACATACCAAAAATAGAAGAAATTAAAAATTCCTCTTGCAAAATTCACCGGCAAATTCGCAAAATATTCCGCAATCATTTTGTTTTGTTAAGCTTGCTTAAACTTGATTTTATTATAGCACAAATCAAGGTTTTGATAAATTTTTTCATTTTTATTTACATTCACCTGCGTTATTGAAAAACAGTATGATAGTACATACTATCATACTGTTTTGATTTCCTAATTTTCTAACTACTCACCTCCTTTAAGAAAGTGTCATTTCGAGCCTGTCTGCCGTCAGGCAGGCGTGTCGCGAGAAATCTAAAGATTATAGAAATATCTAAAGATTATAGATTTCTCGCTGATGCTCGAAATGACAGATTTTTAGAGCAAATACAACAATACAACAATTTAATTCACTCATACCTCAACGCCTCAATCGCGTTCATTTTCGCCGCTTTTTTCGCGGGGTGCCAGCCAAAGACTATTCCAAAAAATGCCGCCACTAAGAATGAAATAGCGATGGCGCTCCCTGAAATCACGAACGGCCATTCAAAGCCGAAGGAGTTTATGGCGTAAGTCATTGCATAGGAGACCAGAATTCCCCAGAAAACCCCTCCGACTCCTCCGATAAGCGAAATTAAAATCGCTTCCAAGACAAACTGCGAAAGGATGTCTTTGTTTTTTGCGCCAAGTGATTTTCTAAGTCCTATTTCCCTGGTTCGCTCCGTCACGATCACAAGCATCGTGTTCATCACGCCGATTCCGCCGACTAAAAGAGATATAGCCGCCAAAAGCCCGAGCAAGAGCGAGATGGCGCCCGTTATGGAATCTATAGTTTCCACCGCCTGATCCATTGTCATAAGCTGGAAATCGTCGTTTTTCGGATCATCGATATTATGCCTTTGGCGAAGCAGCTGGGCGATTTCTATTTTCGCCTGCGAAAAATATTTTTTGTCTTTTATTTGCATCCCGATTTCAAGAATATGATCCACTCCCAAAATCAGTTTTTGCGTAGTATAAATCGGGATCATTACCATCTCGTCCATATTAAAACCGAACACCGCTCCCCTGCTCGCCAAAACCCCGATCACTTCAAAGTTGTTGTTTTTTATTTTTATTTTTTCTCCGATCGGATTTGTGTTTGGAAAAAATTTGTCCGCGACTTCGCTTCCAATGACAACCACTTTCGCCATTCTTTTATTTTCATTTTCCGTAAAAAACCTGCCACTGATAACTTTGGTCTGCCCGTCAATCTGCGGATAATACGAATCAGAAGCCATAATTAAAACCTGCTCTTCCTTGTTTTGGTATTTCGCCCATTCCTGCGAAGAAGAATATCCCGACACGGCCTCAATATACGGAAATCTTTTCTGATCCCGAAGCGCCTCCGCGTCCGATGATTTTAATGTCGTTATGACCACGCCTTCCGCCATAGAGCGCATGCTGTTCTCAAAATCACTACCCGGAATTTTGATTTGCGCCGACATCAAATTCGGCCCGAACGCGTCAATCTGCCCCACCACCAGCGCCCTCAACCCCTGCCCCACTGACACAATCACAATCACCGCCGCCACCCCGATAACTATTCCCAGCACCGACAAAGCCGTCCTGGTTTTATTTGTTTTAAGGCCGGTTAGGGCGAGTTTTAGAGTTTTGGAGATTGGGGTTGACATAAATATATATATATGCTAGATTGATTTGTTGTAGAAACTACAACCTTGTCTTTATTAAAGATGAGAGTTTAGAGGAGGATAAGAAAAGATGATACCTGTAAAATTTAAAGTGCTTGTCCAGCACGGCCTTGAAAATAGGAAAAGATGGATGGAATTTAGCAAAGAGGGGCTTTTGCCCGCTGTTCCATCAATAGGAACAATCATTTTTATAAGAAAAAGTAATGTGAATTTTCTTGTAAATAAAATTTATATGATTGACATATCAGACCAAGATCCTGCAGGAGAAGTGGTCCTGATACAGATAATCCCTTACTGCTCAGAGGAAATTCTTGAGGCAATGAGAGAAGTTTCATATAAATATGAGAATGGTTGGAGAGAGGACGATCTTGCTGACAACAGCAGGGCAGTGTTTATAGAAGGAAGATATTAACCTTCTGAAAACACTGTTTTTTTTATTTATCCTTGCTGATCCATCTCTCTGATTTGGATCAACTTTTTTTATTTCTCCCAATCCCGCCAGCGGATGATTTTATCAATTTCCCGCCGGACTCCTGACGAAAGTCGGGCGGTGGACTCCTGACGAAAGTCGGGAACTTGCCTGACTTTCGTCAGGACTCCAATGCCTCGCTTTCACTAAAAACTTATTTCCCGACTTTCGTCGGGACTCCGAATTTTACAGACTGCCCGACTTTCGTCGGGAGTCCGTTTTGGAATCCTGACGAAAGTCAGGCCTAATCCCCTTCAACCGTAAAATCCTTAATCGGATACCTCTCAAAACAATCAGCTGTCCACTCGCCCCCCTTCTTTTCAACCCATCGCCCATAACTGCAAAATTTATAATCCAAAACCTCATCTTGACTGCTAACATATTTATGCTTTACCGGATTGTGGTGAATATAATTAAAATGCAAAAAGAAATCTTTTTCATTTCTGATGCAATAATCCCAATATTGATACCAAACACTTCTTCCTTTTCGCCCGTCAAATTCGTTTAAAATTCTTGAACTGTTGTCATTTATATTTTTTATGAATTTCCACAAATCTTTTCCTTCGGAAAGTTCAAATAACAGATGATAATGATTGTCTAAGATAACCCACGCATAAAGAAGAATTCCAAATTTTTTCGATGCTTTTTTCAAAACTTCTAAAAGCATATTCTTTTTGTCGTCAGAATTGAAATATCGCTCTCCTTCTATTGTCTTGGCGGCTATAAAATATAAGGATCCGTCTTGATAAATATGAGGGGGATGAAAATCTTTTGTGTTTGGCATTTTTGTTTTGTTTATGGTTGGCCTCACTTTCGTGAGGATTCCTGCCTGACTCCTGCCTGCCGCAGGCAGGTTCGTCAGGACTCCGATATAAATTTGGACTCCTCACGAAAGTGAGGTGGAATCCTGACGAAAGTCGGGAAGATGCTCTGATGGCGCGAGGAAATTTCTATAACTTTACAAACTTTACAAACTTTCTACTCATACCTCAACGCTTCAATCGCGTTCATTTTTGCCGCTTTGTATGCCGGGTAATAGCCGAAGATGACGCCGATTAGGACCGCGACGGAGATGGAGAGGATGACGGAAAACGGGGTGATGACAAGCTCCCAGTGATAGCCCAGAAAATTTACCGCAGTTGCTATAATCAACGAAAGAATTATACCGAAAATCATTCCAATAAAACCGCCGACAAAAGTCATAATTACGGACTCAATTAAAAACTGGCTGAGGATGCTTTCGTTCTTCGCGCCAATCGCTTTCCGCAATCCTATTTCGCGCGTCCGTTCCGTCACGCTCACTAGCATAATATTCATAATTCCGATTCCGCCGACAATCAAAGATATCGCCGCAATCGCGCCCAAGAATAAATTAAGCGCGTCCGTCACACTGCCGATTATGTCCAGCGCCTGTTCCATAGAGCGCACCGTGAAATCTTTTTTCTTTTCGTCTTTTATATTATGCCTTTTTTGCAAAACTTTATCTATCTCGCTCATTACCAGCGGGACATTTTCTTTCGCGTCAACTTTTCCCCTGATAAGCGAAACATGATTTATTCCCAGCAAAATTTTCTGCGCCGTTTTGACGGGAATAAAAACCTGCTCGTCTTGATTAGACATAAACGACGATCCTTTCTTTTTCATAACCCCGATCACGGCAAAGCTTTCTTGGTTTATTTTTATTTTTTTTCCGATCGGATCAGAGCCGGCAAATAATTTCTCGGCGATGCCGCTTCCCAAAACCGCGACTTTAGAAACGCTATCATCTTCGTCCGGCATTATAAATCTGCCTTTTTCAACTTTGGAATCTTCAACCAGAATAAGATCCGAACTTACTCCGGCAAAAGAAACATTTATGTTTTTGTTTTCATAAGTCGCGTTCCCGTTCCCGTTCGCATAAGGAGTCATCGCCGTTATGTGCGGAATTTTTTTCAATTCTTTGGCGTCATCGTAGGTTAGGGTTGTAACGATAACTCCGAAAACAGAAGCTGGCGGACCTTTTTCATCTCCTCCTCCCGGCATAACTCCCGCCAGATTCGTCCCGAAAGATTCAATCTGATTAAAAACAAAACTCTGCGCCCCCGCCCCGACCGCCATTATAGTTATTACAGAACCTACTCCAATAATAATCCCCAGCATCGTCAAAAAAGACCGTGTTTTATTGACGGCCAGATTGACGAGGGATAGTTTTATGGTTTGGAAAATGTTCATTTTTGCGCTAATTTAAACATTGCTGATTTTTATCAAATACTTCTCCTTTAAAAAATTTAGCAGCTTCATGTAAATATAATCTCAAATATCAAATTACAAATATCAATTCAATATCAAATATTGAATATTAAATATTGACTTGATATTTGATATTTGGAATTTGATATTATTTCTTATATTCTCCGTTCATCGCCAATCTTCTATGATTAACAATTTCGTCTTGTGTAATAATTCCATCTTTGATATGCAGAATTCTTCTCGCGCATTCCGCGGTATATTTTTCGTGAGTGACCATAATTATCGTTTTTCCTTCTTTATTCAGATCCTGCAAAATCTCCATGATTTCCTCTCCTGATTTGCTGTCCAAATTTCCCGTCGGCTCATCAGCAAGAATCAAGCGCGGGTCATTCACAAGAGCCCTCACGATCGCCGCTCTCTGCTGTTCGCCTCCCGACAGCTGGTTTGGCTTGTGATTGATCCGATGTCCAAGCCCGACTCTCTTAAGAAGATTAATCGCTTTTTCCTCCGCCTTTTTCGCGTCGCAATTCGCCAAATATGTTGTCGGCAAAAGGACATTATCCAAAACCGAAGTCCGTTGCAATAAATTATATGACTGGAAAATAAACCCGATTTTCTCGCTCCGAAATTCAGCCAGCTTGTCGTCATCTAATTTAGAAACATCCAGCCCTTCAAAAAAATATTCCCCGCTCGTCGGCTTGTCCAAAAAACCGATCAAATGCATCAGCGTCGACTTCCCCGACCCTGACGCCCCCATAATCGCCACAAACTCTCCTTCGCCTATCTCAAAAGAAACGCCCTTCAAGACGCTCGTCACAACATCGCCGGTATGGTAATCTTTTTTGATATTGTTTATTTTGATGAGTGGAGACATTTTATTATATTGCTAAATTGTTGAATGTTAAATTGTTGGATTGTTTGCGCCACCCTATTTTTTGTTTTCAAAACTTTAAAACTTTTTACTTGACAAGTATAAAGCATTTGTTATACTGGCAACATAAACAAGGCGCCGGGGACAAATCTCCGTAGAGAAAGTTTCGAAGATATTCGAAACTACTCGGTATCCTGACCACCCACGAGCTGGGTGGTTATTTTGTTACTAGCTAGCCTATAAAGCTCTTTTGCTTTTTGATTATTCTTGTCATCCCAATAAGCTCTAATCAAACCGGCGTAAGCATCAGCTAACCTTAAACAAGGAAAAGATTCATCGTTGCCAGTTCTTATTTTCTTAACAGAAATTCCGCGATCCCGCAAAATTTTCTTTAATCGCAATGCATACCATTTTGGCTTTTTGCCATCCAAAATTATTTTCCTCACTTTTTTCTCTATTAATAAATGCTCAATCGTTCTTTCAAAACTATTTTCACTAAAAGGATTTCTGATTATTGCCGCTTCAACGGTAAAATTTTCTTTAATCAGCATTTTAATAAAATCAAATCTAATTTTCCAGATATGCCGCGGCCAGTGAAAGCTCGTTATTCTCAACACTTTCTCCGCTTTCAATATCGCCTTTTCAATATTTTCTATGTCTTCAACCATAACATAAACTAAAGCCACTGACGACTTGCCTGTCTTTTTGTGAATTCCTGATTCATCAATAAAAATTAACATAATTTATTTTCTAAATTTCAAACTTTCAAACTGAAGCTCTCGCTCCAATATCTAATATCCAATTTCATTATTCCGTAAATGTCACCACTTCCTGTCCTTCTTTCAATCCGTTTAATATTTCCAGATCAATATCCCCTCTCAAGCCAACTTCCACAATGGCATCTTTAGCAACGCCGCCTTCCAAAATTTGAACATATTTTTTCCCGTCTTTTTCTTTCAGCGCCTGAAACGGAATCATCAGAACATTTTCTTTTCGCGCCGTCATAATATCAAGATTAGCCGTCATTCCCGGTTTGATAATTTCGAAATCACCTACAAACATTGTCGTAACTTTATAATAGATGACTCCGGAAATTTCGGTTTCCGCGGGATCTATTTCTACGACTTCGCCTTTGAATTCTTTTTCGGGGCCAAGCGCGTCAAAAGTGATTTCCACTTCGTCTCCGATTTTGACTTTGGAAATATCAACTTCCGAAATATTGGCTTTGATTTGAAAATTTTCAGCCGTGATAATGGAAATAAATTCACTCGCCGTCGTGGCAGTTTCTCCGACTTCTCCGTTTATTTTTGTGACAATCCCGGCTCTTGGAGCGGCAAGATTTGAATCATTTATTTGATTTTGGATTAAATCAGCGTTGGCTTGAGCTTCTTGAATTTGGGCTATATATAAAGAAATCTCAGACGGGCTTGGCCCCGCTTTTTTGAAAGTTAATTGGTCTTGCGCCTGCTTCCGCGCTCCTTCGGCAGACTTAATCGCGTTTTGAGCGAAATTTATTTTTGTATCAGCCGAAGCTTTTGTGGAAGCAAGAGATTGTTTGGATAAATTCAAAGCGCTCTCTGCGGAATTGACGGCGGATTGCGCGCTATCAAGGCTCGTTTGGTTCGTCACTTTTTGAGTAGCTATATTTTGCTCCGCCGCAGTCACATTTGAGATCGCGGTATTCACGCCGCTTCTGGCAGTTGAGATGTCGGATTTCAAACCGTCCAGTTCCGTCTGCGAAAGTTCCGAAGAAGTTATTGTTGATTGCAAAACATTGCTCGTGTCATACAAAGCGTCTCTTATATCTTCAAGCATTGATTTTGTTTTTATAAGCGCTTGATCAATTTCGTCATTAGTCAAACTTAGTTTAATGCTATCCGCGTAATTTTTCGCGTTAGTATAAGAAACGACTGCAATGACTTTGCTTTGATTTGAATTATTTAGATATTGCTGGTCTTTTACGCTTAATAAGCCTTGCGCGTCTTCATTTTCCAAAACCGTTTTGTTTGTGTTCAAAGAATCGGACGCGGTTAATAGCGCTGAATTTACAACATTCCACCCGTCTTCATAATCTTGATTCAGATTATTTTCATTGGAAATTATCACATTGCTTAAGCTTGAATTAGCATTAGAAAGCGTTACCTCCGCGCTGGAAACTGAAGCCTCAGCGCCGGCGATATCTTTGTTCGCTCCCGCTTGCGCGTCTGCCAAGCTTTGCTTGGCGTTATCCAGCGCGATTTGAGCGTTATCCGCGGCGGTCTCGGATACTTTTATATCTTCAGATGTCGCTCCGGAAATTAGTTTATTATAATTAGCTTGCGCGGCTTTCAAGCTGGCGTTAGATCTATTCAGCTGTGATTCCAATTGCGTCGTGTCCAGCTTTGCCAAAACCATACCTTGCTCAATATGATCGCCGACTTTTACATTTATTTTCTCTATTTTTCCGGAATTAACGAAACGCAAATCCAGCTTCGTTGCCGCCTCAACCGCCCCGGTCGCCGAAACCGTCTGCAGAACTTCTCCCCGCTCAACCTTCGCCGTCGTATATTTCACTTGCGGTTTTTTCGTAAAACTATAAGCGGCATAAGCGCCGATGGCCAAAATTAAAGTTATTATGATTGCGATTGTTCTTTTTCTCATGTTTAAAAATTTAATGATAAAAAGCTTGTTATAACCAAATACTACAAGAAATTAAGCGAATAGTCAACAAAAAAATTTGTTTTAACGCGTTGGATTCATAGCTTCGGAAT
>Ga0180732_1002171_pt1 | contig 10782 bp, 4 predicted proteins | sample KR11_01MetaG_FD_148674 | JGI IMG/M metagenome (GOLD analysis project Ga0180732, IMG submission 148674) | Groundwater microbial communities from the Olkiluoto Island deep subsurface site, Finland - KR11_0.1 MetaG | ecosystem: Environmental > Aquatic > Deep subsurface > Groundwater | place...
TAATATGACTAAATCAATTTTGATCTAAACCCTTAGCAATGAGATAACCTGTTATCCCGCCGCCTAATCCGTAAAGCGGACCCTTAATTTTTCCCCACCATAATTTTCTGTTAAGCTGACTGATAATGGCATCCTGTTTTTGTATCTGATTTTGTGCCAGTTGTCGTGCCGCCTTTTCCGCAAGGGAACTATTTTTCCATTCATCCATTGATTGCTGAGTATAAGATAATTCGGTAGCATAACTGTCTACCACGCCCCGCATCGTTGTCAGTTCTTCGTTCAGTGTTTCATTTTCAACTATACCGTTGGAGTAAAGGTCTTGATATTTTCCCCGCTCCTGGAGACCGACACCGATAGCTCTTGCCGCCGGTTCATTCGCCATGAACAAATCAGCCCCGGTTAATTTAAATGTACCTTCACTATTTATTTTTTGAACATCCGCCTGTACACTGTCTGCTATTTCAGACGGCGTGAAGCTGTTAAATGCTTCCAATTTGCTTTCGTATTCAGCATTGATCCTAACGGCCTCTGCTTTCAGATTAATAATCAATAGGTTATTCCGGCGTAATTCCGCAAGCAGTTCAGCCCGCTTGCCTTGTTCATCAGCTTTTATTTTCTCTAATAGCTGTTCAGTAACTTCCGCCTGCAAGCGATAAGCATCAGCCTCTTTTATTGCTTCATCCGTTTGTTGCTGGCTTAGTTCCAGTTCGGTCCGTGCCGCCGCTAGTTGTTCATTCAGCCGGAACTGATACCAAAACCATAAACCGGTAAACGCGGCTGCTATTAAAACCCCCACAATGATCGTTTTCACTAATTGATTATTCATAAGATCCCTCCCTGAACGGTTCAAATTTAATTAATTCCTGAGGCTCTCCGATAAGCAGCCTTACTTTTTCGCCCTTTGCGATTATCCCTGCTATCCGTGGATACACCCGAATATAAGCTGATCTGCTATTCTCAATATTTCCAGCACCGAGCATATTGTTATTCGCCTTATCGCCTAACAGGATACAACCCGAAGTATCCGTGGCGGTGTTCCCGATATGGATCATTATGCCGTCAAAGCCGGGGACGCGGGGAATATAAAGCATTCCCCGATGTATGCCCGGATAGTTTTCGCCATATAGCTTGTGTAACTTGCCGGCATAAAAGAACTCGATATCATAAATCCCTCCCGGTATGCGGGTATGGTTCGCTATCTTCTGTTTATGATATGGATCTTCCAGCGTGTAGCAGGCGAAATTACCATTAACAAGCAGTGCGCCAAGCGTGGATTCATCCGTGGTGGAATACCGTATAATCGTTAAATACATGGTCTATGCCCCCGTCCTGATTCCGATTATAGCAGCGGACATGTTTTCAATATCTACCGTGATACCTTTGATAAAAACATGATCGGTAGTCGTTTCCGGGTTAAATTCATGGGTGATATATGCTAGTCGTGAAAGCTCGGTATTATTGATAATCTTGATTGCGCTAGCCTCAAATCGGATGTAATCATTTATTGTACGCTGAAGGGCCAGGATATGTGTGGCTATTTCCCCGGCATCGGTCGCGTCCCTGCATCCCCAAAGCCGGGCTTCATAAGGGACTTCAGTTCCCAGTGTAGTAACCCCGGCAGCATGGGTTTCAGTTCCTTCGGCATCGAATTTTTTATTGACATAATCCCGGTTGTAGGAATATTTCACGACGTTTATGCAGTCATTGTTTTCTTCTTCCCTGAAAGAATCAATATAAATATCCTCCAGATCATCAAAGTTGGATTCCGCCCACGGGAATTCTATAGTTGTCTGGTAAAGGCCGACACCAACTTTCCCGGCCCATGTCGTGAATAGATCAATGTTGAAGCTGGAAGTGATGCGGGTTATCACATCCTCATGGGTTAAATTCTCAGTAACGGTCATGTTGCAGGTCCAGGTGAAATTACTAAAAATATTTTCAAGGGTTGCCAACAGAACCGTGTCAATATCGGCGGATGGCAATCCCATATAATTTTCCATGTAGTCTTCTAAAATAGTGGCGGGATTTTCTAGCAGAGTGCCGCCGCTTGTATTGTCATCAGTTATTCCCTTAGCATCGATTGTAACGGTAGCAGGATCATATTTAGCTGGATCTTCGGGATCTGCCACAAAAGTTATGAATGTATAAGTTTTTCCATTGACCGCAGATTCTGAAATGGTGTAGTCAGTTGTCAGCGTCTTCAGTACCCCATACGCGTAAACATTGGTAATTTCTTTGAACGGGTGCCTCCCCGCACAGTACACATACGTTGCGGTATTTACTAACTGACAGGGAATAGCCCCGCCTGTTTTTGCTACCGTGCCATAAACGACGTTAGGCACTTCCCATTTAACGGTGGCTGGCAGATTAGGAAAATCGGTTGTGTTAAATACCCTGCCAATTGTATTTGAAAACAGATCAAAGGTAACATCGGAAAACGTGAATATGAACGAGGCATTGGAAGTTATTTCAGTTTCAACTATTTTGCCCTTGAAGATTGTGCGGAATTCATCGGCAAGGCTTCCGCCTTCCGGCCCTATTTTCAATTCACATTCCCGGCCTCGGAATACGCAAGTTTGCCTGAGAGTTAAAAGCGTTCCGTCCGCGTCGTCAACTTCAACCGTGAAAGTTGTCTTACGCGGTAGTCCAACGGGTTTATTTATTTCGCGCTGAATAGTTCCCCATTTTAGTACTTTAGGCTCGACATATCCGGTAGGCGTCCTTATCCCGATATCTGATATTTGCAAGATTGTACTATAAGAAAGATCTAATTCCAGGATTTTGGCATAGGTATTGTCAAGGGAGGGGACAATGGTTTCAAGGGTAACGAAACTTAATTCTGCTGAATAACCCGTGCCAATTTCATTAATGGCATAGCCTTTGAAATAGATCGTAACTCCAGCCGGTAAACTAATTACAGTGTCGGTATATACACCCTCAGCCGTTCCGCCTTCAATAACCTTGTAATCAGCCGTTGTCGGGGCGGTTGTAAGTGCCCAGACAACCCCTCGTTCAGTGACCGTGCCGCCCGCATTGGAAAGCGTGGCTCCCATGATGGCCGATGTATCCAGAATATCCGTAACCGTGGGGCTTTCTACCGTCGGCTCTATATTCGTCGTGAAGGTAGATTCCGCTGAATACCCTGTCCCCTCTTCATTGATGGCATAGCCACGATAATAAACCAGCGTTCCTGAAGATAAACCTGTAACGGCTTTAGTATATACACCCGTTCCCGTTCCGGTTGCAACTTCCTTATTATTAGCCGTTGTCGGGGCAGTTGTAAGTGCCCAAACTATTCCCCGCTCCGTTACGGTTCCGCCGGAAGCAGAAGTCAAATTTGCTCCAAGCGTAGCAGTTGTAGCACCAATATCCGTATGCGTCGGACTAGTCAGCGTTGGAATCGCCTTTAATGTTGTAAATGTGTCCTGCGCGGAATATCCGGTCCCGTGAGTGCTTGTCGCGTAGCCCCGATAATAAATTAAGGTTCCGGCTGGAAGCCCCGTAACTGCCTTGGTGTATACCCCTGTTCCGGTCCCGGTTGCTATCGCCTTATTGTTAGAGATATTAGGAGCGGTCGATGTGCTCCATACCACGCCACGCTCCGTAATGACTCCAGTTCCGATATCGGTTAAATTAGCTCCAAGCGTTGCCGTATATAATGAAACGTCTGCCTGTGTGGGACTTGTTAAAGTCGGGTAATTTTGGACTGTCAAGGAGAGATAAGGATCGTATACTTGATCTGGATAATCAGCAAAATACATTCCATTGTTATAATTTGTTTCTGCTCCAGGAGCTACATTAGCAACATCATGATCCAACTCCCTTAAACAAAGTTGAGTAAACCCTACCTTGCCATCTGAATTTATATAGGCCCGGCCTCCAGCATTTAACGTGATATTTTTCCGAGCATTTGTCCAAACAATATTTCCGAATGACCCGCCAGTAAAACCGTCAAAACTTCCTGGACCAACCGCTGCTCCACCTGTTTTTTCAAAAACCCCAATACCCGAATCATAATTAAAATATGCTTGAATCGAAAGTGTCGCAGCTGTGCAATAATCCCCGAAACCCGTGGTATCGAAAAAGACAAATCCTCGATAGATTACATAATTACTTTGAAGAGGCGCAACGAGCGGGGTGTAGAAATGATAAGCAGATCCGGCACCCTTTGAGTCAGCACCGGAAGAGTCAACCGGCGTTCCAGTTGCCGCGCCTCTAACCGTTGCCCATGAAGAAGCCGAAGCATATACAAATCCATCGGCTGTACTCCCCCAGTACGTATCAGCATCAATCCAATATTTTGAAGGCAAGGAATTTCGGCTGAAAATTTTGGTTGAAAATTTCGTATAAATATACTTGCCGTTTTTTTCTTTTAGCTCGTGATCTATGAAACTATCAGTCCCGGCTATCGGTAAGTTATCTTCACAATCTACAAATACAGGCTTCCTGATTCTGAATTTAAATTCATCATTATCTTTTTTATAGAACCAGAATTCGTTTAAATCATCTCTTTTTTCAACCCGAAGTCCGGTTATATGGAGTTCAAATTCAATTTTAAAATCATGTTCAGGATAGGATTTTTCAGTTACCGGGAAAAGCTGTCGGCATCGTTGCCGGGTTGGAACTATGCCGATTTCATCAGTATCAAGATCCTGTTTTATGCCGTCAAATTCGACATCAATTAAAGTGAATTCCAGTTGTTCGGAGCCATCCTGTGAATCATCCGGCCTGAGGCCTAAATATTTATTTTTATCCTTCCCGGTTTTCCTGCCAACTGATACAACATTTTCCGAATACAGTTCTATCGTTTCGCCATCAGCCGTTGTTTTTTTCTGTTTCCGTTCCGCATGGATCGGATACATGCCTCCGTTTTTACCCTTGTAATAATGCGGTCGGTGCGGAGCATAGCAGCGGACCTCGGATGATCCATCAGAGAAAAGTATTTTTTCCTGACTGCGTTTTCCGGGGATCGGACAGCGGGCTATAATCTCTCTGTTTTGCGCTGAGAGCATTTCCGGCTTATCCGGTCCTGCCATACAGGGGTTAAGGCAATCGTCGCTCCGCGATCGATTCAGGCCCGTTAATGGAGTTTTTCTGATACCTTTTCTCATTAGGCTAGCACCTCCACGCCCCGTGATTGCTCCCTGAGTGTCAGCCGGCTTTCATATCTCGACGCGCTGATATTCTGTCGCCTGAATTCATTCGATTTTTTGCAGTACAGAATTTCAACTCTACCTATATCGGGAATCCAGATAAATGGATATTGGCTTCCGTCTGCATCAGTATGTAATGTTTCCAACTCTTCTAGTTGGGTATCATTCAGCGGGCCGAAAAAATATTCCCGTGCTTCAAGTGAATACAGGTTAAAAGTTTCCCGCACTCCTTTATGGGTTCGTTTCCTAATTTTACCCTCTTCCAGTTTTTCAATAAAGCCGATATCAAATTGAGATGATAGAATAATCAGTCCGCCGATGATCAGTTCCCCTATGCCATGAATGGCTGCCCCGGCTGAATCAGTCCACGCTATTCGTACATACCGGGCTGAAGTTGAATACAGTGTATACCGGAACATGTCCTGGTCATGATGCGTAAACGTCATAACAACGGTTGTAGGAGCCGGGGCATCCCCGGCTGTAACGGTAACAGTGACAGTATCAGTAAAGCTATGATTTAATAATCCGCAAAAATCAAAACTTATATTAGCTCCAAAATCTATTTCAATATATCCGGTCGCTTCAGCCGTGAACCTGAAGGGATTTGCCATATCCTTATTCGATAGATCCTCTAATGGATAATAAGCATTCTCAGTACTGCTTGTAACATCGGTATCATAATCTATATCATCAATTAGATTAGTAATAATATATGCCGGATAACCAGTTTCAATAGATTCACTTGTTGAGAAAAACCCCGTTTCAGAGTATCCGGTTCCAACTGCATTTGTCGCATAACCTCGAAAATAAATGATAGTATGAATCGGTAACCCAGTTATAGCATCAGTATAGACACCTAAGGCCGTTCCGCCTTCAGCAACCTTATTATCTGCTGTGGTGGGATCGGTTACAAGGCTCCAGACAATACCCCGTTCAGTAACCCCGGCACCTCCGGAAGCCGTTAAGTTTGCCCCTAATACGGCCTGCGTATTTTCGATGTTTATTACAGTTGGACTGGTGACAGTTGGCTGTCCGGTTTTATGTCCACGGTCGGCGGCTGATATTTCCTCACTGCATCCATCAGCATTAAGTATGCACTGATAGTATCTGCCAACATTATCAGGAATTGTCAGATCATCATAAGTTGAAGCAGTTGCTCCTGTTAAATTACTATATGAGGCATCAGAATCACCGGCGGAACGTTGCCATTGATAGGTAAGTGATCCAGTTTTTCTGTATCCCCGATTGGCTCCCGTGTCCTGTGTTGTGGCTCCGGTTGCCGAAACTTTACAGTAATAATATCTGGCCGCCCCCTGCGTTGCGGTTGTGCCTACGAGAGCTAGCGATACTTTGTTCGCATACAATCCATCAGAGGCATCAGTTGTCCCCGGAGTAATCGTTGGAGCCGGGATTGTGGTATCATCATACGGTTCAGTCGTCGCCCCTGCCAGCAGGCTGTAAGTATCGGCCGCATCTCCAGCCGATCTGTACCATTGAAAAGTCAATGCCCCCGTCGTTCGATAGCCACGGTCTACCGTTGAATTTTGATTTGCCGTCCCCGTTGCCGACACAATGCACTTGTAATATCGCCCAGCTCCATTAGCAACGGAATCTCCCACTATCGATAGTGTTACCTTGTCATAATATAAATTATCAGAGGCATAGGCAGTGCCGGGAGTAACAACTCCAGCTGGAGCCGCAGTATCATTGTAACCAGATGTAGTAGCTCCATCGACATTTGAGTAATCAGCATCAGAATCCCCGGATGATCGCTGCCATTGATAGGTTAATGCACCAGTTGTCCTGTAACCCCTATTGACTCCGGTAGTTTGTTCAGCGCAACCCGTGGCATTTAAAACACATTTATAATATCTGCCAGCTCCATTAGCAACGGATTGCCCTGCTAAACTTAATGCCACCTGAGCTGTTGAAAGTCCGTCCCCTGCCGTTGCCGCTCCCGGCGTTACAACTCCAGCCGGGGCCGCCGTATCATTATGGGCTTCAGTTGTAGCTCCAATTATATTCCCGTAACTTGCATCTGAATCCGCTGCTGATCTCTGCCACTGATAGATTAATGCTCCGTATCCACGGTATCCCGTATTTGTACCCGAATCCGCACTGTCTCCAGTAGCATTAAGGGCAACCACTTTATATGTTCGAGAGGCTCCGTTTGCAACTGATTCACCTGCGATATTTAAAGCGACATGGTCAGTGGAAGCCCCGTCTCCGGCAACGGCGTTACCTGGGGTTATCGTAGGGGCTGGAGCCGCTGTATCATCATATATTGCAACGTCACCCAGGGTATCCAATAAATTGGAACCTTCATAAACTTTATACCCGGTTGCGCCCGTGCTTTTTGTCCAAGTAATGACAACTTTATCGGTATGATTCCCATCGGTTGCTGAAACATTAGTTGGTGCCGCTGGCAATGTTAAAACTGTAACCGTGGCACCGTAAGCCGTACCCCCGCCATTGATCGCATAAGCCCTTACCCGGTATGAAGTACCGGGATTTAAACTAGGAACAGTTTTTGTATATGCTCCAACGCCAAAATCACCGTCGTCATAAGCGGTTGAATTTGCGGTAGTAGGAGTTCCGCTGGTTCCCTGGAGGTAACAGAATCCCCGGCGGGTTGCGTTCTCTCCACCGATATCCGTGATGTTCCCGTTTCCGGTTGTATAAGTTGTAGTCGTCCCTGAACAGGCTTGCGTTGTAACCGTGGGAGGATCGGGAGCCTCTACCACGGATAAGTAAGGATCATGATCTATCCCGGCATAATCAGCGAAATAACACCCCGCCTTAGTCGAAAACGTAGGGGTATTGGTGCCGTAATCATAGGAGTATTCCCGCACACAGATTTTCGTATCTCCACCAGTGTCAATATTGCCTTTACCGAGAGAATTAAACGTTATTTCGTTATATCCGGCAATACTCCACGATAAGGTTCTTCCATAAAAATTGCCAGTGAAATTGTTATAATCCGCCGTTGTTAAGGTAACAGCCTGAGTTCCTTCTTGGGCGCAAATGGAACTGGCATCATTAACGGAAAATCCACGGAGAAAAAAGGAAGCAGTACCGACGGCAATTACACCGGAAGTATCAACAATGAAAAATGATCTGGCTATCGTCCAGCCAGCACCCGCTGCGGCTCCGCCAATGGCTTTTAAGTATGATCCATCCGAATCATTTACAAAGTTTCCCGTTGCTGCACCTCTGACCGTTGCCCAGCTTGCGGGCTCTTCGGTATAAATAACGTATCCATCAGAAGTTTTAGCATAGTAAGTATCAGCGTCAATGAAATAATTTTCAGGAAGCTCTAGTTTTTCAAAGCCGGGCAGAGATTTTTTGATGTAGGTATAAGTTCCGCCCCCGTTATCATTCAATGAATGGCTGATAAAATCAGATGGATTAGATTGCCCGGTTTCAATGCCGGGATGTATTACATTATAAGACGTATCTACTAATACAGGCTTTCTAATCCTGAATCTAAACTCTCCGGTATCCTTCGCGTAGATCCAGTATTCATCCAGACCCGGTTTATGCTCAACCTTCAATCCTGTCAGGTGGATTTTAAATTCTACCCGGAAGGATTTAACTTTATTGGTAGACGGTACTAATTGACGGCATCGTTGCCGGGTTGAAAAAATCTCAATATCCTGAATATCAAGATCAATTTCCTTGTCATCAAACCGGACGGATGATAGATCAAATTCTAACTGTTCGTCTCCTGAATCCTGATTAAAGTCTGGACGCAATCCAAGATATTTATTCTTACTGTCTCCAGTCTTTCTACCAACGGATATAACATTCCGACTTTTTAACTCAGTAGGTTCTCCGGTTTTAGTAACAGACGCTAGAACGTGATCCAGTTCAATCGGATGCATCACCCCGGATGAATCCATAAAGTAGTGCGGATTATGTTTCGCATAGCATCGCCGTTCAATCTTACCGTCCGTATGCTGAACATACTCCTGCGATCTTTTCCCAGGAATGGGAATTCTGGATAGTATCTTTTTTTCTTCTTTTTTATCTGGCATCGTAATTTTAAATATTTTTCAGGCCGTTAATTACCCCGTTTAACATCCGCGCGACCTCTTCCAGTTCACCGATTAGACTATCAAGAGTATCATCGCTGGGTGGTGTTACCGGGGGTACAGGCACTGCCGGTGCCCAGTTATCAGGCATCTCCTCCAACAGCGCGTTTAATGCCGTCTTTGTCCCATTGTAATGTCCCTTTGAGGTGTCGGCTTGCGGGAAATTGCTCATGTCTATCAAGGCACCTTCAGCTTTCAGCCATTCAAATTGTTGATTTGTTACTGTCATTTCTTCGTCGAAATTGCATACTATTTGCATTTTAGTCCTCCTTTTGAATATTGCTTTTAAACTATTAATAAACGCACTAAAGTCAAAACTCAGCGGGAACGCCTTTGTATCCTGTACAGTTAGGACACCCCACCCGGAAAGAGGCTGATTCTTATATATCATCTTATTCAAAGTTGTGACGTTCAGTGCTTCCCAAACTTCCGCCTCTCCCGGCACTGCCAACTCGTTTGAATCCGCTCCGTATCTCCAATGACGCTGACAGAAATGACTAGGCAGGTTATCAGCTCCAGCCTTGAAGATTATCTTCAATCCTAAAGCATGAGAGTATGTCTCTATTTTATTGTCTTTGACAAGGCTGTGCAGCCAGCTCCCATATTCTCGTTTATTCTCATTCAATAGGGTCTGGAAAAATATGGGGTTAAGATAGACCCCGGTGGATCGCAACTGGTGGACATGATGCGGAAAAGTATCTGTATGCCAAAACTTGTTCCGCAAATGAACCTGATTAGCAGTCAGCTTATATTCTGAAATCAGCCTGTACCCAGAATGAGGCCATCTGTACCCAGAATGAGGCCAGCGGTTTTCAATCAGTTTACGCCGGTATGGCCCAAAGTTATCAGCCCAGGGCATATAATCCAGTGGCGATTGTTCAGCTTTGATGTACCGCTTTTTAACTACTGAGTTTTCTATTACTGGTAGAATCCGCCCGTATGCCCCGCCGCCCTGCGTCGGATTCACAGTATCGAAACGGAAGTTATCTGAAGTCCACGGGTAACCGGCGATCACGTCTCCCTGAAAGTCCCGACCCCGATCGTTTCTATAGTTATCCAAAATATTCGGACTATTTCGGTAGCTCATCCAAGAAAGTAGGTATAGGGCACCAGCCAAATCGCAGGCAAAGCCATAAAGCATATTCCCGGCATTTAAATAATAATAATAACTTGGCGGAAGCTCAGCGATATAAAAAGAACCTGCTTTATGTTCCGACCCATCAGCCCGAATGAAATAAATATCATAAGTATTCCGGGCTATGAATTCTTTCGGCAATTTTGTTTTTATCCGCAAATAAAATTTTCCGCCCTTGCCCGCTTTCAATGAGCCTGAAGATACTACCCGACCAAGGCCGATTCGATTCTCTACCCTAATTTCCTCATAGCTATTCAGTTCAGATCCAGTCAGTACAAGATCCGCAGGCACGCCGGACAGCCTATAGCCAAACCCGGCATTGCTTATTTCTATACCATTTTTCCATTGTGGGAAAAAAGGTCGATCAAATTTGACTGCAAAGGAACTCATGATATTTTTA
>Ga0180732_1002173_pt1 | contig 10776 bp, 6 predicted proteins | sample KR11_01MetaG_FD_148674 | JGI IMG/M metagenome (GOLD analysis project Ga0180732, IMG submission 148674) | Groundwater microbial communities from the Olkiluoto Island deep subsurface site, Finland - KR11_0.1 MetaG | ecosystem: Environmental > Aquatic > Deep subsurface > Groundwater | place...
CCACACCTTCTCACTTCGCTTCGTAGCAGCCTCCTGCAAGCGCAGTAGATGTTCTTCTGAAAACTTTCGGCCAGTTAGTGCTTCAGAGCGTCTCCTCGCTAATGCAGGATTTTGCTGATATGCCTTCAACAGACCTTTCGATATTAACTGTCCGGTTTCGACACTCACTTTACACTCAGCATAATGAGCAATTAGTCCCTCTGATATACGTCTATTAAGTGTAGGATCGTCTTCGCGTGCTTTTAGTAGTCCCTTCGATATTTTCCTACCTGTCTCCTCACTTACGACTCTACCTTGCGCAGCTTTCGAGATAGACTCACCAACTCTTTGTGTATAGCCAGGTTCTCTCCACTTTCGTACGTTGGCTTCAGAATAGTGCTGACGCTGTTCAGGAGTGCGTGTCTGACCGCTATTGGCAGCAGATATCTTCTTTCCTGTCTCTGCAGTAATTGCCAAGTTTGTCTCAGCGTCCGGAAACATTTCGCGATACTCGTATATCGTTATCTGGTGCTGAGCGCGTAGATGTACCGTATTTATCTTGTCGAAGTAACCGTTGCACAAGAGACATTTAACCATATCAGTGTTCCTTCTTCTCCCAATCCTTACTAGACATCCTTCGCAGAGCCTTGTCTGGATCCACTCCCCTGCGCATAAGTTCACTCTTGAGCTCCTGCTTGAACTTCTTCAAGTCGCGTGTCCCGGCTTCGAATACCTCTGACTCGATCAGACCTTTCGCCAACGCCGTAGCCTCAGTTAAACCGCCTTCCATTGGACCCCAAGCTACGAATTTTCCCTCTGGTGTGAACCCACTTACATAGAAAAATGTTCCCTTTGGTCCGATACCAAGTCGGCGCAGAACGCTTGACGATTCAAAATGTCTGTAAGTACGTTCGGCATTTTCCTTTATCTCAGCCTCAGTAGGAACCAGACCTTTCTTTCTCATGACAGACTTCTAACCTTCTCGCTACAAAAGTCTTAGTGATTGCAGACCTGCTACTATTTCTGTTACAGTATCTTCGACCACTCTTTTCGGTGTAGCTACTACTTTCGTGCTACCAAGCTCCCTTCTCATATTTTCTCTCTCTCTCACAAGTTCCGATGCACTTGCAGCAGGAATGCTCATACCTTTTGTGGGTCCTGGAATTCTAGTACCGACATCAGTTTTCAGTCCACCTCCGACGAACTCAATTCGCTTGCCATCGACAACCAAGATGTCCGCAACACCCAGGTCGATGCTTATTCTTCCAGGTACGTCTCTTGCTTCACCTATAATCTGTAAAGTCTCTTGTGGTGTTCTTCCTTTGTCTATCCATCCAGTAGGACGTCTGCCTACCAACGTTGTGGGCTTTAACTGAGTGTACGGAGGTGGTATGTATTTTATAACGTCTCCGCCTTTCAAAGCACCCATTCTCCAAGCTATCGAGCCGGATGGAAGTGTCACAACCCTAGGCTTCTTTGGTGCTTTCCCTTTGGGCAGTATAATTATCGGAGGAGGCGGAGGAGGTGGAGGAGTCTCTATTCTAAGCAGTGTTTGGAGCTGTAACTGCTGTTGGAGTTGTTGTCGAAGCTCTGTTTGGAGTTGGGTTTGAAGCTCAGTTTGCTGTTGAAGAGAAGTCTGTTGCTGAATCAAGCTTTGAAGGGCAGTCTGAACCATGTTTTGGAGTTGAGTTTGAGTCGCTCCTTGAGTCTGAAGTTGCTGTGCTTGTTGGATAATACTCTGAGCTTGCTGTTGAATACTAATCTGTTGAGCTTCCTTAACAGCGTCGGCGGGAGACAACCATCGTGTCTCTTTGGGTATTGCATAGACGAGTTCAGTTACACTGGGAACGCGTTGAGTTGAAACAGCATCAACCTGCATCTCTTCACCGTACAGTCTCTGAGCTTGTTCTGGTGTCATAGCTCCAATGTGTTTAGCAGACTCAACACTAGTCTGACCAGTACGAGTCGTGATCTTTACTGTTGTAATACCAGGAAATACACTTTCCTTAGCCTTCTCTCTGGCAATCTCTTCCTTAGCTTTCGCGACTCTCTCCACTGCTCGTCTCTCTGCTTCTCGTTCTGTAAGAGACTTCTCTTCTGCAGATATTAGAGCCTCTTCCTTTTTGACAGGACCTTCAAGTGTTCTGGTCTCTACTAAAGGAATCGTAAGTCTCTGCTTTTCGGCAACTCTCAATTCCTTCTTCTTTGTCTCAAGTACCCTCCGTAGCTCTGCTGCATGGTCGTCGAGGATCTTCTTCGTTTCCGGGTTAGTAGTCTTCTCTCTAAAACTATCTGTTAACCTCCTCTCAGCTTCATGAGATTCTATGTCGCGTCTCTTAGCTTCAAGCTCGCTTTGTCTAGTTTGTTCAGCTCTGAGTTCTGCTTCAACCTTGTCGACGTCCAGAAGATCGTCAATGTAATCTTTGCCGCGAAGCTCTTTAAGGTATTCTCTTATCTCTAAAGGCTTTCGTTTCAGGACGTAGTCTGGAAGACGTTCAGTTAGTTTTGACCATCGATTATCGACAATTCTTTCGGCCTCCTGTCTGATTTTGCCTGCTAGAAGAGTTTCCCAATCTAGACCTTCAGATGAAAGTACATCTTTAACGATGCTTGGCGGAGCTCTTCTATATCTGAACATGTTCATCACATCCTCAGCACGAGCACCTAAGAGTTTTACTTGCTCTCCTGCTCCTAACTGCAGGACTCTATTAGCTTCTATTTGGAGTGCTGCAACTCCAACTTTCAAGGCTTTTACGTCACCTTTCACAACTGCGTCGTAGATGTCAAAGCTAGCTCTGACTGCTTTGTCAGTAGGTACTCTAAGCTCTCTCAGAGATGTTACTACAGAGTCTAAGGTCTCGTTTAGCCTTTCTAAAACAGAAGCGTAGCTCTCTTTTCCAGCTATAGGCTCATACACCTTTTGAATAGCTTCGAAGATGTCCCTCTCAACTGTAACTACTTTTGCCTCACCTACTAGCTCACCCGTACGATAGGTTTTGTACTCTAAGGAGGACTTTCTATAGTCTTCTAAGGTACTTCTAGCTTCAATCAATCTCTGTTGAAGAGACTTAGTTTCCAGAATCAAGTCTCCGCCTTTGACGGTTTTAGCTTCCTCACCAGTTGATAGATAGCGTAGCCTAACCTCTTTATTGAGAGATACAAGCTGAGAATTGAGATCCGTAATTAGACTGCTGTACGCCTTTGCTTGTTCAAGAGACAGCTTAGCAACATCCTTAGTGTAACCTTCCATTTCACTGATTCGTGAAGTTACTTCGTTAACGTCTTTAGCAATCTCAATAGCTGTTCTTGGAGCAACAATTTGGTTAGTAATTGCATCTAGATCTGTTCTAACCTTTCCAGGCATATCGTTAATCTCTTTGAGAACCGTTGGGTCAGATACCTTCAGGTCTTTCAGTACCGTACCATTAAACTCGGCTATAGACTTCTCGAGAGGGTTACGTAAGTCTCTGAGATTGTCGGACAGCGTTCGCTCTTTGGCTTTTAGCCCTTCTAGTACTGCTAGCTCACCTCGAGTCTTAGCTAGGCCAATGTCGGAAATAGCCTTTTGGGTTTGTTTAAACTCTAGAGAAGTAGTTGAGTACTCCTCTACACTTGCCTTCATTACGTCGTAGGCTTTTTGAGCCTCAACTGCCGTAGCAGGGTTTTTGACAATCTCTTGGCTAATGAAATCCTTGTTTGTCTGGATAACTCTGTCTAACACTGCTCGTTGTTGCTCAGCTAGTTTGACCGGATCAGAAGTTACCGACTTGCCCTGAGTACTTTTGACAAGAGAACGAGATAAGCCAATAGCAGGTATTAGAAGCATCCCAACATTCAAATATCTGTCTACAATACCCATTTCATCCCAGTTCACTACTAAGTTAGTACCAAAGATACCTAGGGCACCGACATTTAATGCCGTTACAGCAGGCCTTGCCGTCGCGAGTATAGCTGGAGGTACATGTGTAAGAGTTGCTAAAGCTACCATCGCAGCATCGACGGCAATTTCCATCGCAGTAACTTTCTCTCCCACAGTAGCTTTTGCGAGGGTAGGAGCAACTGCTTCTGCAGCCATGAGAGTCATGCCTACGGGTGGTACTGCAAAGGCCAAGGCGATTTCTCCACCTAGTATACCGTACTGTACAGGAATAGGTAGTTTAGCCTTAAGGTATTCTACATCACGAACAACACTAGCAAAAGCATTGCCTTTGTATGGATCGTTCATGACCGTAATGGCAGCCTGAAGCTTAGTATCCTCGTCTAGGCTACGCCAGGCAACGACGTACGAACCGTCAACAGGCTTAACGCCCAGCTGGTCTAAGGCTCTTCCCATTGAGCTGATCTCAGCTCCCGACAATCCCAATTTAGTTCCTATTATATCAGGTTGAGGAATCACGCCTTTATCAAGATAACTAACGTAGAGTCCCAAAGGCTCGACTACACTCTCTCCTGCTACCTTTCTAATGACTTCGACCGGTACTTTAGCTACCAAAGCGCCTGTGAGGTCAAATCCCCAAGGCTTAACAAAGGGCTTTACCTGAGCATACTCAACATCGGATACATTTCCAGGTTGAACTATCGTTGCATATTTCTCAGCAAACCCAGGACTGCGAGCCAGAGCAGAAACGTCTGCAGAGACCCAAGCAGTCTCGCCTTTCGGTGGAAAGACTGCTCTGGCAGTACGAGTTGTCTCATTGTATTCGTTGACTGCAGTATTGTAAGCTGCCATACCTCCAGACTTGTAAGCATCTTGAAGAACCTTGGGAAGACTTGGAAGGTTTTCTCCAAATACTCTCATCTGTTCAGCATAAGCTAGTAATTGGTTAGCAGTGTCAGTACCGTACAAAGCAATGACATTACTAAGCCCAGAAGGAGTCTTCTGCAAATACGCAATCACTCTATTAGTATCGATTAGCGGATCGCCTCTTACCGCCTGTCCCTGCTCATCCTTGGTATAAGGCCCGTAAACTATGTTACCCTTAGCGTCCTTTGCATAAATGTCGCCCAATCTATTTATCGCTTGCTGTCTCGCAAACGCTTCAGCGCTAATAGCAGCGTTGTATTCATCCACTCCTTGAGTTAGAATTACGTTATACAGTTTTGGACTTTCAGTCCTCAATCTCTCCAAATCGTTTCGAGACATTACTTCCGACTTAACTAGGTCTATGAGCTGCTGTTGTGTTTGAGTTAAAGTCGAAACTTTAGCTGCCATGTTAGCAGGAAGCTGACCTCTAGCTGCTGCCTCTTGTACAGGACTGTATATTCTGTTTGGAGTAGGAACGAAAGTTTTAGCCACCTGTTCTGCATGTATAATAGGCATGCCTTCCCAAGGGTTAGCTTTTGAGAAATCCGGCTTCCAAGCTGCAGCGACGATAGCTGCTTTTGCTGTAGGTACTTCCTTTAGAGTAGAAACAGTAACACCCAACAAAGCTTGTTGCGCTTTAGACAACGTCTGAACAGCTGAGCTGCTAGCTGCTCCTCCTTTGATCTGACCTGCTAGAGCTGCTTCTTGCACTGGACTTAGTGGTACGTCCTCTGTCGGTACAAAGGTCCTACCAACTAGCTCTGCGTACTCCGGAGGCATGCCTTCGTAGGGATTCTCTTTAGAGAAGTCTGGTTTCCATTCTTCTGCAGGAGCAGGTTCAGAAGGAGGAGCTTCTTCAGACACTACCTTAGCAGGAGGCGGTGTAGGCTTTGGTGTAGGAAAAGCTCCAGGAGGAGGAGCTCCAGGTGCAGAAGGTGTTATGATTACGTTTGCCGCCCCTGGTTGAGAAATTCCAGGAATTGTAACTACGCTAGTCATTTATCTAACCCCCAACGCTATGTACTCTTTGCCATATGAGCAACGTACCAAGAATTAAAACAGTAACATAGAAAACCCACCAACTGAATACTGTCGCACTACAAAACATAGCAACACCACCACACATTGCTACAACCAGAAGTAGTGCAGAACCCATCTTTATAGCCATTATACCTGCACCTACAGTAACAACGAAGGCTACTACCATCCAAAACCACTGTATAGTGATTGGATGTGGATTAGGACCACCTCCTGGACCTAAGGAGTTGTATTGGTCTAACAGACCCTTAAACAATCCATAAAACCAAAACGTCGAGCCTGTAGTTCCTGTACCTATTGCAGCAGGATTTTGACCTGTACTAGGCATTACGATGTTTGGAGCATTCACCGCTGTTGGGGTAGGTAGCGGTGTAACACTAGGCGTTGGCATATTGACACTTGTAGACGTTCCAGCAGGATTAGCTCCCCAAGTAATCACTCCATAATCGCCACCTGATGCTCTATTGGGTAGAACAGTCGTTGAAATAATACCTGTAGGTTGATACCATAATACTTGTCCTGCGCTGACATTCTCAGTGACGTAACTCACGTAGGGAGTAGTGTTAGCTGAACAGAATGTCCAGTTATTGGAGTTGTCGACTACTGAACCATTACAAGAAGCTGTAACAGCAGAGCCATTTATTGTTAGACTAAGGACACTACTAACTAAGCCAACTGCGACTGTATGATTTCCACTAGTTATTCCTGCCTTACTAATAGTAGTAGTAACTAAAGGAGAATATGTCAATTGAATAGCAACGTCGCCAGTACTATCGGTCCAAGTACCAGCAAATTTGTAGGCTCGTTGGGCATTTGCTAACACATCTGTAGACTGGATCTGCATATTCACTGCTTCTGCTGGATAAGTTCCAGCACCATAGAAAAGAACTACTCTTATATTCTGAACAGATGTATTGACATAAGGCGTGGTATTAAAGGTAATCCAAGTAGGAGTAGTACCTAAGGTCGCAGTATCGTAAACCCCTAGTGTCCCAAGTAAAGCATCTCCTGCTACTGTTCTAACTTGAGCCGAAGCTATATCTGTAGGTGAACCTAATTTGGCAATTAGAAACTTGACAGATGTAATAGTTGATATTGGGAAACTGTCAAATCTTTCTCCTTCGTAGTTAGTACCAGCAGCATTATAAATAAAGTTGTCTGTATCATTGGCTGTCTGGACTATATTGTAGGTAGGCTGAGTGTAAACAGTAGCAGTAATGTTCTGAGAATTCGTAGGACTCACTGATATGTTGATAGCAGCTGTTTTATTGACCAAAGACTTGCTTGCTCCGCTATCGGTGTTAATATAACCACTAACGACGATTGTTGAGTTATCTCCAAACTCAAGACTACCGTTGTCGGCAGTAGTAACATATCCACCTTGACCCGTTATAATCGGGAATGAGCTTAACGGCGGTGAGTTACCGAAAGTTTGCTCTAGTGTTTTGACAGTATTAGCACTCAAGTTGTCACAAAACAAAGTTTTGTTGTCTGCCAACATAAACTTCAAATCGCTGCCTGCATCGGTGATGCGCACGTCTGTGCCATTCACTGAAGAAAAGAATCCTTGCGAAGAAAGATAGGTGTTATTCTGTGATAAAATGAAAGGAGTTTGCACGTAGTTGTTTCCACTTGTTTCAGACAGTAAAATGTAGGAGGTGTATGTAATCGCAAGCACTGGCAATGCAACTAAGACAAGAGCAGTAAAAGCAATTAGAATACTGCGTAGAAGTTTTTTCATAGACTCTTAACCTTTTCCACGACCAAATCTTCGTCGCACCAAACTACATCTTCCCAAAGCACAAGACAATCAAAGCCATGTTTCTTGTAATGAGCGATTAAAGGTCTCTCCTCGTCTTCGTTGTGCCACCAGATACCAAACATCTCAATAACGCACTTCTTGCCGTTTATGTTGAGAAAGTCTGGATTACGATTCTCAACCCAAAAGCTGAAGTCGCCTGTATACTTCCACTCGCCCGGAAAGTGCTTATCAAGAATTGTCTGAAGACGAAGCTCAGAACCGTTAGGCTTACGATGTTGAGCCTCTTGTTGATGTTTCTGATACTCGGGATCTTTCCAAAGTTTCTTCTGCGACTTCGACAACTCCTCGGACATGTTTTTTCGATATTCGAGGTCCTTCCAACGCTCCTTCGTGGACTCAGAAACTCTCTCTCCGATGGTAGGATCTCTTCGATTAGCTTCCCTTAAGGATTCGGACAGTCTCTTTCCAATAGTTGGGTCGTTGCAATAAGCTTCTCTAACAGACCTTGCCCTCCGTTCTAGAATAGTAGGGTCTCTTCGATAGGTTTCTTTAAGATTATTCGAAATTCTCCGTCCAATAGAAGGGTCGTTTTGGTAAGTCGCCTTACGAGCCTCCGACGCTCTCTCCAAGATAGAAGGATCCCTTCTATAAGTCTCTCTTCGGGACTTCGCCGCTCTCTCTCCACGAGTCGGGTCGTTTCGGTACGACTCTCTTTGAGACTCTGACAGTCTCTCTCCGAGAGCCGGGTTATCTCGATAAGCTTTTTTTGCACTCTCTGAAAGAGACTTTGACTGTCTCGTTCTAATAGCAGGATGTCTTCGGTAGGTCTCCTTTTGTGACTTCGACATCCTTTGCGCAATAGTTGGGTCGTCCCGAAAAGTCTTCCTGACTGACTCCGAAATTCTTTGCGCGATAGTCGAGTCTCGCCGATAGGACTCTCCTTTAGTCTCTCTCTGAGATTTCGATTGAGTATCTGCAGTCACTCTAGACATTGTCGGCGCACCTGGAAACCTGCAACGATACTCGAAGACGTCGATACCGTGAGTACATTTCAGATGGTTTCCTAACGTTCTGAAAGTTCCTTCACACATCAAGCACGTTACAAATTCATCTGACATTTAACAGCTTCTCCTCCCGTCAAACAGCTCCGCGCTGTAATATAAGTACGAAGCCGATGACCAGAGCACACAAAAGTCCAACAACGAAAACGACCTGCATTGGTAACCCTCCCATCGCACATGCCATAGGAATAGAGCCAACTATTAACATCATTGCTAAATCGCCTCTTCCACTCTTAGCCGTCGCAGCAAATGCAATGAAACACATCAAGACCATAAAACCTATCATACGCAGAGCGGCATCGCTACCACCTGGAATAAACCAACTTGCTATACCAGTAGTGTCGAAAGGCCACAAGGCTGCAGGTGCAGTAACTCCAGGCGTAGGCGAAGGAGTCAGAGGATACACGACTTGAGGTATGTAGGAAGTAGCCATGAAGATTTGCGGACAAGCAGTACGTAGACCAGGTATAGCGGAAACGAAGTATTGCTCACCATACGAAGAGAGTTTAGTTCCACTAGGAGTAACCGTTGTTAGAGCTATATGCCAAGTGTTACCCAAAGATGTTGCCCAAAAAATGACGTTAGCTCCTAGCAACGTTGACGTAGTAGACATAGAACCGGTCGTGTGCCAATTAAGTGTAGGAGAAGAAGTGTAGGGTGGAGTGGCATAAGTACCATTCCAACTCACACCTGTAGGAACGCCTTGAAACTTAGCACTGCAAGCACTGTTCCAAACAGGTTGATTACTTGCTAGGTAAGGCCAGTAAATTGCAAAGACTCCTTTACTGTAGCCACTGTTATAGTAAGGATAAGGAGTTACTGCGCCTAACTCAATACTAAGATTATCAGTAAATCTACCCAGAAACGTCTGATCGATCGTTAACGTTGGAAGATTAGCGACGGTATACTCAACATCACAATTGACGACTACTAGTGTATCGTTATCTGCCAAATAGTGTTCGTAGACATCTACACTGTTTATAGTAGGTCCGCTTATGTCGGGGAGCATCACGGTAGGATCCGCTGCTAACACTGGCAACGCAAACGTGAGCATTAGAGCGACAGCTGAGAGTAGAGCGAGCAGTTTCTTTTTCATATTAGTCTTTCACGTACGTCGTAACTACGAAGCGGCCACCAGTTTTCCTAAACTTCGGCATCTCCTTGGACCAAGCTTCCGAAGCGCTTAGCCACTGCTTCTCAGATAGCCACGCAGGTCTCCCCCCTGTGTGTACAGACACACGACGAAAATATTGACTGAGCCAAGCAAACGTACCGGGTACGTCAATCACTATTAACTTGCCACCTTTTTTCAATACTCTGTACAACTCTTCGCCAAGTAACTTCTGACTCTTACTCCACTGTTGACGGCCAAAACCCCACTCATAGTCGGTCGCAAAGTCCCTCATGCGAAGCATACTGACACTTTCGTTATCGAATGGTAAGACAGGAAGCTCTGCGACAATGTCGGGTGTAAGGGTAACGTCGCCTGCCTTGGCAGTAAAAGTTGCATTTTCTTCGGGAGGAAGATCAAGGCTCTTCCACCCCTTAAACCGCTCACGTCCTGCACCTATGTTAACCTTCAACACTTCATTCATTTCTCTCTGTGTTTCTCTCTGTTCTCTGTTCATGAAATTGACCCTCCCATTCTAGTATTCTCCCCGAAGGAAGCGCATCAAAGGCTTTCCCTTGATTCCCTTGGTCCTTTCTTGAAGTTCGAGCACGAGCTCGCGTGGTAGAGGTATTTCGTACACTTCTGCCAGTTGTGTCAGAACTTGAAGTATCTCTTTATCGCTAGCGTCATCGCTTCTTAGTCGCAAGTAGGGTTGATGCAACAAGGTCTTATAGGTTACTGCCCGACCCATACCCTGCATAGCCCCCATCTCTGCTAATAACTCATCCTCTGCATGACGATAAAGCATTTTAGCACGACCTATTATCTTGTCCGATCGGTCAGGTGCACCATAGTAAGCATGTTGTAGTTCGTGCAATCGAGTATGTGTAGACGTACCTGACTTAGTGTAGACTCTATACCCAATAGTTTCACCCGTCTCAGGACGGTGCGACGGTACTACAACGCCGGCCGCAGTCTTATAGAAGGGACCGAGAGCTTTGGGTATTCCTTCTCCAAAGTG
>Ga0180732_1002174_pt1 | contig 10774 bp, 5 predicted proteins | sample KR11_01MetaG_FD_148674 | JGI IMG/M metagenome (GOLD analysis project Ga0180732, IMG submission 148674) | Groundwater microbial communities from the Olkiluoto Island deep subsurface site, Finland - KR11_0.1 MetaG | ecosystem: Environmental > Aquatic > Deep subsurface > Groundwater | place...
AAACTTCGCCTCCCTCAGAACCGACTCATCTGTATCTGTAGCTGCTGACTACTCAGGTTTTGAGAGTACTATCTACACCCTGGTAAAGGGTCATGTTGACGCACTGCTGGCGACTGGGAAGACATTGGTTGCATCAGGATACACTTACATAATCAAGAGTATGACAACGCAGATCACTAACGCCTTTGAGGCTGCTATGGCAGTGGCCAACGCACAGATTAGTTCCTACATTAACCCAGACTCCTTCCTTGATGAGAGGATATCTGCCTTCAGTGATATACTGTCTGCAGAAACAGACGCAAATGCCTATCCAGCATTTGAGGCTGGTATGAGGAACATCAATGCTGTTAACTCTGCAGCCTTCGTAATAGGTAGGGCAAACATTGAGGAGAGACGCCTTAGACAGCTGGCTCAGTTCAGTGCAGACATATATGCAAAGGCAACCTCTGAAAGGGCATTGATCCTCAAAGATGTAGTCAACAACCTGATTGATAAGATAGCTGCTTCTTCGGTGGCAGAGTACGAAGGGCTGGATAGGTATGTTGACCAGATAGCTAAGCAGACGGCTGCTCAGCTGACTGACGTCGTCAACGCTTATAAGGTAGATGTGACAGCAGCCGCTGGCCTGTATCAGAGTGACACAGGCGCACTTTTGAGTGGGACTATAGACCTTGGTAAGGCCTCTGCCAGCAACATTATGAACAAGACAGAGTTTTCAAGATCCCTTGCTGCTTTGAAGGTTGAGAAGGAGAGGATGGGTATTGTAGCACATACAGAGGAGGAGAAGGAACAGCTGGAGATTGATGAGAATGATGCGAGATGGGACCTCTCCCTCTTTCAATATGCTGCAAACGTACTGGCTAGTGTTGGAGGAGGTACTGCTAGTCCAACACAGGGGAAAAAGAATCCAGTTGCCAATGCACTGGCTGGTGGAATGAGTGGGGCAGTTAGTGGTGCTCTGATTGGTGCTCAGGTAGGGGCTGCTGGAGGACCTATTACTGCAGGTGGTGGAGCCATTGCAGGGGCAATTCTTGGAATAGGTATGTCTTTCTTGTAATAGGAGGTGTACGATGGCAAACTTTATAGAAGATCCTTCTCTCTTCAGATTCGCTGAGAACCCATCACTTGCTATGGGTCCTGGTGGAGCTGGCGGAGGTGGAGGTGGAGGCTTCATGGCTGGGGCAGATAAACTATTCAGCAATCCCAGTTTCTTATACCTTCTCTCTTCCCTGGGACAGTCCCTTTCCACACCTGGAGGGTACCCTGAAGCAATGAGTAAGATGGGTATGGGTATCTCTCAGAATATCATGGGACAGGAGATGTTGAAGCAGCTCCTCAACAGTTTAAGGGGTGGGACTGGAGGAGGGGGTGCGACTTCTGGATTGGGCACTCTCAGTACGCCAGTTCCTGGTGCTGGATTGGACTTATCAGCATTTAAGTTTGGGCAGCCACCTGCTCAGAAGAGTTGGCTTGAGGCTGATATAACAAAACCTATCCTCGACTTTGGTATGTAAGGAGGTGTTAAGATGCCTGACTACGGAACTACATTTGGCCCTGCAGGGTTTGGAACAGTAGACCCGAGGATGGCTGCTATACTCAGTTTGATGATGGGAGGTGGAGGGGGACAGGCTCCTGCTCCTGCTGCTCCTACTGGAGGGTTAACAGGGATGAGTGCCTTCGGCCCCAATGTGCAGACATCCCCCACTGGTAGTCCTATTACCAACTCCTTCCTTGGCCTCACACCGGAGCAGGTTAATGCAGCCTTTAGTGCTGTGACACAGGGGAGGGTGGCTGAGACAGGTGCACGAGGAGCAGCACTTGCTGAGCAGATGGCACCTGCTGAGACACAGTATAAGATAGGACAGTTCATCAAGGCGATGACAGAGGCAGGTCTTGCTGGACGGGAGACTGCTGTTAAGGAGAGGAAGCAGACGTTTGAAGAGGAACAAGCGCTACCTGCGAGTGTCGAGGCCAAGGCAAGGGCTGAGGCTGGAGGGAAGTATTATGGTGAAGCCCTTGCAAGACGGAAAAACCTTGGAGAGGTCTTTAAAGGTGTCCCATTTCCTAAGGAGATTACAACTGCTACTGGCTTCACAAACTGGGAAGATTACTCTGAATCTGGTGAGTTTGGTAAGGATGCTTTTGCACAGACGAAGGCAGGAGAGAGGGCTGTCATAGCAGCAGAGGCTGTTAAGGAGGCTGCAAGGATAAATAATCTCTCGACGGAGAAGATAAACGCCATGACAGCTGATGAAATAAACAAGTCAATAAATGTTATGACTCCTCTTCTTAAGCTTATGTTGCAGCTTAACCTCACTGGTGAACAGGGTAAGATGGCTATTGGTACTGCGGGGGAGACTGTGAGCAGTATAGTGAAAAGGTTAGAAGCCTTAAGGGATAAGCAGGCTGCACAGGAGGGGACGTCTCTTGCTCCCAAGGTTGAGGCTCCAAAGGATACATACACAGACAAGGCAATTACAGTACAGGGTAGGACTGTTCCTGCCAACTCAACATATCGAATTGTAGATGGGAAGGTAATGTATAAGGTTGGGAGGTAGAAATGGCCGAGCAGTGGATTGAGGCTAAACCTGATATGACTGGCTTCGTTGAAGCGAAGCCTAAGCAGTCGAATATAGAGGCTTGGACTTCTGCCCTTATCCCTATTCCTGCTATGGCCCTTGGGGGTCTGCAGACAGCTCGTGCAGGTGTTAAGTATCTTGCTGGAGAAACAGAGGAAGCTAGCAGGATAATGGGTGATGTTGGAGCTGTGAGTCGGTACATAGCTGAGCAGTATCCTGTTGAAGGAGCGTGGCCTGAGGCAGGTCGTGGTGCAGGTGTTAGTATACTGACACAGGCGTTACCAATGCTGGCGGGCTGGATGACTGGCAACCCCATGGTTGCTCTTAATGCAATGGGAACAGTTGCTGGTTTGCAGAAGGTTGCCGAGCTATCAGCAGGTGGGGTGGAGATGTGGAAGGCTCTGCCTCTTGGAGTATTGTCAGGTGTTGTTGAGAAGTACACAGAGCTGATTCCATTCGAGACCTTTATAGGTATCCTCAAGAAGAATAAAACACTTGCTGCTAACCTCACAAAGATGATGCTCTTTGAGCAGGGTGGTGAGCAGCTTGCTAATATGTCAGATCAAGTGATTGACCTTGTGAAGCCTGGCACTAACTGGAGCTGGAGTGACTACAAGAGAAGTGCTGCTGATACAGCCAGGGCTACCCTGCTCCAGACTGCTGCTATGGGTGCTGGAGCTGCAGGTGCTGCCAGGATCGTTACTCCTACTACTCCTACTGAGAAGAGGCCAAGTGGTGCTGGTAGGAAGTTTGAGGTTGCAGAGCCCACCGGAAAGAGGAAGGAAGTCATCGAGGCGAGGAAGATTGCTAAGGTGGCTGAGCAGCTTGAGCTTGGGTTTGTAGAAGCGCCTGCTGCTGCAGCACCTGTTGTGGCAGCACAAGCTGAGCTGTTTACTGAGGCTCCTGCTGTTACACCTGAGGTTGCTCCTGTCACAGCTACTAAGAAGCCTATTGAGTTTGTCCAGGAACGTAGCATGGTGGATACTAAGGCGTTTTCTATAGGTGATACTATTAACTTCGGAGGTGGAGTAAGTGGAAAGATAATAGGGAAAGGAAAGGGTTATATTCTGGTGGAGGGGCCTGAGAAACTCTACAGAATATCGGCGACGATCGAGATACCTTTTGTAGTTGAAGAGGCTGTCCCCTTTGGCAAAACAATTGCCAAAGTTGAGGCACTCACCCCAGATGAACTAATCACCCTTCAACGCATGGGCTACTCGATTAAAAAGTCTGACCTCAAGGAGCGTACTCCTGACGAGTGGCGACTCACTATGAAGGAGACAGAGCAGAGGACACACACACCTGAGGAGATAGCGGCTGCTACTGCAGCTCAGGCTGGCCTGGCAAGGATGGAGCAGGAGAGGGTAGCTGCTTCTGATACCCTTATCAACAGGGTTGAGGAGCTTGGCATAGCAGACAGACGCCTCACTGTTGATGCTGACCGCACTGTCAGGGACCTTCGTCCTGAGGAGATGAAGGTTGTAGTGGATGCGATAGATGGGAAGACACCTGTCTCTAAGCGTCATGCACAGGCGAGGACAGTCCTCGAGCGTGTGATGAAGAAGATAGAGGAGGTAGAAGCAAGGATTGAGACAGGTGAACTGGATGCACATATACCTGATGAGGCACTTGCTCGACTGACATCAGACTTGGCAGTTGTGGATAGGTTGGCAAAGATGTCAGACACGGAGTTGGATACGTTCTTCAAGGAGAAGGTAATCCTCCCAGGAAGAGAAGCGCCATCAGAGTTTCTGGACTTTGCTGCAAGGGAGAGGGCTCGCCTGACTGACTTGACAGAGGAGCAGTTGGATGCTGAGATTACTGGCTTGTTAGAGGCAGCTCCTGTCAGGCCTGCTGTGCCAGAACCAGGAAAGATCGCCCCCTTTGGAGGGCCTATTCAGGAGTTACTAGCAGTTGAACAGGGGAGGAAGAGGCTTTCTACTGTAGATAAAGGGTTAGCTACTTTTCAGAGGCAGTACAATGATCCTCGTTTTGCTAAAGAGACCGTGGGTAATGAGGTGGTCTTTTACTTAAGAGAGAAGGAGGAGGAGGTAAAGCCCTTAGTCCAGCGACTGAGGGAGCTAAAGGATGTTGAGGTTGGCCCGGAGAAGATAAGGGAGTTAGGGAGAATCTTCGACTACAGTGAGAGAGATATAGAACTCTTCCTAAGTAGAGGAGTAGAACAAGTGGCAGCAAAAATTGCTGCACCTGTTGTGGCCGAGGCACCTGCTGTTGTGACAGGCAAAGAGCGTGTTGCCCGTGCTCGTGCTGCGAAGCCCACTGTTGAGTCAGCAAAAGAAGTGTGGAGCAAGGAGGCTGAAGACCTCACTTATGAAATCAGTGACAAGATGGGCATCTCCTTTGAGGAGGCCAAGAGCAGGGTGCAGGCTGCTGTGAAGGCAGTACCTGAGGCAAACCTCACGGAGGCATTGAAGATGGTGAGGGATAGGTTTGGGGTTGCGGAGGAGGCTACTCTTCCAGTGCAAGATCTTCGAGCTAAGATAGACGCTTCCAGAGACAGGTTCAAGGAGGTATTTGTTACCAAGACAAGAGAAGTAGGTGATCCTGTTGATAGACTAGTCATAGCAAACAGGTACCTCCCTGAGGATGTTGGAAGTTTCAGGTTTCTTAATAAGAAGATAAGGGAGGCCGAGGCAGACTTTGCCAGGGCTGGCAGGACCCCTGATTACTTCTCAAGGACTACCCTTCGCCAAGAGATAGAGAGGGCTGCTGAGGATCAGGGGTACACTCCTAGGCAGGTCGAGATCATGAGGGCGACTGCTGAAGCCCTTATTGACTCCTTGAAGAACAAGCCTACCTTTGGTATTTATGCTATGGCTAGGGATCCTGAATCAACCACGACCGGGATCTACACACTAGCCCGCAATGTAATAGGTATACGAGATCCTGGGGCCTTCGCACATGAGGTTGGGCATTTTGCTTACTGGAACGTGCTAACCTCAGCTGATCGCGCAAGTTTCCGTGACATCTTAAAGGAGAAGTATTACACAAAGGGCAAGCTTGATCTGAAGAAGCTCAGAGCCGATGCCTCACGAACAGAGGGTATGTATAATCCATCTGAGATATTCGCTTCTAGATTCTCTGACTTCGTACATGAGAGGGTGCTTACTCCTACCGAGATATCACTTGTCAGAAAGTCGATTGACTGGTTCCGTGAAGTAATTGATAAGTTGAGGAGGAAGACTAGACATGACTTCTCTGATGTTGAGGAGCTGTTCAACAAGATAGTTGACTCAACTGGGGAGAGGAAGCAGTGGACTGGGAAGGTTGGAGGAGTGGTTGAAGTAGCCACACCTGATGTGTACAACTGGAGACAGGGTAGGCTAGGGAGGATGGCTGAGGCTGCTGTAAGAGAGGGTGTTACTGAGGAGCAGGCAGCTGCATATCAGGGATCCTATACCCTGGACAGTATGGGTATGCAACAGACCTATGAAGGTATCAGGGACTGGATTAAGAGGGTACGCACTATTAAGGATGGGCCCACTACTACTATTGTTAAGGAACTTCAAGGAGAGAACGGCCCACAGGTACTATACAAGACAGATAAGCCTGTTGATGTAAAGAGATGGTCTGAATGGACTATGTCTCCTCTTCAACTGTTCAGGAAAGATCCTATTGGTGAGAAGAAGGTCTTTGACTTGATGTCTGCAACACAGTATGCACAGTGGGCTACTCATCAACACTACTCTGCCCTGCGCAACATACAGGATGGGCTGACAGAGGGTGAGCGTGTCAATGTAAGGCAGGTGCTGGAAGGTAAGGTCCCTGGCAACCCAATGGAGCAGAAGGCAGCTGCTGATACAAGGGCGTGGCTCGACGCAATGAGGGCGAAGTATCAGGACCACCTGCGTACTGAGTTCAAGAAGAACATGACACCTGAGGAGAATGAGATTGTCTCTCGACTCATTGCAAAGGAGGACTTCCTCACGGTCAACCTTCGTGCCAATAAGCTGAAGGTGGATATAGCAGTGGCATGGGACCTCGCAAAGAAGTATAAGGATGTGGACAAGTGGGGTCTTGATGACTATATTACCAAGGTGGAGCTGGGCAAATGGAAGATCCTGGATGAGAAGAAGAACGTGGTGGCAGTTGCCATGTCAGAACAGCAGGCAATTAAGAAGGCCACTGACTACATGGAGGAGAATCCTACTGCCTCTAAGTTGTACCTTGATGACTCGTTCATAGCCTTCGGAGATGACGTGAAGGGTCTCTCACGAAAACAGTACTGGTCGATTGTGAACAAACTGCAGAAGGGTATCCAAGACAATGTAGATGGCCTAAACGCTGGCATTGCAAAACACCTGGCGCAGAAGGCTGTGGGTAGGCAGTTTATTGTGGAGCCTACAAAGGTATGGTCTCCCTTCACACAACCTCGCAGGGATGTGTTGAAGGGTGAGGAGGACATCTTCCCTGTGCTCTTCTCATACGCACGAAGTATGGAGAAGAAGATGAACCTTGATCCTGTGCTTGATGACATCAGAAAAGTAGCACAGATGATGCCGCCTAATAAGCAGAGGGCCCTTATCAATTTGGCAGAGGATGTCAAGGGGAAGTACTATATTGAGGATCAGATAGCTGACGACATCATGAAGTGGTTCAAGATTGACGCGCAGTCGAAGGCTGCATCAAGGGCTGTTGGAGACATCAAGTCATTTGAGGCACAGTTGAAGCTGGGATACAGGCCAGTGGCTGCTACTGTTAACCTCCTGTCTGGACAAGCTCACACATGGGTGAAGACGGGTAATGAGTACTACGCCAAAGGTGTACGCTTCCTTAATACGGAGGAGGGGAAGGCCTTTATAAAGCAGGAGGAGCCATACTTCGGTGTCAATGTAGTAGAGGATGCCCTTGGCACTATCAGGTCAGAGGCTGAATGGTACCATCCTCTTGGTCTGTTTCAGGCAGTGGAGCCTATCAACCGGAAGGTCTCCTTAGCAGCTAACTATGTCATGGCTCGTGAGAAGTTCAATATGTCTCATGATGCTGCGAGGGAATTTGCAAGGAAGGCAAACTGGTTTCAGCAGTTCACATATGATATAGCCTCCCTGCCCAAGATCATGCGCTCTCCCCTTGGGCGTCTCATGACACAATTTAAGCCGTATCTGGTGAAGGAGATTGAGTTTGCTCGTGGCCTTAAGGGGATGGAAGTAGGAAGGTATGTGGCAGCACAGTTGGCACTTGGTGGTCCTCGTGGTGCTATGATTGTCCTGAAGTCGTTGCCTATCCTCGGTGCATTGGGTCTCCTGGATGATATAGAGGAGTGGATGAATAAGGAATGGCCAAGGGTATCAAGGGGAGTGGGTGGTGCTATTGGTGTTGATGTGACTGCACCTGCTACTATCCAGTTCCCATCTGGTGCTGCTGACTTGACAGGTCCCTTCTTCTCCGATGTTGGGCGCTTCATGAAGGACCTTCCTACCCTCTATACAAACATCATCAGGCCTGCGTTGACAGGTGGGGACGTGGAGAAGGATCTACCTGACCTACGTAACACGTTGGGAAGGATTGTGGTAGCTGCTAAGTATTGGAACCGCCTCATTGATCAGATGGTAGATAAGGATGGCTGGGTGCGTGACGACAAGGGTGCGAAGATATATCAGTTGCCTGAAACTACTGCAGACAGGGCTGCATTTGCAGGGAAGATGGTGGCTGGTGCTGAGGACATTGAGGTGAGTAAGCAGACCCTCGCTGCCAGGTTGGAGGAGAGAGATAGGAAGCGTCATGAGGAGCAGGCCACTATGACAGTCAACAGGGCCCTGCGTATCCTCAGGGCAAGAGGGGAGTTGTCTGAAGAGATAGCTGCTGAGCTGAGGACCCTCGGTGTATCTGGAAAGTCGGTGAAGAACACTGCCATCTGGAGGGAGATGACTCCCCAGCAACGGGCTGTTGTGCGGGCTCAGTTGATTAGGAGGGGAGCAGTGCTTGAAGGTTGGCCCGTCACTGGGGAATACGATTAACCCTTTGGCAATTCTTTTGCCAAAGTTGTGTCCGACCTCCTCCCTGCTGCAGATGCAAGGAGGAGGAGGATGGTATCCTTTCTCTTGTGCATACCGATCTTGTTATACAAGTCAAGGATTGTCCTCATGAGCTCCTTCAACTCATCAAACCCATCCAGCTGGTTCTCATTAATGATAGACACTGCCCTCTCCGACCAGTGCCTGTGCTCAGAACACTGCCATGTACCTTCCATCCTCTCCTCCTGGTAGTACTCACACCCGTCATCACCAGTGTGCCCCTTAGGGCAGAAGAATGTATGAAGGGTGTCCACTGTCATACACACTTCAGGAGGTGGGTTGTCAATGATTGCCCTTGACACCTGCTCCTTCGTGATGAGGCCATCCTCCAACAACTTATTGATTGCTGCTACTGCTTGGTCTTTACTTAGGTCCATTGTGGATCCTCCTAATATATATAGTGAACTTCTGATTACATTTTAGGCAATGTAACATCTTACCACTCTTTTCCTCATCTCCTTGAAAAAAGGTAGTGTTTATTACAGTTGAGCACCTTGGACATTTATACGTTTTCATCATCATCTCTCCTTCCCATAAGTAGTTTCTCCAACGCCTTTATCCTCGCACCACCTGTATGATGTACTACGTGCACCTGTCCCATCATTTCAAGGGACTCAACAATCTTAGTCAGATCAAACTTACTCAGATCACTTCTGAATTGCCAGAGCAGTTCACTCTCCTCCATCTCCTTCTGTATGGCTATATATGCCATGACACGCTCCATCATTTCAGAGTGCACGAACTTCCCCACACCACTGAAGGTGTAAGGCATCTTCTTCTCAATATGCTGAAGCATTGTATAGGCACGGTCGAAGTCACACACGTCTACTATCATGCTACTGCTACGTGAAGCAGATGCTATACAACTAAGTTTCATAACATGAGTGGGTCTGCGTTCAAAGTATCCTGAGAACTTGTAGTCATCAAAGGGGGCAGGCCCCTGATCGTAGGCAGTGTACCATTGCGACCAGCGCTCCATGAAAGCATCTGTTATCTTGAACTCCCCTTGCATCATACATATCTTCTCAAGGTCCTTCACCAACCTTACACCTAATGCCTTCTCCTCATCAGTCTGGAAGGGTGCCACAACTGTCTTCCCCTTCTTCATTTCAAAGACGAAGATCATTCGACTGGTCAGGCCTCCTCCGATGGCATCTCGAGGCAGGGCTGTCTGCAATAGCTCAGGTGTGGTTGCTCCTATCAGGTTGACATATACACCTATGATCTCATCCGTCCCCTGATGCTTTGTTCGATAGGTCCACTCATCCCTACAGTCATACCAGTCAGTCAGGTCAGACATCAGGTTCTGGTTGTTGTATCCCAGGAATACGGTGAGCTCCTGGCTATATATAGTCAGAGATGCATGAAGATATATCTTCCCTGTCTCAGGATCTGCCTGAGAGTCATTACTTTGTTTCAACTCTTGTATCAAGGCTTCCCGTGTTATGGATTCAGCAGCCAGCTTGATGCCCATCTCCCTGAGGAAGTAGTACCCTTGTCCCATTGCTGTTCCCTTCCTACATTTACCTGAAGGTCCAACCAGGACGATATACATATTAGGGTAGAATGGGATAGTACCCCAGAGCATAACGCACTTGCGTCGGAGGCAGGCTGCTATGACCGAGATACCTATCCAGAGCCTATATGTTGATGGAGGCTCTGAATTGTTGGTATAAGTCATGTAGCTGTCTAGCCAGTCCGGCAACAAGCGTGTCTGCATTAGTGTCTACCTTTCTCATGTCCCTCTTAAAGAGGGTCATACCCACCTCGAAGTTTGCTGGTATCCTGAACGTGAGACCTCGACAGGTGAGAGGCTGCTCCAGGCTCTTCTTCAGGAGGAGGAGGGCTTCGGCAATGCGTTTCCAACTCCACCTCTTCACGTTCACCTGGAATATGATAGCATCATGTTCCTGATTCAGGAGGTCTATAGGTCTGAAGAGGTCCTGATTGTAGTAGGTGTGGTTGATACCTTGGGTGTTGATCTTGTCTGCGATCGTGCTCTGCGGGATGAAGGCATATGCTGACTTGAAGAGCTGATCTCCCCATCTGTCAAGGAACAGGCGATGCCTTCCAAATAGATTCTCAAGTGTGCGTCCTTTACCAAGCCTATCCCTGACCCAAGCGTGGTATCCCCTAATGCCAGGATAGGCAGTGTGAAAT
>Ga0180732_1002175_pt1 | contig 10763 bp, 14 predicted proteins | sample KR11_01MetaG_FD_148674 | JGI IMG/M metagenome (GOLD analysis project Ga0180732, IMG submission 148674) | Groundwater microbial communities from the Olkiluoto Island deep subsurface site, Finland - KR11_0.1 MetaG | ecosystem: Environmental > Aquatic > Deep subsurface > Groundwater | place...
AACTGTTACGAGCACTTCGAGGCAGGTCGTGGATGAACTACGGAAGGAAGGAAAAAAAGTGGGTCTTGTCAAATTGCGCTTCTTCAGACCGTTCCCATCAGATGAATTGAAGAACATATTACAAAATACCGGAGCAGTTGGTGTTGTAGACCGTTCCCTATCCTTTATCGGAGGGGGACCGGCTTTCAACGAGGTGCGCTCGGCGCTTTATGGTCTGCGTATCCCGATAATAAATCATCTTGCAGGACTGGGCGGAAGGGACGTGACCGAGATGCAGATAAGGCATATGTTCGAATTGACATTAAATGCAGCAAAAGGTGAAAAAGTGAAAACTGTAAACTGGCATAATACGCGGGGTGAGACCGTATGAGGATAAAAGACCTGCCTGATGAAGACCTGTTCGTATGCGGACATACTGCATGCCCTGGCTGCGGTGTTGCTGTGTCAATACGTAACGCCATAAAGATACTTGGAAAGGATACTTCTGTGTATGTTCCTGCCAGTTGCGCCGTGGTGTTTGGCAGCACGTATCCCCATGGGGCGTGGAAAGTGCCATTTTTCCATACGGCATTTGAGAACACCGGAGCATGTTTGACCGGGATGCAGGCAGCTTTTGAGAAGAAGGGGAAAAAAGTGATATCTGTTGGATTCGCAGGAGATGGAGGAACGTACGACATAGGTCTTCAGAGCATGTCGGGCGCAGCAGAACGCAACGACGATGTACTTTATATTTGCGTTGACAATGAGGCATACATGAACACTGGCATACAGCGAAGCGGCGGGACGCCATTCGGGGCATGGACGACAACGACCCCGGTGGGTTCAAAGGTAAAGGGGAACCGCACGTTCAAGAAAAACCTTGGTGAGATCGTGGCGGCTCACGACATTCCCTATTATGCCACGCTGTCCATCGGGCATCCGCTTGATTTCATAAAGAAGGTGGAGAAAGCAAAAAGTATCAAGGGATTCAGATTCCTCCATATGTTCACTCCGTGCGTACCTGGCTGGAAGTTAGACCCGGCAAAGACGATTGAGGTCACAAAACGCGCTGTGGAGAGCGGTATGTGGACACTGTACGAGGTGGAGAACGGGGTTAAGAAGATCACGCATAAACCAGGGAAGATGAAATCAGTAAAGGAGTATCTCATGATGCAGGGTAGGTTCCGACATATGAGCCCTGAGGATATCAGGACGCTCCAGGGCTGGGTGTGCAAGAAATGGAATTTGCACTATAAGGAAAAGGGCTCGCCTGAAATATGCGAAATAGAATTACCCGAAGAGCACCACGCTGTCACAGAGGAACATAAGGAGATGCACGGACCATGACGAATAAGATAAGACCTATGCTCTATACTTTGAGCACATGCGTTCACTGTGCTGCTACAAAGCGGTTTTTGAGGGAGAACGGTGTTGAATACGATTATGTGGATGTTGATCTGCTGGAAGGTGAGGTGAGAGATAAAATCCGCGATGAGATGATGAAAGTTAGCGGAGGGTTCAGGTTCCCTACGATAGTTGTGGGGAAAAAGGTGATAGTTGGGTTCTATGAGGATAAGCTGAGGGAGGCGCTGGGATTGTAAAGATCAGTTTCTATCAATATAGTCACCAATCGCTTTTCTCATTCTTGGATTTATACTTACACAATCTATATGGTGCCTTTCTAAGAAGCCATTTTTTATCAATTCATCAATAGCTTTTTGCACTACATCCCCTCCTATTTTTTTTACTTTCACATCCTGACGGTTGACATAGTTCATTCCCACCATTGTTTTGTTGAGGAAGCGCCTGAGGATATGTATCTTGACGGTTTCAATTTGGTCTTTTCGCATTCAACGTCAGTATGTAGTTTAAAGACTATAAACCTTTCGATTTTAGGAGTAGATTTATATACTATACTGTAAGTTATGTTATATAACGCTAAATACGGTAAAAGTACCGTGCAGTCGATAACAATCAAAATTTGAATTGAGAATTATTATGTCCCTCGAAAAACTCTTCACCGGCTCTGCAACAGCCAAAATACTGGATGTCCTCTGGGAATACCAGGATATGGATATCACTCTCACTGATATCGCAGATGAGGCAGAAATCCATTACACAACTCTCATGAAGGCGCTGCCATTATTGGAAGAACTCGGTATGGTCACCATGATGCGGCAGGTAGGAAATGCTAAGCTGTATCAGATCAATAAGGATGATGCAGTTGTAAAAAGGCTCATAAAATTCCTGAACGAATTAAATCTGCGTCTGGCAGAAAGGGAAATTGCCAGGCAGGAAATGCCTGCCCTTCGAAAAGAAATGGTTATTGCCTGATAATCCATCTATTGAGTTATGGAGTGATGCTATGAGAACAGTAGAAGATATGTTCGCTGAGATGAAAGTGATAGCAGACGAGGAGGGCTACCAGTTCAACCCTGTTCAGATGTATCTTGATGATATACTGCAGGGACTCTGGGATAACGAACACAGGTATGGCTATCTTTCATGCCCGTGCAGGATGGCAAGCGGAGTGCTGGCTGACGATATGGATATTATCTGTCCCTGCAACTACAGAGACTCGGACCTTGTGGAATTTGGATGCTGCCTGTGCACGCTTTATGTTGATGATGACTGGATAAGCAGTAAAAAGTCGCACGACCCGGTACCTGAGCGGCGTCCGCAGGAGTATTATGAGAAAGGTTATCCGGCGATAATGGAACAGAAAGGAGATGGAGGAAAAGAAATGGCGCAAGTTTACAGGTGTAAGGTATGTGGATATCTCTGTGCGAGAGAAGAACCGCCTGACCTTTGCCCTATTTGCAGGGCGAAGAAGGAGAGGTTCGAGAAGTTTGAGATGAAGTGATCTTGATGTCGAGATTGTCCAGTTCTATCACACGTTACTATACATGCAGGATTAAAACGAAAGAATAATATACTGTATTGATTAATTTAAATATAAAAAAAGGGTACATGGTATGAGAAAACAAAGAATCATAATTTTATTGATTATCATGGCAGTTTTTGCCACGATGGTAGCGTATGCGGCTGAAGAAAATTTCCAGGCGTCATCACTTACGGCAAAGGATGTCGATTGCAAGAAATGCCATGCAGGCACTCCACACATTATCCATGCTAACAAGGCTGTGGACTGTGTTAAATGCCACGGGGGCAAGGAATCTGTTACCGTCCCAGTATGTACACAATGCCATGATGGACCCATCCATCAAGTTCACAGTGGGAAGGTTGCCACCCAGACATGTGCATACTGCCATTCAACTATAACACAGGTCCATAACACCCTTATGAGCGATGCGGTTTGCTCCCACTGCCACACAGACCTTGTGGAAGTGCACGGGAAGGATGCATCATGCACAAAATGCCATAAGAGCCCGCCTGCAATCGTCAAACCCCTCAAATCGCCAGAAATGATTCTCGTATGCCAGAACTGCCACCCGGCGTCAAGCGCGGCGACCATCCACGGGGCAGTAGATGATAAGACGGGATGCTATAACTGCCACAGGGGAACTTCTAAAGCTTCAGGCAGCGAGGTAGCGCACGTGATACATTCCACAAAGGTGGACTGTAAGAAATGCCATGAAGAAAACGGAAAAGTTGTTGTACCCAAGTGCATAAGATGCCATGAGATAGATAATCTTCATGCCTTCAACAAGATAGGGAAGCTTACCTCAGCGACTGGATTGAAGTGCGCAGCGTGCCACGCGGATGCAACGAAATTATCAGGCACAAAAGAAGCGCCGGTTCAAACCGCGGTAATGACTTCGGCGCCCGTGGAAACTGCTGCCATGGAGTCCACAGAAAAAATACCAGGATTTACGGCTTTACTGGCTGTTGGTATTTTGTTCGCCGGATACTTGACGGTGAGAAGACGAAAATGATGGCGCACTATCAAAAGGTTTTTATTTCATAAGTATATATGTAATAGATTGCCTTTGCAGAAGAGATACCACCACTCCCCAAATAACCTATTTTTTTCTTTTCTGCAAGGGCTAGAATTTTTATTAAGAATTTAAAAATCGATAGCTTTTAACTGCTATTTTCACTCAGATAATTTGCGGGAATTCATGCTGTAGTTCTTATTTTGTTACTCAGTTTCAATCCGAGTGGCCAGGCAAAAAGAGCGCAGATGATACCAACTACTGTTGTAATATCAAATAAAAGCAATGATCTTTCCTGTATACCCGTTAGTGGAAAAGTTGACAGATAAGATAGTAATCCCAGTACAATAATAACGTATACAATTGGTTTTTGATTGGGTACTTCATTGAATTGCATTTTCATATCCCACAGCTGGTTTAAATCATATTTATCATTTGTATCCTTGTATTTAAAACTTGTTATATGCAAACCACTCATGAGGATTATTTATATCTGTAAAACTAATTTGGTATAATAATATGGCTGAACTTGGTTTTCTTAGGGATTTTGTATTAATTTTCGGTGTAGCTATTGGAATTACTTTTCTGTTTTATCACCTGCGCATAGCGCCCATCGTGGGTTATCTGATCGCCGGTGTGCTGCTTGGTCCATCTGTGCTTGGGGTTGCAAAGGATGTTGCATCTATTGAGGTACTGGCAGAGATCGGAGTAATATTATTGTTGTTCTTGATAGGGGTAGAATTCTCACTTAATCAGCTTCTAAGGATGAATCGTAAGATGTTCATGGTGGGTTTTCTTCAAGTCTTTCTGACTACTGGTATTGTTACAGTGATTGCCATCGGCTTTGGTGCATCCTTACCCCAGGGGCTGTTCGTGGGTTTTCTTGTAACTATGAGCAGCACCGTAATAGTAATGAAGGTGCTTTCTGACCGCGGGGAGACAGATTCACCACATGGCAGGCTTACTACGGCGATACTTATCTTTCAGGACCTGAGCATTGTTGCTATCGTGCTTCTTATGCCTGTACTTGGGGGAAAATCGGGTTTTTCTTTCTTTGAGGTCGTATTGAAAGTTATATTTGCCCTGACATTTGTGGTCACGGTGATCGTGGTATCCCGTTATTTGGTGCCGTTAATGCTGTACCGTGTTGTCCAGACCCACAACAGGGAGCTTTTCCTTTTAAGCATAGTTTTGATATGCTTTGGGACTGCTTATTTGACGTCCCTTGTCGGTCTTTCACTTGCCATCGGTGCATTTCTTGCAGGACTTATTATCTCTGAGTCAGAATACGGACACCAGGCTTTCAGCGAGATGTTGCCGCTAAAAGATATTTTCAGCATCCTTTTCTTTGTTTCGATAGGAATGCTTCTGGACGTTGGTTCTGTGCTTCGGAATCCAATGGTGATCATTCTGGCAGTTATGGGAATACTTATTATTAAGTTCATGGTAGGAGCGCTGGTTCCTGCTTTGCTGGGCTATCCTGCCAGAATATCTGTGATCGTCGGCGTTGCGATCGCCCAGATAGGCGAGTTCTCTTTCGTTTTATCAAGGGAGGGATTGATCTATGATCTGATTTCAACCGATGATTACCAGGTGTTCCTTGCATCTGCCATAATAACAATGGTGTTCACCCCTTTCATGATACAGGGAAGCAAACGTTTTTCTGATGTTACTGAAAAATTGCCTTTGCCCCGCGAGGTAAGGCTGGGGAGGTTTCATGAGGAAATAATAGAGAAGGAATATTTGAAGAATCACGTTATAGTTGTGGGTTTTGGTCTGAACGGAAAGAATGTATCAAAGGTGCTTGATGCATCCCGGATACCTTATATAGTGCTAGAATTGAACCCTGAGACTGTGCGTTTCGAGAAAAAACGTGGGATCCCTATTTTCTACGGCGATGCTTCCAGGGAGTCTGTGCTTACCCATGTCAATTTAAAGACTGCTCGTACGGTTGTGATTGCCATTTCCGATGCTTCAGCTACGAGAAGGATAGTTGAATTGACGAGGCGGCTTAATCCTTCCGTGTATATAATTGCAAGAACGCGTTATACGAATGAAATAGATCCCCTGTATTCACTAGGCGCTAATGATGTGATACCTGAAGAATTTGAGACATCAATAGAAATCCTCTCAAGGGTGCTGCACAGGTATTTTATCCCTGTGAACGAGATCGAGAAACACATTATGGAGATAAGAAAGGACGGTTACGAGATGTTAAGGAACGTAAAGAATAAGTATGTATTGTTCCCCGAGTTAAAGCAGCACCTGCCTGATACTGAAATTGAGACTGTAAGAATAAAGTCTGGTTCGCCCCTGGAAGGGAAGACGCTTGCAGAAGTTGGATTCAGGTATAAGTTCGGTGTTACACTACTGGCTATACAGCGCGGGAAAGAAACTATTCAAAATCCATCAGGAAATACTCAGTTATTATCAGAGGATATTGTTATTCTGATCGGAACAAGGGGCAATATCGCAGCCATATCTGCAATGATGCTTCCCCCGGAAAGTCAGTAGAAGAAATAGATCGGGTGATGTCTACAATAAATTATTTGAATATACTTAAATATGTGAAATCACACATATAAGTATATGACTAATATTACACTTTCAATTCCAAATGAAGTGCATGTGAAAATGAAGATTCATAAAGAAATCAGATGGAGCGAGGTAGTAAGAAGGGCAATAACTGAATATATAGAAAAGCTTGAAGAGAAGGGCTCTGAGATAACAACAAAAGACTTGCTTGAAGAACTTGGCGATGATTTCAGAAAGTCCCTTAACGAACTGAGTTTTGAGAAATCTGCAAAAGGATACAAAAAGATGAGGGATGCGCAATGGAAAAGAGTCTCTATGATACGAACAGCCTGATCGATGCATACAGGGAAAAAGAAATGCTCGATGGCTATACGACCATACTGAACCTCATAGAGTTCCCAAAAGCAATGGATTTCGACCTTCGCGTCATGTTTCCATCAAAATCCGACTACCATCTTGCTCTAATGATCTCGACTGAACTTTTAAAGATCGGCAAACCTATACCTGCTGTGGATTCAGTAATTGCAGCAGTTGCTTTAAATAATAAATTAAAGCTTGTGACAAAAGATAAACACTTCCTCTGGGTTAAAGAAGTAAAAAAAGGTTTCAAAGTTGATGTGGTATGAAGATGATTCATTCTTCGAGGGTAATAATTTTATCATGTTATGCGGAGAACAAATTCCCCATACACTAATTCCTCATGCTCGTTATCGGGGCTGGCATCCTTCCTCCGCGCAGTATGAAGTCGCGTGAACTGAATGTACTGATGTCCATCACATAGGTCTCACCCAGCAATCCCCCGAAATTCACATAATCACCTGCTTTCTTTCCAGGAACAGGGATCAGCCTTACTCCCGTGGTCTTCCCGTTCACAACTCCAATGGATAACTCGTCGGCAATGATCGCTGAAATTGTCTCAGCAGGCGTATCTCCAGGTATTGCTATCATATCAAGCCCGACAGAGCATACAGCGGTCAGAGCCTCAAGTTTTTCGATGGAGAGCGCACGGCATTTCACAGCCTCGTTCATGCCCGAATCTTCGCTAACCGGAATGAATGTGCCGCTCAACCCTCCCACGTTCCCTGAAGCCATGGCTCCGCCTTTTTTCACGGCGTCGATAAGAAGCGCCAGAGCAGCAGTGCTGCCAGGCGCGCCCATCTTTTCGATGCCCATCATTTCCACTATCCCCGCTACAGAATCCCCAACTTTATTGGTAGATGCAAGCGATATATCAACGATGCCAAAAGGCACGTCCATATTTGAAGCAAGTTCCCTGCCAATGAGTTCCCCTGCTCTTGTGATCTTGAACGCGGTTCTTTTTATGACCTCGGAAAGCCCTGTCAGGTCACAATCCCTGTTCTTCTCTACAACGCTTCTCACAACACCCGGACCGCTGATTCCGATGTTAAGCGAGAAGTCCGGCTCCCCAATGCCATGAAAAGCGCCTGCCATGAACGGGTTATCTTCCGGAGCGTTTGAGAATACGGCAAATTTCGTACACCCGATGCCGTTATCTGTCTTACTGGCAATGTCCTTCAGGATGTTCCCCAGCTTGATTATTGCATCCATGTTCATGCCTGATACTGTTGAGGCGACGTTCAGGAAAGCGCACACCCGTTCCGTGCTTGAGAGCATCTCAGGAAGCGAGTCTATCAGGCGTGAGTCTGCCCGGGTCATCCCTTTCTGGACAAGCGCCCCGTACCCGCCGATGAAATCTATCTTTGCATCACGGGCTGCCCTGTCAAGTGTTTTTGCAATTTCAAGCGGTGCGTCCTCACTGCATGATTCAACTATGAGAGATACTGGAGTAACAGAGATCCTTTTATTGATTATTGGGACGCCGTATTTGTCCTCGATCTTGCCTGCTTCATAAACCAGCTTTTTTCCGTATTCTGTGACCTTATCATATACATTTGATTTGAAGTTCTCAATGTCAGTATCGATGCAGTCCTTAAGATTGATGCCGAGCGTCGCGGTCCTGATATCAAAATTATGATACAGGGTCATACGCACAGTTTCCATGACCTCATCAAGAGTGTATTCCATGCCTACACCCTGTGCATCGACTTGAAGATGTTCTCATGCTGGACCTGGATATTCAAGTCCATCTGCTTTTCTATCTCAGCAAACTCTTTTTTGATATCTCCTATTGATGCGCTGGAATCAGTCATGTCAGCCAGCATTGTCATCACGAAATAGCCGTCCATGACCTTCTGGTTCAGGTCTTCGATATTGATATTGTGCATGAACACGGCATTTGAGATGCGGGCGATTATTCCTTTCTGGTCTTTTCCTATTACTGTTATGAATACAAGGTCTTTGGGCATTTGTTCCTCTTTTTGTTTGTTCAGCTTTTCAGGTCATTCTTTGTCGGGGAGGGAGTTAAATATTATCATGGATGGTGTTGTGTGGCTATCCTGAAAGATTTGAAAATAAGAAACCACAGATAAAGGCGCCCAGAGTCATGAGCCTCCAGGGGCGAGACCCAGAAGGAAACTTTTACCTTCAGGTGAAAGGGGAGAGATCACTCCTGCCGGATACAGAGAACCATTCATTGATGTTATCGAGAACGATAAAGAGATAATCGCCACTGCCGAATTGCCTGGCCTTGAAAAACAGGACATCAATATCAATGTAACAGAGGACAGACTCGAGATATCTGCAGAAACAAAGCATGAAGAGAAGAAGGAAGAGAAGGGTTATGTGTACAGAGAAAGGCGTTCCGGGAGTTATTACCGGGCGATCTCGCTGCCGTCGCCTGTCGATCCTGACCTCTCAAAAGCCTCATATAAGAACGGCGTGCTTGAGGTGAAGATGCCAAAGACGGAGATAAAGAAGAAGAAACCCCTTAAGATCGATTAAGTTTAAGAGATCAACAGGTTTTATAAAACTATCCAATAGTTTTATTATCCTCCTTTACCTTTCGGAAGGGCATGGAAATACTCGCCGACCTCGGAGGACGCCCGGGACATGACTGCCGCGGCTTCTGTAAATACTGTTATTTTAAAGGAGTAAAAGAAGTCCAGCCTTTTGGATGCCAGCATTGCATGCCATTCCAGAAAGGATGCAATTACTGCACGAAAAGCGTTAAGGAGGGGTATTCGGGTTTCAAACCGATGTCTTTGGTAGCGCAGGAGATACAGCAGGCAGTCTATTTCAACAAGAACGTATCAAAGTTCAATGTCAGCGGCGGGGGCGATGTGAGCTGCTATCCTGAACTTAAACAACTCGTGAAGTTCCTGTCTCAGTACCAAAAGCCTATCCATCTGGGCTATACGAGCGGGAAAGGGCTTAACAGGGAAGACGCGCTCTTCTTCATCGACCACGGAGTGAATGAGGTCACGTTCACTGTTTTTGCCACAGACCCGGAATTGCGCCGCATTTACATGAATGACAAAACGCCTGAGGATTCTCTCGATGCGCTTCGCGTCCTTGCGGAAAAATGCACCGTATATGCGGCTGCTGTGCTCATTCCAGGTGTGAACGACGGCGATGTGCTCCTGAAAACGTGCGCCGACCTTGAGAATATGGGTGTCAAGGGTCTCATCCTTATGCGCTTTGCCAATGCGCGCGAACAGGGTATAATCCTGAACAACGCCCCGGTGATCGAAAACGTCGTACCTCATACGATTTCCGAGTTCAGGGCGCTCGTTGATGATATTCACAGCAAGTTCAAATTCCGCGTCACTGGCACGCCGCTATATGATCCTGATACGGGCGCGCCGTTTGCCATCAGGAATGAACCTGAAGCGCTCTTGAGACTTCCGAAGGTCACAAAGGAAGCCACAATTATTACAGGTGAAGTAGCAGCGCCTCTTTTAAATGAGATTTTCGATAAGCTGGGCGGGCTTGTGAATGTCATTCCTGTAAAAAAAGACATCGGCTGCCTGATCACTATTGATGATGTCAAGGGGCTTGACCTGTCACAGATAAAGGAGACGGTTTTTTTCCCCGGAAGGGCGTTCGTACACGATCCTGAGATCAAGAAATTATTAAATGGCGATGGTATAGACAGGCTTGTGCGCCGGGGTCCTGACCTTCTCACCGTAGATGGGGAGATGAGCATATCGATGACAAAAGAAGAAGTCATTGCCATTGAGACAAAGGCTTTCTCTGAATTTATCCAGACTATAAACGTGCTTGGAACCGTTCCAAAAAAATAGCTCAGTCTTTAATATCTTTCTCGTGCGGCGTTACGCACACACTGCATTCTTCCCCGGTCTCGGAATCCATCGCCCTTGTGCCTTCAGCCAGCACCGCGGCATTGGAGAGCGTTCCGGCGATAAGTATTGCATCAAATATCTCATCTCTGGTCACCCCGAGCCTCTGCGCAACGCGGATATGCATCTTGAG
>Ga0180732_1002176_pt1 | contig 10755 bp, 3 predicted proteins | sample KR11_01MetaG_FD_148674 | JGI IMG/M metagenome (GOLD analysis project Ga0180732, IMG submission 148674) | Groundwater microbial communities from the Olkiluoto Island deep subsurface site, Finland - KR11_0.1 MetaG | ecosystem: Environmental > Aquatic > Deep subsurface > Groundwater | place...
GTAGTTGGAAATGATATCTTGAACGGTGGTTCAGGTGACGACGCCCTGTTCGGTGGAAAAGGCGATGACATCCTGGATGGCGGCAAAGGTGATGACTTCCTCTATGGTGGAGTTGGAAATGATATTCTGAACGGTGGTTCAGGTGACGATGCCCTGTTTGGTGGAAAAGGCGACGATACCATGGACGGTGGTTCTGGTAATGACTTCCTGGCCGGCGGTGTTGGAAATGATGTCATGAATGGTGGGTCAGGTCACGACTTCCTATTAGGCGGTGAAGGTGACGATACCATGGACGGTGGAGATGGTCACGACTTCCTGGCCGGCGGTGTTGGAAATGATGTCATGAATGGTGGGTCAGGTAACGACTTCTTACTAGGTGGTGAAGGTAATGATATTATGACCGGGGATGCCGGAAATGATATCGTCCTTGGAGAAGAAGGGGATGACACGATTACGACCAGTGAAGGTCGAGATTACATTGATGCTGGTTTGGGAACTGACACGCTTATCATCACCGGGATTAACGGTAACGGCGAAACCCAGGAAACATACGCTACTGGCGGTGCTGGAGTCAATTACTTCCTCTTTATGGCTGGCGCTTATGGTGATCTGTTGCTTGAGTCTCAAGGCGAAGATACGCTTGACTTCAGTTCTTATGATCGTGGTGTCACCATTGATATGAGCAAAACTGATGAGCGTCAGCAGGTCGCAACCTGGGATGAAGCTGATACTGTTGATCCAACCATAACAGTGACAAAAAGCCTATGGGTAACTCTGAGAGGCTTATTTACAAACTTAATTGGTTCCAATGAAGATGATGTTTTACGTGGCAACGACCTTGTCAATACGATTGAAGGTAGAGACGGAAATGATCAAATTGGTGGCGGCGGCGGTGTGGATAACATCTTTGGCGGCGACCAATCAGATGCTCTGAACAGCTACGATCCTTCAGACGGCATGGATATTGATCTTGATGCAGTAGCAGTGCCAGGTGGCGTCAATCACGAAGACAATTGGCACAGCATTGAGCTCCCGGTAGCGCTTCCCCTTCCTCCATCACCGATCTCAACACCGGCAGCCTTATTAGTTCCTGTTACTGGTGTCGGCGGCAATCTGTTTATTCCTGTGACCGGCGGTGGTAGAGGACTTGTCGCTGGTGAAGGACACACATGTGCACTGGTCGGAAATGAAGTGGTTTGTTGGGGTGAGAACACCTCAGGTCAAACTGGTCAGGATGCATCCATAGCTCAAGCAACCCCCGCATTTGTTGAAGGGTTGGATGGAATCGTATCACTTTCTGCAGGCAGCAAACACACCTGTGCTTTGGATGCCAATGGTGATGTCTGGTGTTGGGGTGAAAATGCAGATGGCCAATTAGGAAGCGGTACCATTGAGAATTCATCAGTTCCGACAAAAGTCACAGGTTTACCAGCCAAAGTGCAAATGGTGACAGGCGGTAACAACTTTACATGTTCATTATTGATGAACCAGGAAGTATGGTGCTGGGGTGACAACACTTATGGCCAACTTAATGATGGCACTTTGATCGATCAATCTGCCCCGGTTAAATCCAAACTGTCAAATTTGATCTACCAAATGTCCGCTGGTCACAATTCAGTTCTGGTTGGATCGTTGGGTTATGCAGAAGCCTGGTCCAATGCAAAAGCAACTCAGATGACAGGTACCGGCACAACCGTTTCAATTTCGGCAAACAAATGGGGAGATGGTGGATGTGCTGTATCAGAGTCAACTGATGTTCCTGGCGCTGGTGAAGTCATGTGTTGGGGAAGCGACATGGTTCCTCAAGAAATAAACAATCCAATGCCAGCCCTTATGGTTAGCACTGGCTGGGCTCATACTTGTGGAATTAATATGGATGGTACTGTCTCTTGCTGGGGCGCTAATAAAGAAGGTGAATTAGGCAACAATTCAACTTCTGATAGCTCAACACCTGTCTTGGTTGGTGGTATTGTCCAAGCAACTGATCTGGTTGCTGGCATGAAACATACCTGTGTCGTTGAAGGGCTCGAAAACACGGTTAAATGCTGGGGTGACAACTCACTCGGACAACTGGGCGGATTCACTGGTGCCCATAGCACTTCACCTGTTTCAATCATTATCCCGACAAAATAGCGTATATGAAAATTGGGATCTTATTGAAATAACCAAAATTGAAAAGGAGGGCGGTTTGCCTACCGTCCTCCTTTGATATAAAATAAGCATCATGGAGGAAAATATGTTTAACGATGAAGAACATCAAGAATCGATTCTAAAAGATGAAAAACCTAAAATAACAAAAAGCGATATTAAAAAGACAGAGAAAAAAGAGCGGCAGCCATTATTTAAAAAACCTCAAAATATGGGTTTATTCATCATTTTGTGCCTGCTTATTCTGCAAGTGCTCATGAGCGGATTCCAAACGATTCGCGATATTCGACAAGATGCGCAGCGAGCACAATTGATTGCCAGTGTCACAAAATATACAGCAAATGCTGATCAATTAACTTCACAAATGTTGACTGATTACAAAAAAGATGTTTATGCTAACGCAAATGTAAACTCAACTGAAAAGCAACAGGTTATGGCTACAGAGTATAATTTTATGGCCATGATGCTGTTGGCAAAACAAAATAACAGGCTACTGGAATTGTTGTCACAATTACGATAATTCCAGAGCAAAAACTACAAATCAGCCGGAGCAATCCGGTTGATTTGTAGTATGGGAAAGTAAGATTAGAAAATATTAATACGCGTAAAAATCACGTAAAGTATGTCTGGACTTTTGTAAACTATTTGTTATACTTAAGTTATAGCGATATACAAGTAATAATATCAATTAGTTGTTAGGGCGGCGAAGATCCACACCTTTAATTTGGTCGCAGACTTCTGAAAAGAAGTGAGGGGATGGGGAGCCAATTGCGAAACCGGCCTTTTTAGGTCGGTTTATTTGTTTAATCGACTTCGAATCAATCAATTTATGTTGGTAAACAACCACACACATAGTGTGGATTAAAAAATTATTGGGAAATTTCACAAGGGAGATAGTAAATGAAAACCAGGATCGAAAAAATATTGAAGTTCATGTTTGTTTTTATTGTGGTTATTGCTCTGGCTGTTCCACGGCCGGTCTTGGCTCAGGATGTTGTTATAACCCCTGAACCTTCTTCAACCGAAGTGGTTACAGAAGTTGCAACTGAAGAACCAACCATTGTTGCAACTGAAGAACCAACCATTGTTGCAACTGAAGAACCAACCGAAATTGCTACTGAAGTGGCAACCGAAGAACCGACTGAAGTTGCAGCCGAAGAACCGACTGAAGTCGCAACTGAAGCCCCGGTTGAAGAACCAACTGAGACTGTGGCAGATGTTGTTGAAATTTTCGCTGCTGAAGATGTTGTGCTAATGGACGAGAACGGTAATCCTCTGGCGATGGGTTCAACAGAAGCCGCAGAAGCCATCGCTGTAGCTGATCCATGGTTTGCAGACCCTGCAGATCCTACTGGAATGACAGTGATTGCTTATCAAAGCGATTGTACTGGTTGGACTGTTCCTGCGGGTTATACCAGTGGTGTGTGCAATGTAAGTGCCACACCCGTTCAAACTGCTATTGATAACGCTCCAACAGGAGCGACTGTATTTCTTGGCGCAGGTACTTTTGTTGAACAAGTCGAAATTAACAAAAATCTGACTCTTCAAGGTCAAGGTGCACTATCGACAATTATCCAGTCACCAAACGTGCTTGTCGATTCTTTTACAACAAGTTCCATAAATAAACCAGTTATCTATGTGCATAATGCCGACAACGTTGTTATAGATGGATTAACTGTTGATGGTAACAATAAAGGAAATGCAAATTATAAATTCATTGGTATAGCATACTATAACGCAGGTGGTACTATTTCAAATAACACCGTTGAAAACATTATGGATACGCCATTTTCAGGTGCTCAGCATGGTGTGGCTATTTATGCCTATAATACAGATGGCACATTGAGAACCTTAAATGTCTTCAATAACACTATCGTGGATTTCCAGAAAACTGGTATTGCGCTAGCAGGAGATGATTTGACTGTTAATGTGGATGGCAATACTGTCACGGGAGCGGGACCGACTGCTGTTACCGCTCAAAATGGCATTCAAGTAGCATATGGTGCCACTGGCTCAGTAGCCAACAATAATGTCTCTGATGTTTGGTATTCACCCGCCATATGGACAGCGTCAGGAATCCTGTTATATGATTCAGGACCAGTGATAGTTAGTGGAAATGATGTAACTAATAGCCAAAGCGGAATTTATTCTTATAATTCTCAGATGACTGCATCTGATAATGTCGTTGAGAATAGTGATTATGCATTTAGAGTCTATGGAACGGGAACCAACAGTCAGTTATCAAACAATGTAATCCAAAATAGCTATGTTGGTTTCTATGGGACCGATTCATCAACAATTCTACGAGAAAATATTTTTCAAGGTAATGATTATGGCGTTTATTTTTCTGGATTAACACTATTAGATGCTCGTTATAACTATTGGGGTTGCGATTTAGGAGCAGATCCCGCTATTGGCCTTCCTTGTAATAATGCTTTCGGGGCCAATTTTACCCCCTGGTTGACTGATGCAGATGGAGATCGTGTATTTGAATCCAGTGATGGTACTGGAGGATATGTGGACAACTGTCCCACAATCTATAATCCAGACCAGGCTGATTATGACGGTGATGGCTTGGGTGACGCATGTGATCCAATCACTTATCCCAGCCAAATGGACAGCGATAATGACGGTATCAAGGACGATGTGGATAACTGTGTATTGATCCCCAATGCAGATCAAAAAGACACAGATGGTGACGGTATTGGTGATGCTTGTGACACAACACCATTCGGCAACTTGCAACCTCTGTTAGTGCCTGTGACCGGTGGTGGCGGATTTACCATCTTCAACTGTAATGCAGAAACCATTTTGAGACTGCCTTCCAGTGACTTCGTCATGGCTACCTCAGACTTCTGCAACATGCAGGGTGAATTGACCGAACTACTTGAAGAAGTTCTGCCAGAAGATCTTCCTGCCGGCGGACCCGACTTTGAGTTTGGTATGAGCTTGACCATTTTGGATAACCTCACCCCGTTAACCTACATTGCTGAACCTGGCCGCCTGACCTACTCTTTCAAAATCCCGGCTGATCTGCGCGACAAAGAACTAACAGTCTTCTTCTGGGATCCCACTTTGAAAGAAGGCGTTGGTGACTGGGTGGAATTACCCGTCTATGCTGAAGAAGAAGACGGCACCCCCGAAATCACCTCCTTGCACGAAGAGGAACCCTCTGAACTGCGCATGATCCTTGAGGGTGTCAAGAAGAACGATCTTGGAACACGGTTTGAATTTGTAACCAACTTCCCCGGTCTCTTCATCCTCGCTGTCAAGTAAATCACTAGGTTTTTGATGAACCAGCCGGAGCAATCCGGCTGGTTTTTTGCCTGAAAGTCAGTATAATAAAAGTATATATTTCAAAGAGTTTGGATGCATTGATCTGAAGACCATCATCTGGTCGCTTGCCAGGGAAAACCTTGCGCATGGCTTCAGGGAGCAAATAGCGAAACCGGCCTTAAGGTCGGTTTCTTTTTAATTTCTTTAACACTCAAATAATGATTTATTGTTTGTTTTATCGGGTGGGGTTGCGCATGAAGGTTCAATTCTATAAACTGGTTGGAATTCTGTTATTTGTCCTTTTGGTTTCACATCTGGTGATTCCACAAAGTGTTTTTGCAACATCGGTTCCTGCCATCAACACGAATCTCATAGCACTGTTTCAACAAGCTGATGACGATTCCGAACTTGAATCCATAGTGACTTTCAGCGGCAATAATGCACTAGGCGCTGGGTATATCCCCGGTGAGACTGTGCATGTGGATGTACGAGGTCCAAGCGCGGAAGTTTATGCCTGCGATGCCAGGGTGGATCAAAGCGGCGCATGGAACTGCTCAGTCAACCTTTGGAAAGATACCCTTGTCACCGGTGTTTTCTATTACAAAGCCACGGGGTTAAAGTCTGGTGTCTCTTATACAGGTTCCTTTAATAATGAAGGGGCCATAAAAAGTGTAAAACTTCTTGTGGATGGGAAAGCGCTTGTAGATAAGGCAGTGATCCATCCGGGGACGATTGTGGATGCACAAATCGAACTGGAATCCACAAAAAGAGAATTCTCCTGGAGTGCAACGAAATACCAGATTCAGCAGAAAACTTGCTCCAGCGCAACCGACTGCACCTGGAAAACCGTCTTTTCCAGCCCATGTCTTGCTGCCCCGGAGCCTGATTTAAAAGGGCAGGTACCCCATCAGTTGGTTACGATTTCTGATGTATTTAAACAGACCCAGATCAATAATTCTTATCAATTAATGGTAACTACATATTCTGACACTGGCTGCAAGTTGGTCAACGGCGAACAGTGGTATTATGCCGATGAATTTGAACTAAAAAATTACGAAACCAAAACTGACCTGGTTTGCACGCCTTCTGAAAATTCTTTTGGCAGCCAATTTGATTGCGAGGCTACTGTGATTCGCAGCCCAGCGAATGACCAAAACTTGTTGGGTACTGTGTCGTTTGAAATTGAAAAACCGGCAGCAGCGATGGCAACCCCGGCAGCCTGTTTTCTAAAAGCCGAAAATAACGGAACTGCTTCCTGTTCCACATCATTCAAATTTAATACAGATGGCACCTATAAGCTGCGTGCAAATTTTGTCAGCAGCAATCCGTTTGATGATGGAAGCACAAGCGATTGGCAGGATGTAACATTTGAGATTCAAACACCTGTGGTCACGGTTACCGCGAATGCATTATCTAAAACCTACGGAGAATCCGATCCGGCTCTGACATACAGCACCACCCCCAAAAATCTCTATCCGATTTTTTCGGGTTCGCTCACACGCGTGGCAGGTGAAGACGCAGGAACATACAGCATCAGCCAGGGGTCGCTCAAGGCAGATGGATACACCATCAAATTTATCCCAGCGGCTTTTACCATTGAAAAGGCCAAAGCCAATATACAGGCAACTGGTTTTTCAGGGGTTTATGACGGTCAGGCACATGGCATACTCGCAACCGCTGCGGGCGTAAATGGCGAGGATCTTTCCGCTTTGTTGACATTGGGTCCGACCTTCGTTACTGTGCCGGGGGGTAACTCATCACTCGTTTTTGCAGGCAACCAAAATTATCAGGCTGAGACGCTTATAGACATTCCGGTGACCATTTCTGCCAGAGAGCTTGAGATCACAGCGGATGTGCTTTCAAAGACTTATGGCAACCCTGATCCAACCTTCAGTTACAAGATCACAGGTGGCAGCCTGGTTGCCAATGATAAACTTAACGGAGTGATCAACCGTGAGCGAAGTGAAATTGTCGGTTTGCATATACTCACGCGCGGATCGCTTTCTGCGGGTCAGAATTACAACATCACCTTTATCAGCGCCTGGTTCAAAATTGACAAACGGCCTGTCACCATCACCGCTGATCCTCAAAGCAAAGAACTGGGCGGCCCTGAACCCACCTTAACCTTTATGATCACGGATGGACAGTTGGTCAATGGCGACATGTTTAGCGGTTCTTTGGCTAGAACACCGGGAGAGTCCGCTGGGGTCTATCCGATTGGGCAAGGCTCGCTCTATCTTTCTGATAACTATGAATTAGCTTTTATGGGGTCAACCTTCTCTATATATGACTCCGCTGATGGGCTCGATGCAGATGCAGATGGCATTCTAAACGCCGCCGATAACTGTGTTTTCAAATCCAACCAGGATCAAAAAGACTCTGATAATGATGGTTTTGGAGATAGCTGCGATAGCACACCCATGAATTTGCTAGCCAATCTGATTGTGCCGGTGACGGGCAGTTCAGCCACCAGTGAAGTAAATTGTACCGGCAGCACCACCCTTCGTCTGGTTGATGGTAATTTTGTGGTCATTCCAAAAGATCTGTGCCAACGGTCTGCTGTGATTGGCAGTGAACCTGAGACCAGTTTACCGCTAGCTTTACCAAAATCAGATAAATTTGTCAGTTCCATAAACCTGGTTTTACTTGAAAAACAAAAACCCATTTCAGTAATTGGCAATTCTATTAATCTGCAATATTCTTTTACAATCCCTTCAAGCTTGATGAAAGACAAATTGGAAGTTTTGTACTGGAACACCGAAGCAAAGTCGGGGATGGGGGATTGGGTGGTACTGCCGGCTTGCCCATTTAGATCATCCGTCTCTTTGTCAAAAGGCAACTCCGCAGACGAAAGAGTAATATTGGATTGTTCATTCACCATGGATCACAAACGAATTTCTTTTAGGACCAACTTCCCCGGGTTGTTTGTGCTGGCATCCAGGTAAAATGAAGAAATGGATCACATTTTAATCTTATTATAAAAAATCTGTAAAATTTTGCACAAAACTGATTGACAAATTGTATGGTCGTGGTAATATATGTGTTACAGAGAAATAACAACTTATTAGTATTTTTATTGGATGCGTTGATACTGGTATATTTATTGGTCGCAAGCTTATTGGTAAGAAAATAAGCGTATATCAGTGGAGCAAATTGCGAAACCGGCCGTAAGTGTGGTCGGTTTTTTTAATTGGTATTCTTATTGGTTGGGATTGGGAGAAAATATGAAAACAAAAATCGCGCGATTTTTCCAGATTTTTATCATTTTAGTGTTTCTTTTGGGATCTGCTAATTTGCAGACAGTTTTCGCCCAGGATGAGACACCTGTGGTCACAGAACCTGTCGTAGTTGTAACTGAAGAGGTTGTCGTTGAAGCAACTGAGGTTATAACTGAAACACTAATAGTTGAAGAGGGAACTGGAGTTCCAACTGAAACACCAACGGTCAACCCAACTGATCATGAGCTTGAGGTTATTGCGGACGCTGTGGACACGATCTTATCATCGGATCTTGTTTTAGTGGACGCTTTAGGGAATCCCTTACCATTGGCTTCAATCGAAACTCAGCAAACGTTGGTTAGCAACGATCCCTGGTTTGAGGACCCCAGTGATTCAACCAAGGTAATTGCTTATCAAACCAATTGTGATAGCTGGATTGCTCCTCTTCCTTATACTGGTGGTAAGTGTATCCCTACACTAACACCAATACAAGATGCAGTTGACAATGCCCCTGATGGTGCCACAATTCACATTGAAGCGGCTACTTTTACTGAAAGAGTCAGTATTGAAAACCGTGTATTAACCTTATCTGGATCTGGTCCCGGTACAGTATTAAAGGCTCCGACAACATTGGGAGAATCAGATGATAAGATTAAAGGTGATGATTACTACAGTTTGATTTATATTCACAATAATAGCGTTGTTACTCTTTCAAATATGTTGTTTGATGGAAGTGGGTTCCCATCCCTTCCTGATAATTCGGTTTTCACTGGCATACTAATAAAGGATTCCTCAGCAAATATTTCTAATATTACTGTTAAAAACTTTTCCAATTCGGATAGCAAAATTCTTGGTGCGGGTATTGTTCTTGACGGTATCACTAACAGCTATGTTGTAACAGTTGATAATAATTCCTTTCTGAACAATGAATTTGGTATTTTTGATACCGGTAAGACTAATAATTTGTATGGGATCGATAATATCTTTTTAAACAATACAACAGACACTAATTTGCCAATTCTTGGAACAAATGACACAGGCAAAATAACGATCTGCCATGCCACTAGTTCAGCGACTAATCCATATAATCTTATTACTGTTGCACAACGTTTGATAGTCGAGAAAAACAAAGATGGGGAGTGTGTACCTAACGGCCACGGACTACACGAAGATGATATTATCCCCGCTTTTACTGGAGATGAATGTTCTTTTGCTGGTCAAGGTGACCAAACTATCCTTAACAATGGATGTGTTGTACCAGCACCAGCGATCACTGTGGTAAAGAGTATTACATCAAGTGGACCATATGTAGAGGGATCAACGATTACCTATAGTATTGTGGTCACTAACACAGGAAATGTGGATCTGACAAATGTAACGGTAACTGATCCAAAAGCTGTGATCTCAGGCACGTGTTCAGCGACAACACTTGCGAAAGAAGGTGGCAGCTTCACTTGTACAGCAAGTCATATGGTGAATGAAATAGATATAGCAAGTGGACTCACCTATGTGAACACAGCCACAGCCAAGGGAACATATGCAGGGGTAGAGTATTCAGATGACGGAGAAGTGACGGCAGACCTGGATATCCTGGGATGTATGGATAAAACAGCGATCAACTATGATCAAACAGCAACAATTGATGACGGAAGCTGTATAGCACCAGCACCAGCGATCACAGTGGTAAAGAGTATTACATCAACTGGACCATATGTCTTGGGAGACACAATCAGTTACAACATTGTGGTTACCAATACGGGAAACGTGACTCTCAATAATGTCAGCATCACTGATCCTGCTGCTGTTCTGGGAACATGCCCTGTGACTGCTTCATTGGCAGTAGGAGCCACCAAGACCTGTACCGCGACGCATATAGTGACCCAGGCCGATATGGACAAGGGTTCCTTCAGCAACACTGGAACTGGCGATAGTGATGAGACTGCGCCAAAAGATAGCACAGTTGAGACAACATTTACAAAGTCCCCTGCGATCACAGTGGTAAAGAGTATTACATCAACTGGACCATATGTCTTGGGAGACACAATCAGTTACAACATTGTGGTTACCAATACGGGAAACGTGACTCTCAATAATGTCAGCATCACTGATCCTG
>Ga0180732_1002177_pt1 | contig 10755 bp, 23 predicted proteins | sample KR11_01MetaG_FD_148674 | JGI IMG/M metagenome (GOLD analysis project Ga0180732, IMG submission 148674) | Groundwater microbial communities from the Olkiluoto Island deep subsurface site, Finland - KR11_0.1 MetaG | ecosystem: Environmental > Aquatic > Deep subsurface > Groundwater | place...
CAGAACTTCTTTGAGCACTTCATCCTGCCCACGCCCGGTGACCTTGATTCCGAATCCCTTTGCAATCTTCCTCATCGCCGGAAGATCAACCCCCCTGCCACTGTTTCCGTTTGTCTTCGCCATTGCCTTGCTCTCCTTTTTTTCGACCGTTTTTTTACTCATCTTCCTTTCCTCACTTTCTCAATGACCATATTATATATTGTTTTTTGAAGGACATGTGATTTTTTTTCTCAGACAGTCAATTTTTTCCTGATCTCCCTGAGCGCCCTAGCCACCGTCTGGTTGGACCAACCCAGCCGTTCAGACAGATACTGCTTCAGCAACCGACACTTGCAACATTTTATGTGTTGGCACCCCGCCCACCTCGTCGTCACTCCGACGTAGGCCCTGAACTCATCCGGATACTCGATCAAGAACAGCGCCAACTTACGGGCCTTTGGAGGAAGTCGATTCACCGTATCGGCAAAGATCACCTGCGCCTCCGGTCCCGGCTCCGCGTTCCCATGCAGCTCATCCGCCACCCAACGCCAGCTCACCCCCTGCGTCCGGTGGATCCCCTGCTCTCGCATTCGGTGCATCGCATTGTCTTCCGCTAGCATTTCCATCTGCTTCTCTCTGCCTCCCTTCCCTAGTTAAAGTGTCAATCTTCTCCTTGGCCTCACGATTTCTGTCTCGCTAGGGCCAACGCACTTCTTGCCCAACCGGCGGATCTTCTCGAACAGCTTTGGACGATCCCTTTCATTTATGTCCATGGCATCATCCTTGGGACCAAACACCCTGCCCGTCCCATCGGCATCGACGTAGGCCCAATGTCCCCCGGTCCCCATCTTCAACGTCCACCTGTCCATTTCCCCTTTCACCCCCTTTCCTCTTTCTGAGTCATTCACTTCGCTCCGGGTCCCAAGTTGGTTGCCACCATTTTGAGGTGGCCTTGAGACCCGGCTCGAAGGGAATTACCCCTTCATTGGGTCATTCATTCTCCGTCCTCCCGTTCAGCACCGCGATCACCCGTGCCTCGGTAAATTAAATTGAACTGGTTAAATCACCAGTCGATCGCCCAGATCAGTAAGCCAATCGGAGGTCCTGTTGCCAAGACCCCCTGTTGGATTATTGACCCAACTCCTTGCCTAACCCTACCGCGCCACGGCAAGCCGCGCCCGGCCTCACCATACCTCACCATACCGTACCATACGGCACCTTACCACACCGTACCTCACCGTACCTCGCCATGCCATACTTAATTACCAATCAATCGCTCTCTCAATGGAAATGACCGGAAGAGCTTCAAACACCTGAACAACATCATTCATCGCCTCAGCAATCGCCTTGCGATACTCAATGTCATCCCGCAAATCCTGTCCATAAACTCCAGATAGGATCTCTTTCACATCATTTGCCATCTCTTGAAAAGGTCGATCATTAAAAGGTATTCGCATACCCGCCAATCTATCCAGAAACTCTTTTGGCTTTTCAATCGAGGAATCCTGAAACTTCCTAGTTGGATCCCTCAATACATCCCGCAAATGAATAAGCATCTTGGCCATCATGGTCCGTGTTGCCGTTATGAACTCCTCTCCAGCTTCTTTGATATGATCTTGAAACTTTTTGTTCTCCCTTTCAACCACTTCCTTAGAGATCACACCCACCTCACCATCCATTGGCAACACTACCTTCTGCCATCCCCACTCCAGCCCAAAAGAATCCACCACTCGGTCAACAGAAGGAAAATCATCCACTTTATAAAGCTTGGGATGCTTCTCCAGGCTATCCCTAACTAGCTGCGGATACTGAATCCTTAGCTCTTCCTTCAGCTCTCCTTTGATCTTGAGTCTTGCCCGTAGAAGTTTTTCATCAACTTCAGTTACCTTATCCTTGTGAATCCAAAAGATTCCCCCATGGAACCAAGGCATACTATTCTTCACCGCGAAGCTTTTCGCGTCATCCATTTCCCGAGTGATTTTCTTAACCACATCCGTCTCGATCAGATCCCGCACCGCGCGGAGTCGCTCGGCGTCCTCCGCCCCAAACTTCTCACTCAGCACCTCGTGATCTACCTTCTTCCGATTCCCCCAGGCGTGACAATTGATCCAGAGCAACATGCCGTCTTGCATCACGCCCTTGATCATCGTCCCCGCCTCGGCGTCGCTGATATGTAGTTCCTTTTTGATCCTTTCCTTCTTACTCATTATCATTGCCCTCCCTTCCTTCCTTTCCCATCACTGTTAATTACGAATTAGTTTGTATTAAAGTTATAAACCACCAGACAAAAAAAGTGATTGTTCCACCAACAATCACCCATGTTAAAAACCCCGCGAAAAGCCCCAACCAAGGATGATCAATTCCTTGACAGTATGGGCAATTACAAGAATTCTTTTCTTCATCTTTTACCATTTTAACCACCCCGTCCTTTCTTTCCTTCTAAAGGTAGCTTCTCACAAACTCTGAAGCCGCCTTGCTAATGTACTTCTCCAGAGCTTGGCTCATCGACATGCCAATCTTCTTGCTCGTCTCATACTTGCCAAACTTTCCATGGAGCCAATCATCCAACTTGATCACGTCGATCTTCACGGAACGATTGACCAGCCAAAAACTCCTATCCAGATACTCGTTCGGATTGAGTTCCGGAAAGAATTTCTTGAAATCCTTCCTGAATTCTAACAATGGTGTCGTTTCCATATATCCATCTCCCTTCCCTCTCACTCATTCAATCCAAGAAAGAAATCCAACCCGGACCTCTGCCTCCACTTGAGGCTGACCCCCCTGGCCTTCATCTCCAGGTCCAACTTGAGGGGCGTCAGCCCATGATCCCTCTTCAGGTCGCTCCAGAGCTTGATGTAATCCGCCTTCCACACCCACGAACCCATGACGAGGGGATCTACTTCATTGAACTTCTTCAACCCCCTCCAGGCCGGGCTCAACGCCGCCCCCAATTTCACCTTGTCTGGAACAGCCACTCCATAGTGGGTCCCCAGATGTTCGAAGAACCTTATCTTCATGATCCCTCCCTCCTTTGATGAGAATGTGTCTCTTACTCTCCAGGGGCTTCTGCCACCCCGCGACGATGGCCTTTACCTTCTCTTTCCTCTCCTCCCTCTTCATCGCGGCCGCCGATTGCCTCCGTGGCACAAGTCCTGCCCTTTCCAATGCCTCTCTCAGTTCCATATCCCTCACCTCTATGATTTAAGATTCACAAGTACCGCGGCTCCCTGCTCCACGACTTCACGTCCCCTTCACCGTCCTTCTTCACGATCACTCTTCCCCTCCATCCCTCGGTCTCAACCATCCAAAGCCTCTTGGTCTCCGCGACGATCTCCTTTACCTTCGTGATGGAATAGTCTTGACCCAATCTCTTCGAGACCCATTTCGGTGCTCCACTCATTGCCCTTTCCCTCCTTCATTTAGTTTTGGGCAATGACCCTTTTTCTGCCCAAAATTCAAAAAAATCAAGATCTCTAATTTCATAATGCCACCACTGTCTGTGCTTTCCATACCATTTATAAACAACTAAAGTCCGTTCTTTCTCTACGAGGATAGTTACAATATGAATTTTAGTTTGTCCCATCCTATGAATATTGCCTTTCAAAATATACTTTTGCCCTGATCTCAGTTCCATGCTTTCCTTCCCCCCTTTCCCTCCTCCCCTCATTTCACCAGAATGGCCCGGGTCACCTTCGTCCCAAATGCCCATGCCTGTTTCTTAGTTCCCATGAACACGTCCACCCTGCAATTATGCCTCGCGTTCATCAGGTCATTGATCTCATAGATCCCCACCCCTTCGATGTACACCTTCTTCCCGAACACCCACCCAGAATAAAACAAGTCCCTACTCACGGCCACGGTCCCCCCGGGTCTCGGCCTCCTCAGACTTGCCGTCACCTCCGGGTCCGAATCACACTCGTCCTCCGACGCCGTGTACGCGGTCACCAGCACTTCCCTCGCCTTCTCCCTCCAAGTGAGGGTGATCGGCTGCGTGCTCTGTTCCTCATCATTCTGCTTCCCAAGGAGTTCCTCGATCAGGCGCTGCTGAGTCCCGATCAGGGCTTTCTGCACCTCCACCACCGCCCTAGTCACGCTAAGTTCAATGGCAAGTATGCCCATGAACCCAACGGCGGCCACAAAGAAAATAATCAAGAACGATAGAATGACACTCCATCTCCACCTCACCCTTTTCATAACCTTTCCCTCCCTTTCTTTTTGATTCCTTCATCGTGGGGCCTTTCTCCAAAGGTCCCACTGTGAAATAATCAAATCCCGTCACTCATTTCATTTGGTTCGCTCGACCGTCCTGGTTTTCTCGAGGAGGGTGGCTCGCTCTGCACCCGTGGTTTTCTCTACACATGTGGCTCGCTCGCCGCTCCTGGTTTCCTCCCACTTCCTGGCTCGCTCCCAAGATTTGGTTTTCTCTACGCGAATGGCTCGCTCCCTCACCCTGGTTTTCTCATGGACGTTGGCTCGCTCATTTTTTGTGGTTTTCTCTTAAGAGATGACACGCTCCACGAGCCTGGTTTTCTCAGCACACCTGGCTCACTTCCTTCAAAAATCAATCGCCCGATCAGCTGTCCACCCCTTGTCAAGTTTAGCACGACTAGCCCGGATCGTCCTACCCGCGCACCGAGTGCGAAGATCCGTGATCACTTCCTTCATCGTCTCGGACACCGGCACTATCAGGTCCTTCGTCTTGTCGATGGTCGAACTCATGATGTCAGCCAACCGGCAGACGCTCTTCAGCTCGGCGCCGCTCCACCCCTCGGTATCTTCCTTCTTCAACACGCCCTTGACCTTGTACTGCGCCTTATAGAAGCCCAGGATCAGCGACCGCTCCTCCCACATGGGCAGGTCAACGAAGAATGGAGCCGTGTCCCACCTCTCCGCCCGGATGTACTCGGGCGGCATCCCCCAGATGTTATTACAAGTCGCCACAATGAAAATCCCATCCGGATGATCGGACATGAATTTTAGCCATTGGGCCAACGCCCTCTGCGTCTCCTCATGGCCCCCGCCTTGACCCGTTGATGCGTTCCCGCTCCCGGCCCCGGCCAACCCCTTCTCAATCTCGTCCACGAACACGATCACCCGCTCGAACGCCAGGATCGCATCAATCGCCCTGCCAACCCTGTGGCCCGTCTCACCGAACCACTTGGTGAACATGTCAGCCATCTCAACCGTCAGCATGGGAATTCCAAACTCTCCCGAGCAGGCCTTGCCGAAGTGGCTCTTCCCGGTGCCCGAAGGCCCCAGGAGCAACATCCCCCGGCTCTTGGGATTGGGGATGAGCTTCCGCGCTATGTCCTTCACCCTGTCGTAACCGAGCAACGTGTCGAACCTTTCTTTATATTGGATATACTTCACTCCGGCCACGTCCTCCAGATACTTCATCCGCACCTCGGTCACGACCGCCGGGTCGATAGACCCCTTGGTCTTGACCATGCTGTAGAAGAATGCATTCTCTGCTTCCTGCAACGTCAGACCCACCGTGCTATCAACCAGCTTGGTCTGTTCTTCAGTGGTGGGCTTCTTGAAGTCCGCCTTCTTCTCCCCTGTCTTGATTGAGGATGCCAACACCTCCTTGATCTCTTCCCTTCCCGGCAACCCGAACCTCAACGGAATGAACTCCCTGCTGATCTCCCTCGGCAGACCGTCTACCGGAAGGACCGGGGCGATGACGATGACCACCCTGCGTGTACTCCTCCCTCTGAATAATACCAATCGATCCTGCAGGAATTGAACGATCTCGAAGTTACTCACCCCCTGCGGGTCCCGCATCCACCAATGATAATTCTTCAGGATGATCACCGAATTGGCTGGCCTGCCCTCCAACTCCTGCAGGGGCAGCATCGGGTTCGGTTCCCACTGGGCTATCAATTGCTTCCTCTCCTCATCTCCGGTCACCGGGGGAGGCGTGATGCCCCACTCTCTAATGTCTTGATGGATCGCGTTCCCCTCGCTGTCCTTGTATTCCATCAACTCTTCCTTGATGAGCTTCACCGCCCGCTCCATCTCCTCCGCCTGAATGTAGAAATGTGAATATCCCGCCTTCAGGTACTCGGTGATCCCTATCCGTTTCTTTTCCATTTCCGTTCCTCCCTTTCCTATTTTAAAGGTTTCAGAAATCCAGGTACCGATCCCCTTCGTCCTTGTCCTCCTTCTTGGTTGGTTGTTTCCAGTTCCCACCCTGATTCATACTCTGAATAACAAAATTTGCCTCTGGAACCCTCCCTACCTTTTGTAAAGACCTTTTCGCTGCAAGGATTGCTGCTAAAGGACTAGGATCGTTCGGCGTAAAATACCCAGGAACAGAAACACCCTCCCTTTGAAGTATCCTTCGTCGTTCCTCCGCGTAAGGCAACAAATAATGACGGTCTGGAAACTCGTGACAGAGTCTGATGAAACAATCCAACTTTTCCAATGTAGTAGTTTTATTGAGCCGAGTAATCAACTGCTTATCCGTCATCGTTCGCCAGCGTTCCCGTTCGTGCTCCATGAGAGAATATTTCATGCTCTTCCCTCCTCTCCCTTTAAAGGTTGATAATGTGAAATGTCTAACCACTCAATCAGGGGTGCCATCCCACGGCGCCCCTTGTTGAAAGGTCACACTTCCACAAAGATCCTCTTCCACCCGACGCGGTCGATCTCCTTACTCCACCACCGGTTCCCATGACGTTTCGCTGTGGACTTCACCTTGGCCATGGTGTAGGAGCTCTTCAGCTTCTCTGCCTTGTTCCCGAGCGCCCTGCTCAGGCCGCCAGGCGCATAGCCATCCCACTTGAGCTTGTTCTTACCGCCCTCGTCCACCACCCCGATCTCGTACTTGGCACCGGGAACGTGGATGGCGTGGTTACAGGAATTGTGACCGGCATAGGAAACAAAGGTCCTTTGCCCCTCCCTCCATTCCCAGCCCTCGTCGCTGCACATCTGTTTGAGAGCCTCAATGTCGTAACTCTCCTCCTCAGCCATCTCAATGGTTGTCACGTGGCTCATCGCCCTTCCCTCCTTTCTCGTTCTCCTTGTCTTTCTGAACGTCCCTTTGACTTACAGGATGATAACCGTATTGGGATACATTTCCCAGTAACAGATCTCCCGCGGTAATGGCCAGTTGAGCACCAAGTGACAGGCACCCGTTAAACAACACGAGCACAATTAGAATTCCCAGCAGCTTTTTCATTTCCCTACCTCCTCTCTCCACCTCTTTTCCAACCCCGGATCTAACGCCAGGGCCCTTGCCCCCATCTTCGTATAGTCCGTTTGGAAAAAATCTCGCGATTTGTGCTTGACTAATTTCAATCCACACTGCTTACAAATTATCTGCAAACGATCATTCCAATATGGACCCATCACCCGCTCCAGAGCAACACGACTCATCCGGCTCCTCACCACCTCAGAATGCCCCAACGGGCAGGTGAACCGGACCTTCGTCGAGTACCCATCCACCAGTTCTGCCTTCACTCCCCTCCTCCACGTGATCGCCATAGTCACCTCCGCATTTCACTTGCACTCGATAGATACATATAAAAGTATGTCCCCGCCGTAGTAGTTCCACCTCTTGGTCCTGGAATAACCCCGATACAATATCCCTCATCTGTAATATTTTGCACGGCATTACACCAGGTCCTCCAGTAGGAATTAGCCCATTGTTTCGCTCTCCCCCGAAGTCCCGCTGTAGGATGCTGAACAAAATGACCTGCTCGCAAATCACTTTCAAATTTGGATATCATTACACTCTCCTCTCTCGTTTCAGGTTCCCTCTCACACTCCGTTAATGGCCAATCGAAAGTCCGACTTCCCACGTCGGACTCCCTGTTGGATGTTAACCGCAAAGGCTCCCGCCGTTCACACCGAGCCGCCGCCCCTTGCGCAGGGCCGTCTGGTTTTCAACATACCATTCTATCTTTTTCTTTGTATGCTCCTTTCCACCGAGAGCCTCTTCCAACCACGCCGTCTTGTTCTTGCATCCGGGACCCTTCATTCCGTGGGCCTCAACTTCAACCTCTCCGTTGGGACCCACCCGCACTTCGATCAATTGTTTTCCAGCCATATCCTGGCACCTCCTTTCAAGTCCCCATCCACGGCTATCAGGATGGAATAGTTTTTTATGTCCTCCCTATTTACCTTGGCCAGGTCAACTTTCAATTCCTCCGCATCCTTCAACCGGGTCGCTGTCGCCCCAGCCACCCGACACCATTGATATCCCTTCATAGCATCACCTATGAGGACCTGCTCAAAATGCTCAATGTAAAACTTCATAATGACAACCTCCTTCGCCCAGCCTCTTCCTTTGGGATCGGTTCCAACGTCAACCGCTTGCGCTCGCCCTTGAGGGGCCAGCGCCCAAGCGCCTTCGCCGGCTCATGCCATCTAGTACATCCCCTGCAGATCTCGATGACGTATTCACTGGCCTGACCCAACTTCACCATCCCTGCACTATGAGCAATGCAAGCATCCAAGGGCACCTTGACGATGCGTTGCTCAAAGTGTTTGGCCTTGTTAATGTTCTCGACGCAATTGATGTAATCGGTCACGACTTCCCCTCCTTTGCCTTCCGCTCCCTCAGTTCATGCAACTTGATCGCCGCCCTGACCGTGACCAAATTATTCTCGCCCCAGCGTGTCATGGCAACGGCGTAATCCCTCTCCGCCTGCTTAATGTCCCTAACAAGAATCTTGTTCCTCATACCCGCCCCTTTCAACCTCAGTAAGAACAACTTTGTGGCAATCCTCACAAATGCCATGAGACACTTTACCAGTAGGACCAGGCTTCTCGCCCAGATCCTTTCCACACCAGGCACACACTACTTTCATAAAGGTGATTTCTTCCATTCCTTTTCCCTCCTCATAGTGAGAGTTTTGGGCGCCCGGACACGTTGTCCAATGGACTGACCGTCCCATGGACGTACTCTCGGAACTTAGTGTCCTTGCGCCACAGCGCCACCCATTCCTTTATGGCCCCATCGTAGTTGAGGGACAGGGGCACGCGCCTCCCGTAGCCCCTCAGATCCTCAATGAGACCGACCCTAGTCTTTTCATTATCCATTATATTGCTCCCTCCTCCCCTTACCTGTAAAAGATTACGTAATCCCCAAACTCCCTCTCCAGCACGGAAAGGAGGTTCTCATAATCTCCGGACGTCATCTCAGTTTGAATGGGCTTCCACTCCTTGCCCAGTTGCTTGGCCCATCCCTTGGCCATGCCCATAAGGGCAAAGGCATTGCCGTCGGGTCCGGTCAGATCGACCTCCGGTTTTCCGTGCCTCTTTTCGTCAATATCCTTGATCATCCCTTGCCCTCCCTTTAAAAGGTTCACTGCATCTCTAACTGATCACTCCATCGCAGGGCCTTGCTCAAAGGCCCCGCTGTGCAGGGATCGATTCTACAATGACAATCTCGGCCTGCTCCGGATCTCGTGCTTTCCGTTGGGGCCATAATGCCCTTCGGCATAGGCCACCGCATAGCGGCTCACCAGATCATCCCGACGGTAACTGTTCTTGACCTGCTCCACGCTCCCGAGCACCCGGACCTTACACTCGATGAACGTCTTGGCGTCCTGTTCCAGGTCGTCGAAGGTAAATTTTTGTTTCTTTCGTTTCATCCTGTGACCTCCCGATTAGCTTTGTACTCGGCCCTTATTTCCGATTCAAATTGTTTCATGGACAAAAATTTAGGTCCCTCCATACTCCAGCCATATTCAATCTTCACCATCCCTTTAGGCGTCTCAATGAAATCCACTTCTTCCCCGGACCACACATATCTACACATCTTTTGATAGCCTAAGATCTTCAATATTTCCTCTATCCTTGCTTTCATTTCTCTGTCCTCCCTTTCCCTATCTCATCAGAACGTTCAATGCTGTCTCGCCCCGGCTCAGAAGAAACCTCACGGTCATCCATAAGCCGAAGGCCCTGAATACTGACACCCAATCCCTCTTCGTCACGGTGCCTTTCATTGTTGATCCCTTTCACTATCGGCCAAATGCTCCCGGAAACTCAACGCTCGCCCCTTCAATTTCTTCACACTGTCCGATAGTATCTTCAAGGTTGCTAATCGCCTCATTCAATTCATCTGCCTTGCTACTGCTCTGAAGATTCTCAGGCATATTGTCAAGCCAGTTTTGAAGTTCATCCCGTAGCATTTCCAATTCCTCTCAAATCTCAGATGCCTTACCAATCGCATCTTCAAATCTTTTACTTCTACTTTTCTGTTTCATTTGTATATCCTCCCTTTCCTGTTTGCTTTTCATTGCACTTCCAACCTTGCCAATCTTGCCCACCCTCGTGCTTCCCTTTCCAAGTCCACACGACGATGAGGCAAGTTGGGAAGATTGCTAAACCTTCCGCCACCAAGATGGAGCCTCATTGAAACGATCGGGGAGCAGTGGAACTCAACTTTAAATGATACTGGCGAATTGAACGCTGCTCACACGGCCCTTACTGGAGCCCGGCACCTTCCTGCCGATCGATTACCCACGTTTGACCGTCCCGCGAATTGGGCGGAGCGGACGACGATGACTTGCCACTGCGTAGGTACTCCCAAATGGTCGTTGTCAATTTGTGCCTGCTGGTGTCTCAGCAGTCCGATTCGTTCATGGCGGTCAATCGGGAAAATCCAGAACTTCGGGGAATTGCGTTTGAAAGGTTTGCTTGGAAGAAATTTGATTGGCTTTGTTTTTCTACATCTCGAAAGGCTGTCTCTGTCAGCCTCCGGTTCCGATATAGATGCACCGGAAAATCTGATGGGCTGTGAATTTATGGTGGCCTTGCCCAAAA
>Ga0180732_1002179_pt1 | contig 10751 bp, 5 predicted proteins | sample KR11_01MetaG_FD_148674 | JGI IMG/M metagenome (GOLD analysis project Ga0180732, IMG submission 148674) | Groundwater microbial communities from the Olkiluoto Island deep subsurface site, Finland - KR11_0.1 MetaG | ecosystem: Environmental > Aquatic > Deep subsurface > Groundwater | place...
TGTGGGTTTTGTTCAACTGGATGTTGTTAAGGAATATGTAAAAAATCAATCAACTCATCACAATACTAAATTTATTTGAGCTTACTTCATGGAAACCGCACCTTTTAAGGTGCGGAGGATGTCATACTAACATTATTTATTATATTCTTTATTTAAATTTTATTAATAACTTGTGTGCTTAATTTATATGGCTCAAAAGAATCGTTATTTAATTGAAAGTGTATTTAATTAATAATATTTGTTTATGAGTCTGTACTATTATTATTTTTAAGCTCATAATTGTTCAAAATTTCTTATAGAATAACTTTTAAACTTACAAATCTGCATATTTTTATGCGGAGATGCCGGAGTGGTCAAACGGGCCAGGCTTAGGACCTGGTGGCTTAGTGCCTGCGAGGGTTCGAATCCTTTTCTCCGCATTTTTTATTATTAAAATTTATATAAAACTTTTTGAATTTTAAACTCAGAAGTAATTTTCTTCACAGAATCTGTAAATATTTTTTCAAATTCAGGGGAAATCTCAACAAGACCAGGTTTTAATAATTCTCCACCATATTTTTTTATTAATCCATAACTTTGCTTTTTCCCATTAAGCATATAATTAAATCTTATTTTGTCTTTTTTCTCCAAACTTTTTAATGAATAATGTATCTGCATTTTTGGGATAAAACCCAATTTTTTAGAAAAATAATCTTGAGAAATTAAGCTTTTACCATAAAATAAAATATTTTCTTTTGCAAAATTAGATTTATCAAACAAAGAGTATAAATCAAAGGACTTTATATGAACCGGGATATTTGTATTTTTTTGAATCTGTTTTTTTATTTCCTGAGCCTGATTTAATTGATTTTTTAATTGAATTTTATAAAATATTACTGCTATATCTAAGTCATTCGGTATTGTGTTTTCTATTGCCGAGGAACCAAACACTACAATATCGAAAACATCCTTGCTATATTTTAATTTCAACTTTTTTTGCCATAATTTTTGCATCATTTTTAATTACCTCTGCTAATTCTTTTGTCATGATTTGAACATAACTATCCTGATAAAATGGAAAATCCTTATCCAGCAAATCATAAACATCTTGAAAATATTTTTGAGTTATTTTAAATCTCTCATTATGTGATGAGGGAGTATTTCCTGTTTTATGTAAAATAAACAAATCAATTAAAGATATTAATGACTTAAAAAAAAGCACAACTGCAGAATTATATCTTTTTTTATCAAATTCTTCATTTCCTGAATTAAAATATTCTAGAGCATTTTTTTTTAATATCTGTGCTTTTTCATCCTGATTATTCATGATTAATACTATGAATCAACCTTTATAAATTTTTCTTACTTGGTAAGAATTAATCTTTATTTTGTCCTATTTTTCTTACTTGGTAAGAAACAATTAAATTTCTTTTATTCTTAATTTTTTAGATTTTCTTCGCATATTTCATTATCTTATTAATTAATAAATGTCCTAACTACATAGTTACTACAGAATAGAAAAGTTTATAAATATAAAATATATCTATTTTTTATGAAAAACACATTAGTTTCAAGAAGAAATTTTTTAGAATATATGGCATTAACTGGAGCAGGAATTGTAATTCCAGGATGTGCAACAAAATTATTACCTACAAATACATTAAAATCAAATGAAATTATGCAAGGAAGTATTTGTACAAATGAAGATGCATTTGAAATTCCAAGAGTAAATATTTTTGGCAGAAGTTATTTTAAAATGCCTCTTCCAACAATCTTTAATAATCAAGAAAACATATTAAATATACTTTCTCCATCAGTTTATTTAATACCTGAAGATGAATCAAGAACGACTGAAACATTAGTTGGAGAAAAAGACAAAGGAGAAATAAATATTTCTTCTCCAACAGGAAACAAATATTTTCCTATGGCTGTGATGAGATGCGAAATAAAAGAAAAAAATAATCAAACTAAAGAAGAGGAAACAAAAATAGATTTCAAACCAGATTCTCCACAAAATGCAAAACCTCTTGAGATAGTCACTGCTTATCAAATGAATGCACCAAGATATTCTTCACAAAATCAAGGAGTTTCAATTGATATTTTAACTGAAAAAGATTTTCCTTTTTATAATAAAAATGTTGTAAAAATACTTCAAGAATATAAAAAAGATTTAGGAACAGGAAAGGGTGATATTTCAAAAACAATTAAAGACTCATTTATTATGATAAAAATGGATAATTCAGTTAAAGATTATAAACAAATATATAATGATGAAACTCTTCCTTTTTTTGCCATGAGCATGCCTTTAAGTGTAATTTATGATAGAAGTGCCAAAGATAATTTAATAAGATTAAAATCAAACACTTATGTTTTTGTGAAAGGAGATAGTGTTGATGAATATATTAGTGAAATTGCTAAAAAAGTTGCACCAAATGATGGAAATACTCTGAGTGGCGGATTTGGGAATATCACCAAAATTTAGTTATTATAAATTAAGTTTAATTAAAAACATCACAGGAACTAACTCCTCCTGAATCAGGTATTTGTTCTACAACAATTTTTCCATTTTTAAAAAATACATCTGGTTTTTTGATTAAAAGTATTTGATTACACAAAGACAAAGCATTAGTCATTGGAATTAAACTTGTAATCTTGCCAGCATCATTTTTTAAATTATTTATTATATATATAATTTCCTTAATGTCTTTTATTATTAATTTTCCGTCTCGGGAATAATCAACATTTCCAATAATAATCTTTTCATTATCAACTTTCTTTTTTAAATAAACATCAAATCCATCTGTAAAAATTCCTGAATCTATATTAGTCACAAGATTTATTGGAATTTCAAAATTTTCTCCACATTCAGGAAATAAATCTTCAATATATTTTTTTCTTGCTAAAACATCTTCAACATAATTTTTATTTCCTTTTGTACAATCACTTGGAAACCACCCATTATAATATCTTAAAGCCAGCTCCCACCAAGAATAACTTTTTCGAGTACAATCATAATATCTTCCTGAACCCCCTTCCCTTTGAGCAAGCTTCCAAGCATAATCAATAAATACATTCTTAATACCATAATTTAGATTTTCCTCATAATTATATGCTTTATTAATCATAGAAGAATGTGAGTCTAAATTAATCTGCATAACTCCAACACTTCTATCATTATCTCCTGCAACAACATCATCATTAGGGGAATTATCATCACAGTAAAAAGCATCATCTTCATTTTCCTGATAAATGCAATGGGACAAACAACTTTCTTTCATTGCTTGCATTAAAACTAAACATTCAAAATTTTTTGCATCTGTTTCTATAATTTTAGATTCATCAATATTTTTTTCTAATTTTATTTTTTGAGCAATTTTAATTATTTCTTGTCCTATTTGTTTTTGACATTCCCCCCCTAAAGTATATAAATTAGTATTAGGATTACAAGAATAGGAAGGGCAAATTTCTCCTGTTGTTGAAGTGGAAGCTGTTGTTTCTTTTTCATCATTCCCTTCCCCCTCTTCAAGTATATCTTCTGCTTTTGTCTTTTCTTCCTCAATTTCTTTCCAAAGTCCTTTAGTTAATTCAGCATAAGCATTTGCTCTCATTAATAATAATTTTGCTTTTTGATTATTAAAAAAAGCTCTAGCAAGATATGGCTCTTTAATTCTATCAATTATCTGCTTGGCAGTCAATTTTTCAATCTCTTCAACTTCTTTATCAAAATTTAGAAAGGAATTTCCTTGCTCTTTTAATTTTTCTAAAACATTCTTTGTTACTTTTTCAAGAGTTTCATTTGCTGTTGATTCAAACTGAACAGCATTTTTTACACTATCACTATCTAACCAGCATTTTATTTTTTGATCATCACTGCAATACCCCACCATTTTCCATCTTGCATCTGCTGTAGCATCTGTATTTTTTCCAGGACTCTCTGTAGCACAAATTCTTATTATTCCCCTATCATAAATAGCAGGATTTAACACATCATCTGCTGCTCCTTCTATGTTGGGATTAATTAAACTATATAAACTAGAACTTCCGGCAATGCACTCTTTTTCTGTTTTAACATTTGTTTCTCCTGCTTGTTCTTTAACATACTGGTCTTTAACCCAGTCAACTGCAAATGAAGTTGAAACCTCTTTAAAATCGCATTCTTCTTGCCCATTTACATTTATACATAATTCTTTATATCCAGAAGGAGCAGTAAAATCTTTTGTTTCAGAAGCATATTCTCCTGTTGCAATGTAGCCAGAAGCAACAACTCTTCTATTTGAAGTGTCTTGATAATAAGAACTATCAGAACCTCCTTTTAAATAAACATTATAATATGCTCTTGAATCTTTTCCTGCATAAATATGATAATAAACCTTGTATTGAGAAACAGGAGGATTTGTTGCAGTTGTAAAAGGAATTTCGTCAAATCTTCCGTGAAACTGGGGAGGTGAATCAGGGTCTGTTAAAGCATCTAAAATATTTCCTCCATCAGGATAAGTAACAGAAACAAAATTATTACAAACAGCGTCGCCAATATCTTCTGAAGTCCTTGCTTTAAATGCCTTATAAGCATTTGCAGCATAATAATCAGTAAAATAATCAATTGAATTTTGAGCATTTTGCCAAGCATTTGCAACACCTAAATACTCTCCCCCTCCCCTAACATTTTGACCTGTTGCCCATTCAAGTATTTTGGGAAGAACCATGTTGGCAATAGGAAGTCCTTGTTTCCAGAAAAAATTACAAGCATGAAGACTATATATTTCATCACAAATACCAATCATTTTTCCAGAATCTAAACTCTCTTGCAAACAATCTCTATGAGACCTTAATATTGAAATCCATCCATCAAGACCTGCTTTAATTCCAGACAAACAAACAGGAATATAAATCCCTTCCCTAACATTAGGTAGACACAATGCAAGACTTCCAATTATTCCAGATTGAATAACATCTTTTACAGGATATGCTCCCCCAAAATTACACCTGCTTGAAGGGCAAATAACAGGGTCACAAACATTAAAAAGAATCTGACAATCTTTTGGAGACATAAAATTCTGGCACTGCATATCAGGAATATCTACTGCAGGACTACCAACCTTAGCATTACAATTTCCAATCCTCATATTTCCAGAAACACCTGATTTATAATTTCTTGATGTTCTTTCAATTGCATTTATAGCATCTTGAACAAGTTTTGCAGATTTACTTGCATCTAAACCAGGAAACTGATTATAAGGCATTCCAGTGCCTGTATTTATCATTTCGCAAATATCATTTCCTCCTTTATCTTCTTCTTTACCATTCTTGCCCACATTACATAAATAAAAACTTGTAACTCTTCCTGATTTATCATAAGAACCAACATTACCCAAAATTGGAAGTGTTTGTTTTATAGAAGCATACCAACCATTTGTGCAATCAAAAGGCACAATTGCAGGAAGCCCTTTATATGGCTCTGTCTCATAAAACTTCACAACAACATTCTGAGGATCACTGCTTGAAGAAGTATACTTATTCTTATAAGATGTTTCATCATATTCTTTAAATGTAATTTGTTGTTTTACTTCATCTGCTATTTTGCATAATTTTTCATCTTGATAAATATTACAATCAGGTTTAGTTAATAAATCTCCTCCCTCAAGATGTACGTTTTTAACTCCTCTTTCATTATTAGAACTTTTTTTATCCTCTAATTCTACAAGAAAATCATGTCCTTTATAATTAATTTTTTGAACCAAAGCTCCAGTATTTAAAGCTTCATAAACATTACCATCTACAACTTTCCCCCCGCCATAATTAATTTCTATTGATTTTTCTGCTTTTACAACACTATAAGTAACACCTTCTAAAGCAGGATTTTCTTTCATCAATTCTTCTTGTCTTCTTTTTTCACTTGCTTCTTCATTATTATTATAAACACTAATTAAATCAGTATTTAATTGTTCTTTAACAAAATCAATATCCCCTAATCTTGAATTTAATTGCAAACTTCTTAATTGCTCAATTGTCACATGCTCACAATCTTTTCCAAGCATGCTCATAATTTCAGAAGCTGATTCAGTTACACCCTCTTTTACTTTAACCTCTCCATAACCTGCTAAATTCTTTTCTATATCTTGTTTAGCCTCTGGACAATAATCTTTCATAAACTCTACATCATTAACTCTTGTTTCTCCAAACCAATTTGTAGTTTCATGATTTTTTTGTATGTTCTTTATAAAATCATTTAACTCATTTTGTTCTTTTTCATATTTATCAACCATTTCTTCAATAAAAGAATTTTGTTTTGTAAAGCATTCATCTAATGTTTCATATCCTTCTGTTGCCCATTTTCCATCCCTATTTATAGCAGCTGCACACATATCATTAATTCCGCCTTTCATATTCATTACATTCTGTCTTGCAATGCCTCTTCCACCAAGATTTGAAAAAAAGTTCTTAACAGTAAAAAAAGTCCCTGTAGCTAGACAAGCACCTTTTAACCCTTTTACAACATTGCCTAATTTTTCTGACTTGTCTTCCCACTCTGTAATAGATTTGTTTAAGTTATTGATTCTCTCTTTTGTTTTTTCAGGAGAAAGTTTTATTGTTCTTTGCTCAATTCCAATCTTAAAACTAAAATTAGCTTGTGTTTCTGCATTTTTAATACTTGGAAGCACAGAAACTTTTGCAGATTTTTTAAGATTTATTTTATTTACTTTAATTCTGTAATTACCCTCCCCAATTACTCTTGTTTCTCCTAAATTTATTTTTAACTCAGAAATTTTTCCAACAATTTCTTTTGTTGTTCCTTGTTTTATAGAATCAACATCAAAAATAGCATAATCTTCATAAAGTTCTTTTAAAGAAACAAACTCAGAATCAGAAACACAAGTTTCTCCTTCTTTTTGCAAACTAACATCACTAAGACAACCCTCTTTAACATTACTCAAACTAATATCAACACTATAATCTTCAAGACTTGGCTCATAAATTCCTCTAAAATTTATTGCTTTAACTTCTCCATTAATTAAGACATCTTTATTTGCAATTGCACTACTTGAAAGCTTAACTTCATCATTACACACCCCATCTACATCTGAAAATAATTTACTCATCTGATTAGAATCAGGAAATTTCTCTTCAAACTCTTTGCATAATTCAATTAATGTTTTTTTCTGGTTTAATTTTCCTGCAAGTTCTATTTTGTTAAATAAAGCTTCTTCGCCTAAAACTTGCTTATTATATATCTCTGAAGGAAAACTATCAATCACTACATCATAATCTTTATTAGCAGAATCATAATATTCTTTTATCTTTGATTTATCTTGTTTTTCCTCAGCAATATTTTCATCAATAGGTCCTGCAAATCCTATTATTGAAATTTTTTTATTATTATTTGTAGAGGGTAATCCCAAAATATTTCCTTCATAATAGAATATTGGATAAAACTTTCCATTTCCAATGGCTTCTACTGCAGTAATACCCCCCCCTATAAGAGATTTTAAAACACCCATGCTAATTTTGTTCACTAATGAACCTTTACTTCCAATAGTAAAATAACTATCATATTTTGCAACTTTTGCAAGTTCACTAGAACTTAACATTTCAGTATTAGTGGGAGTTTCTACAAATCTCACATACAAATCTTCTTTTTTACCTGTATTTCCTCTGGTTCCAATAAAACCTAGATAAATATTTTTTTTACCATCATTAGATGCAAAAAGTTTTTGTCCAATTTCATAAGTATTTTTAACTTCATCAATTTTCAATTCAACTCTCGGGCTAATTATTAAAGAAAAAGTTTTTGATTTTTCATCTTCATTGCATCTTATTGTAACTTCTTCAACTAATCCTCTTTTTTCTATATTTTTAACTTGGCACCTGTTTTCTAAAAATTTCTCATTTTCTGCAACTTCAACAATATCCCCATTAATTTCTAATCTTGCTCTTGTGGCAGGATTTTCAAAACTATCTAATCTTATTTTTAATCCAGCCAAGCAATCAAATCCAGGGAGATAAATCTCATTTGAGGTTTTTCCTTTTTCTAATTTAATCTGAGAAATTCTTCTTGTTCCATCATAAATTCCGATTGTTGCACCTGTATCTGTAATAGCTTCTGCTTTTAAATAACCATTACCTTTCCAAAAACTATATAGTGCCTTATTTTGTTCCCAATCAGAATCCTCTAATTCAGGAAGGAAAAAAGTTGCTGCTCCAATTCCATAAGCATTTTTAATATCATATTTTATTGTAGCTGTTAAATTGCCTTCAATATATTTTGGCATTGCAGAGGCATTTTCTTGTTTTTTTAACACAATAACAGTATAACCAATATTATCTAAAACAGGCATGCCTATTTGTTCTTTAACACCTAATGCAGCCTTTGCAGGATGAAAACCAATTCCAGATATTTCTTTAGGGTATTTTCCTGCAAAAGAAATATAATCAATTGCTTCAACATCAATTAAAGGATTTATTTTTGTAGCTGCTAATTGGCAAAAAATAGGAACATTTTGCTCTTCAAGCAAATCACTTCTAACAACAGCAGGAGTGCATCCAAAAGGAGCAATTTGAATAATAAAATCTTGTCCTGCTTCACACATAGAATAATCAGAATCCCATGTTGTACTAAGAGAAGAACCATAGAAATTTGATTGAGTATATTGAGTTGAACGCATATAAGCAGAGGAAAATCCTATTAACAAAACCACAAGTAAAAAAATCATTCCTATTTTTATTTTATTGTTTTTCATTTTAATTAAAATTTATGTTCAAACCTTTGCTCTCAAATAAAGCATAATTATTTTGCAACTCCTCAATTGAACTGGGTGTCGGAAGTTTTTCTGCACTTATCTCAATAGAGCTTGAGCTTTCTAATTCAGATTCTAAAATATAATAATTTTCCTTGCCTCCGCCTGCCAAGGCATTTGAAATAATCTGGGCAGGAATATCAATATCAAAACATTTTTCTTCACTTAAACCAACTAGCCCTCCAAGACCTGATTTAGGAACTTCAATGCATTGCTCATGTGTTTTTTCTTCTAGTTTTATTGAAGAATTTTTATAAACATAAACCTGAACTTCATATTGTGCCTCACTTAATTCCACACTTGTTTGCTCTGGATAAATAATTGTTTTTGAAGAACCATCAGAAATAAAACTAATAATTGCATCTCCCCTATATAAACTTCCAGCTAATTTTAAATCAACATCTAATTCATAAAGCTTATCTAAAATAATATCAACTCTTCCTTCTTCTGTTGTAGAATAAGAATATTTTGAATCTTTATAACCTTCTGCTTTTGCCCTAATAAAACCGTTAGCACATTGAGGAAAGAATTCAATAAGATTTCCTTGCAAAGTAGTTTTTCCAATTTCACATCTTGTTCCAGAACATTCATATGAAATATCTGCTTCAACAGGATTTAATCCCATATCATAAGTATTTACATCCATTAAAGTATTTTTATATTCACAAAATTCAAAAATATTTTCTTTTTTAATAGCAGTAATATCGAGTGATTTCCGAGGATTATTTCCTTGAAGCACCACTGCCATAGGAAACTGAAAGATTTCCTCATCTTCATAAACCTGAACTAAAACAGGATATCTAATATTATATACAAAATGATAAGGAACATAACAAAACCCAAGCATACCTAATCCAGGTTGGTTTCCAACAGGTTTAGCAATTAAAACACTTTCTTCACTTGGAACTACTTCAAAACTATTTGGCCAATATCTTGAACTTAAAAATCTAACATTTTCTTCAATATCCAAATCAATAACAAAATACTTATTTTCTTTATTTTTCAAATCAAAATCTCCATTTTTTACTTTTAACGAAGCAGTATTTTCTTCAATTGCTACAAGCAATTCATCAAAAATCTCATCTGCTCCCCAGGTTAAAGGAGAACAAGTTAGTTCAACTCCATCAACTGGAGCATAAAGACGCAAAATATCTATTCCATAATTTTCTAAAAATAAACTGCTTTGTTCTTTTTCATAAACTTTTTTTGCAGAATTATAAAGAGTTCCTAATTCTGTTTTTATAATTATGTTGTGATTTTGAATCAAAGCACTATCTTCTTCATTACTAATTTCCAAATTCATTTTTAAATTAAGTTCAACTTCTTTTTCACGAATATCTGTGCTTGCTTCTGAATTTCCTATTATAATTTCAAAACCTTGGGCATAATAAGAGTCAAAAATACAATTATTAATTTTTTCTTCTATGAAATTATTTAAATCATTTTCCATGTTTGAGACAGAAGGTATTTGGGTTTTTTGAATATTATTTCCAGAAACATAGTACCAGTAAGGAATTGGATTTCCTAGGAAATTAAGCTGGGATGAAAATGGCATGTAAGAAGAACCTGACTCAAAATCAGGAAGATAAATATAACCTGCCTGGCTTTCCAAGATATCTATTCCAGTTAAAGTATTATCTTCTAAACAAGATAAAAAAGTATTATAAACTGGTTCAATGCTTGCTGGAATTTGCTCTGCGATAAGCTTGTCTCTAAAAGCAAAAAAACTAATAACTGCTCCGATAATTATTATTCCAATTATGATGAAAATAGTTATTTGTGCCCTCTTATTACCCTCTTTTAAATTCATAAACAAGCAATGGAAATTATATATATAAATATTTGTTTATTAAGGCGTTGTCCGGAGTTTAAAAATTTAGAACCGAAAATTATTTATTCTCGAGAATATTAAAGTAAGGATGAGACAAATGATGCTTGCTCATCCTCAAAATAAGTTAGAAAAACAACTAATTAATCTTT